>Ga0007854_10000206_pt1 | contig 41223 bp, 35 predicted proteins | sample CryBogCBH12Aug08_FD_60382 | JGI IMG/M metagenome (GOLD analysis project Ga0007854, IMG submission 60382) | Freshwater microbial communities from Crystal Bog, Wisconsin, USA - CBH12Aug08 | ecosystem: Environmental > Aquatic > Freshwater > Lake | place: Crystal Bog, Wisconsin, USA | collected... | reverse complement strand
CACCGATACGGTTGGCGTGGGCACACGGAAGGCCATTCCGGTTAGTTTTCCCTTTACCGCAGGGCAGACAAGAGCGACGGCCTTTGCAGCTCCCGTCGTGGAGGGGATGATGTTGATGGCTGCGGAACGGCCGCCCTTCCAGTCCTTCTTTGAAGGTCCGTCCACGGTTTTCTGAGTGGCGGTGTAGCTGTGAATGGTGGTCATAAGTCCCTCTTCGATGCCGAATCCTTCCTTCAGCAGCACATGAACAACTGGGGCAAGGCAGTTGGTGGTGCAACTCGCGTTGGAGATGATGCGATGATTTTTTACATCCAGTTTATCGTCGTTGACCCCGATGACGACCGTGATGTCCTCGCCCTTGGCGGGTGCTGAAATGATGACTTTTCCAGCGCCGGCCGTGAGATGTCCCTTGGACTTTTCGGCATCAGTGAAGAGACCGGTTGATTCTATTACAACATCCACCGCGAGATCCTTCCAAGGAAGGGCAGCGGGGCCCTCTTTCACGGCCAAACACTTGATCTTATTCCCGTTGACCACCAGGGTGTCGTCCTCCGCAGCAGAGGGAGAGGATTTCTCGCTATGAACTTCTCCTCGGAAACCGCCTTGGATAGAGTCGTATTTGAGTAGGTAGGCAAGGTTGTCGGCGGGCACGAGATCGTTCACCGCAACGACTTTGTATCCCTTTTCCAGGAGACCCTGTTCTACGATGGCTCGGAAGACGAGTCGGCCGATGCGACCGAATCCGTTAATGGCAATATTTGGCATGTTGTATGTGTGTTTGTTGCCGACGCCGGGGGTTCGTTCGGAAGCGAGTATCTTATCGGGGCACCTGCTTAGGCGTCAATCCAATCACGGAAAAAAGTGCCGTGGGTAAATTTTTTGGGGTCAAGAATTCTAGATCTGAGGGGCAGGAATTTCTGCCGTCCATCCATCCAGCGCCCTGAGAAGTTTCTCTAGGACCTGCTCATGCGAAAGGCCAGTGGCGTCGAGTTCTAGGTTCGCTGTTGCCCGGTAAACCGGAAGTCTGGATTCGAGAAGTGAGTTGAAGCTGCTACGCGGATTCTCCACTTCAAGCAATGGGCGCCTGCCGCTGCGTGAAGCCCTCTCGAAGAGTGTGTCCGGATCGGCATGCAGCCAGACGACCTTTCCAAGGTTTTTCAGGAGGGTGCGGTTTTCCTCCCTGAGGACGGCCCCGCCGCCGGTAGCCAGAACGATCCCTCGGGCTGCTGCAAGCCCGCGGAGTGCTTCAGTCTCGAGTTCCCGAAAGTGAGTCTCGCCCTCGTCGGAGAAAATTTGAGCGATGCTTTTGCCCGTCTTGGCGGTGATAATATCGTCGCTGTCGAGGAATTCATGTCCCAGTCGTCCGGCAAGCCGTCGACCGAGGGTGCTCTTTCCGCATCCCATGAAACCGATGAGGATGATGTTTGGATTCATGTAACTATTCTAGGTCCCGTCGTTGCGTAGGGCACGAAGGAAAGGTTGGAAGCTGGTTGATTGAATCTGCCAGACCTGAATACGATTAGCCAATGCCTGCAAAAGCTCCGAAAAAAATCAGGACCCCGAACCCGAAGAACCTTCCATTGGTGGGTGTGGTGATGGGGAGTAAGAGTGATTGGGAGACCATGGGGCACGCGGTTGCACTATTGGTTGAGTTCGGGATTCCGTGCGAATATCGAGTCCTTTCGGCGCACAGGATGCCTGATGCCATGGCGGTCTATACCAAGGGGGCGGAGGCCAGGGGGTTGCGTGCCATTATTGCGGGTGCGGGTGGTGCCGCCCATCTTCCCGGAATGATCGCTGCGCAGACGACAGTTCCCGTGCTCGGGGTCCCGGTGAGGAGCCGAACCATGGAAGGATTCGACTCGTTGCTCTCCATTGTACAGATGCCCGCCGGAATCCCAGTTGCTACGTTTGCGATCGGTGAGGCGGGTGCGAAGAACGCCGCCCTCTTCGCGGTGTCTCAACTCGCCCTAAACAACTCAAAACTTTCCGCTCGGCTGATCAGGTTTCGCGCCACCCAGACCAAGATGGCCACAGGTAGTCGTCTGGAGTTGAAGGGAAAGACGGGAAACGCACGCTGACAATTCTCTTCCTCCAATTGTGAGCGCACGGGTTTTGTCATTGGAGGAGGGGATTTCGGAATCGGTACGGATTCTGCGTGACGGCGGCATCGTGGGGCTTCCTACCGAGACCGTCTATGGACTTGCCGCGGATGCTTTCCAAGCCCTGGCCGTGGCTCGGATTTTTGAGGCCAAGGGGCGGCCGTTGAGCGACCCCCTTATTGTTCATTTGCCGGAGGCAGGATGGCTTGACCGAGTGGTTGGATCCCTTTCACCGGCGCTTACGGAGTTGGTCCACAAACTTGCCTCCGACTTCTGGCCTGGTCCTCTGACCTTGTTGCTGCCGAAGCACCCTGATCTGCCGGATCTGGTTACAGCTGGTTCCGATTTGGTGGCAGTAAGAGTTAGCTCCCACCCGCTTTTTCAAGAGGTGCAATTACGGCTCGGTTCGCCCATTGCAGCGCCGAGTGCAAACCGCTTTGGCAGTATCAGCCCAACAACAGCCCAAGATGTCCGGATTGAACTTGGTGACAGGATTGATCTGATTTTGGATGGTGGTCCTTGTAAGCATGGCATGGAGTCCACTATTGTGGCACTCCAGGAGAATTGCCTGAAAGTTCTTCGCCCTGGCCCGATCACCAATGATCAACTGAAGAAATACGGACATGTTGTATTTTTTGGGCATGCATTGGCGAGCCCAGGAAGTTTGCCCGGCCATTACGCACCGAAAAAAGAACTTCAAATCATTAATACGGACATCAAAGAGAGATTTTTCGATCCGCTTGGCGGATATCTTGCCTTCAGTGCGCCTCCTAAGAATATTGCAGATGGTTTTGCATCCATCGAGGTATTAAGTAGAAACGGAGATCTCTGCGAAGCGGCAGCTAATTTTTATACCGCTCTTAGAAGGCTTGATCAGAGTAAAGCGGTCATCCTCTATGCTGAACCCGTGCCAGAGGAGGGGATCGGTGTGGCAATAATGGACCGGCTTCGTCGAGCTGAATATGGATCACTCTTTGGAACAGGACATCATCAACCTCTTGCTTCAAAAAAATGAAAGGGGAGCGTCTCAACACAAAAGCTGCTGGAATTGTATCTGCGGCCATAATGCTCAGTCGCGTGCTTGGCCTTGCACGTGATGTGATTTTTGCTGCCCTCTTTGGAGCAGATAAGGGAATGGATGCCTTCCTTACTGCATTCCGTGTCCCCAATCTCTTGAGGGATCTGTTTGCCGAGGGTGCTCTCTCAACCGCTTTTGTTACCGTTTTTTCCCAACGAATAGCCACAGATGGGGAGGAAGCGGCATGGAAACTTGCTTCAAAGATGGCGACGTTGACCACGGTTTTCATGAGTCTGGTTACACTTATTGGGGTGATTTTTTCGGGGCCATTCATCCGATTTATTTCTCCTGGGTTTGCCAATGAGGCAGGAAAAACAGCTCTGACCATCCATCTCACCCAGATCATGTTTCCATTTATCCTAATGGTATCGCTGGCGGCCTTGGTGATGGGTATGCTCAATTCAACAAACCGCTTCACAGCGCCCGCACTTGCCTCAAGCTTTTTCAATATCGGATCAATTGCGGGAGGGGTTGCCTTCGGATGGTGGATGGATCCGCATTTCGGCGAGCGTGCCCTGACCGGGCTGGCGCTCGGAACCTTGCTCGGAGGAATGCTCCAACTGGCTGTCCAGTTGCCTGATCTGCGCCGGGCTGGATTTCGACTCGTCCTCGATTTCCGCTGGAATGACCCCGGAGTGAGAAAGGTACTTGTTCTAATGATTCCTGCGGTGATTGCTGCAAGTGCGGTGCAGATCAATGTGATGATTAATACGATCTTCGCCTCCTACCTTGGAAACGGCCCTATCACGTGGCTTTCCTATGCTTTCCGCCTCATGCAGCTGCCTCTTGGTATCTTTGGCGTGGCTGTAGCTACGGTTACGCTCCCGGTTATTTCACGCGCATCGGCCATCGGGGACATGGCTCGATTCCGCTCAACGCTCTCAAAGGCAATGCGACTGGCGGTTTTTCTGACGCTTCCTTCTGCAGTCGGACTAGTCTTTTTGGCCCAGCCGATCATTTCACTGATCTATCAGAGGGGAAGGTTTACTGATGTTGCCACGCTTCACACTGCGGAGGCTCTTCAATACTACGCTATTGGGTTGGTAGGATACTCATGCATCAAGGTGCTTTCACCCGCCTTTTACGCCATCAATCATAAGTGGACTCCGATGTCGGTTAGTTTTCTCTCAATCGGATTAAATCTCTTCCTGAACTGGATTTTCATCTTTCACTTCAGGATGGGGCATTGCGGACTTGCCCTTTCCACCGCACTTTCGGCAACAGTGAATTTTACACTGTTGTATATACTGATGACGCGCCTTTCAGGATCACTTGAGACATCCGCAATGGCAGATACCTTCGGGCGTTGCGTGCTGGCATCCCTCCCGATAGCAGGAGTTTGTTGGATCTGTCAGTCATGGCTTACCGGTCTTGCTTATTCTCCCATTGCCATTCGCGCCGCAGGTCTGGCGCTTGTGATCGCTACGGCGATAATACTCTTTCTAACGGCCAGTTGGCTGCTTGGGATTGAAGGCTTCTCGGAATTCCTCGGGATGGTCTCCAGGAGATTGAAGCGAAAAACCTAGGCGTGACCTTTCCATCCCCGTCGGACAACGGTAAAGGAGTTGACAACCCCATGGCTATTCCCGGTCGACGCTGAATTTTCCTGGTCCGATGAGGAGCAGGGAAAGGAAGAGGGAACCGAGTTCGATGGCGTGGGATGCTACAAACCATTTTTCGTAGAACCCGCCTGGTGTAGTATGGAAGTGCATGATGGTCGCCACACACATGTTGATCACTAGGAAAAGACAGGCTGGGCGAAAGAAGAAGCCGATGAGAAGAAGGGAACCTCCGACGGATTCCGAGAGGGAGGACATGAGTCCCCAGAAGAGAGGATAAGAGGTTACCCCCACGAACTGCATCGATTTACCGAGCTTGATCCAGATTTCCGGCCCTTGAGTGAGTTTTGGGAGACCATGGGCGAGAAACGACAGGCCTATTAGGATGCGCAGCAGAAGCAATCCAACATCACGATACTTGCTTAATGAACGAAAGAGCATGACAAGAAATGACCCTATGCCCCTCCGCATTCAAGAAAAATGACCTTATCTGCTTAACTCGAGCATTTTTCTGACCGAAAGTTCAGCTCTGGCGCGCAAGGATTCATCCAGTAGGATTTCAGGTTTTAGGTCCCGCAGACAAAGATGAAGTTTTTCCAAGGTATTGAGTTTCATAAAACGACACTCGGCGCAGGCGCAGTGATCGGTGGGACCCGCAATGAAGACCTTTTCGGGGATTTCCCGTCGCAGGCGGTGGAGCATTCCCTCCTCGGTGACAATCACGAAAGCCTTTGCCGGGGAGTTTTTGCAGTAGGTAACCATCCTCTCCGTAGAGCAGACTTCATCGGCTAGGAGACGTACCGCTTGGGGACATTCGGGATGGGCGATGATCTTTGCATCGGGGTGTTCGCTGCGGGCCCTCTCGATGCTCTCCTTGGTGAACTCGATATGGACATAGCAGCTGCCTTGCCAGAGATCCATAGGTCTTGCGGTTTGCTCGGTAACCCACGCTCCGAGATTCTGGTCGGGGACGAAGAGAATGGGGCGGTCATGCGGCGCAGCATTTACTATTTTAACGGCGTTTCCGCTCGTGCAGATAACATCGGCAAGGGCTTTCACTCCGGCGCTGCAGTTGATGTAGGCGATGACGAAGTAATTCTTCTCGGCATGCTCCGTCAGGAATGCCTCCAACTTATCCGCTGGGCACGAGTCAGAAAGGGAGCACCCTGCGTCCATGTCGGGTATGACAACGGTTTTGGATGGATTGAGAATTTTGGCGGTTTCCCCCATGAAGTGAACCCCGCAGAAGACGATGACATCGGCTTCTGTCTCGGCGGCCTTGACGCTCAAGCCCAGCGAGTCACCGACGAAATCTGCGCAGTTCTGTATCTCCTCGATCTGGTAATTGTGAGCCAGAATGACTGCGTTTCTCTCCCTCTTCAGCCGCAGTATATCGGCTACAATGTCGGTCCTGTCGGTTTCCAAGAGAGGGGAAAGTTCGGCGGTGTTCTCTGCTCAGGCCGCCTCGGAAACGAGTTGGCGAAGGATGAATGGTAGAATTCCTCCGTGGCGGTAATAATCGACCTCAATTGGTGTGTCGATGCGTACCTTCAGCGGAACCTCCCTGCTGCCGTCCTTGCCGATGATACGGAGTGTCACATCCTGTCGCGGCTTGAGATCCTCCCCCAGACCAGTGATATCGAAGCTCTCCGAGCCGTCGAGCCCGAGGGTTTGTGCTGTTGTGCCATCGTGGAACTGGAGGGGGAGAACACCCATGCCCACGAGGTTGGAGCGATGGATGCGCTCGAAGCTTGCTGCAACGACAGCCTTTACCCCGAGCAGGCGGGTGCCCTTTGCGGCCCAATCGCGGCTGCTGCCTGTGCCATATTCCTGTCCTGCAAAGATGACAAGCGGGGTCTTCTCAGCGGCATACTTTTGCGCCGCATCAAATATGCTGAGGCGTTCCCCGTCCGGTTGGTGAAGTGTTTCACCCCCTTCCACACCTGGAAGCATGAGGTTCTTGATTCGGACGTTGGCAAAGGTGCCGCGGGTCATGATCCGGTCGTTGCCACGGCGGCTACCATAACTGTTGAAGTCTTCACGAACGACTCCATGCCTTCCGAGGAAGCGGCCGGCGGGAGAGTTTTCCTTGATCGCCCCGGCGGGGGAGATGTGGTCGGTTGTCACTGAGTCGCCGAAGATGCCTAGCGCCCGGGCCCCGGAAATCGGGTTAATAGTGCCGGCCTTCATGCTAAAATTATCGAAGAAAGGTGGTTCTTGGATGTAGGTGCTCTTGCTGTCCCACTTGTAGTTCTCCCCAGTCGGCGCGCTGATCTCGTTCCACTTGGGGTTTTGTCCTGCAAAATCTGAATAGAGAGAAGAGAACATTTCCGGGGTCAGGGCAGTACGAAGGGTGTCGCGGATTTCAGAAAGATCCGGCCAAATGTCACGCAGGAAAACTTCCTTTCCATCCTTCCCCTTACCAATCGGCTCCTTGGTAAAGTCAATATCCACACGTCCGGCAAGAGCGAAGGCGACGACAAGAGGTGGAGACATCAGGAAGTTGGCCCTAATGTTCTGGTGGATGCGTGCTTCAAAATTGCGGTTGCCTGAAAGGACGGCTGCGGCGACCAGATCGTTGTCGGTGATCGCCTTTTCCACTTCTGGATTAAGCGGACCGGAATTCCCGATGCAGGTGGTGCAACCGTAACCGACAGTTTGGAAGCCGAGGTGGTCGAAGTAGGGCTGCAGGCCGGTTTTCTCTAGGTAGGCGGTTACGACCCTTGAACCGGGGGCGAGGGAAGTTTTGACGGTGGGGTCCATTTGGAGTCCCGCCTCAACGGCCTTCTTGGCCAGAAGACCGGCGGCGAGCATGACACTGGGATTGCTGGTGTTGGTGCAACTGGTGATGGCGGCGATCAGGACGCTGCCGTTGCGGATCGTGCTCTTGCCACGATGGTAGGGTGACTCGGGCATTGTATTTACGGCATCCGGAGTGGGGCGGTCGCTGATCATCTCTTCCTCGTCTGCGGGAATCGTCGGATTGCGACGCGACACCTGGGCTTCGGCGGCGAGTGTTCCATCGTTCTTGCCATAGCCGCCATCGGCGACAGGTTTGGTGAGCAGGTTGTGAAAGGTGGACTTGAGTTGGGGGAGTTCGATGCGATCCTGAGGACGTTTCGGGCCGGCGACGCAGGGAAGAACACTTGCAAGGTCGAGCTCCAGATCAATGCTGTAGTCAATTTCTCCTCTTCGGGGCATGCCAAACATTCCCTGTGCCTTAAAGTAATTTTCAAAAGCCGTGCATTCCTCCAGACTGCGACCCGTGGCCTTCAGATAGGCTACTGATTCGGAATCGACCGGGAAGATCCCCATGGTCGCCCCGTATTCAGGTGCCATGTTGGCTATGGTTGCACGGTCTGGAAGGGGGAGCGACTCGGCCCCTTCGCCGTAGAATTCGACAAATTTACCCACTACTTTTGCAGCCCGGAGCATCTGTGTGACCCTCAGAGCAAGATCGGTTGCCGTGACGCCTTCTCCGAGTTTTCCTGTGAGATGTACGCCGACAACTTCCGGCGTCAGGAAGTAAACTGGCTGTCCGAGCATGCCTGCTTCAGCCTCGATGCCGCCGACTCCCCAACCGACGACGCCCAAGCCGTTGATCATGGTGGTGTGGGAATCTGTGCCGACAAGTGTGTCCGGGTAGTAGAGCTCCTCCGAGCCATTCTCGGAATGGAGGACGCCGCGGGCAAGATACTCAAGGTTGACTTGATGGACGATTCCGATGCCTGGAGGCACGACTCCAAAGGTCTCAAAAGCTTGCTGCCCCCACTTGAGAAATTCGTATCGTTCACGGTTTCTCTTGAACTCCATTTCGAGATTCAACTTCATCGCATCCGCCCATCCATAGTAATCGACCTGTACGGAGTGATCCACGACGAGATCCACCGGCACGAGCGGCTCGATGATCCCGGGATTGCCTCCCAGTCTAGACACGGCGCTTCGCATTGCGGCGAGATCAACTAGGAGAGGAACCCCGGTGAAGTCCTGTAGAACTATGCGCGCAACAACGAAGGGGATCTCCTCCGGAGCCGGTGCCTTGGCCTGCCATGCAGCAAGGGCGCGGACATCCTTCTCGTGCACCTTGCGTCCGTCGCAGTTGCGAAGCACCGATTCCAGAACTACGCGGATGCTGAAAGGGAGTCTTGAGATGGCTCCAAGGCCCTGTTCTTCAAGTGAGGGGAGGGAGTGGTATCTCGCACTCTTCCCTGCGGAAAGCTCGAAGCTGCGGAGAGTCTTGAATGGATCGTTGTTGCTCATTTAGGATGCGCGGTTGATGAATCGGCAGGGTAAAATTAAAATTTCAGGCGATCTACTTTAATTCCGCAAGCCGGCTCTTGATTTTTACGAAGTCGGGGAGTTGCTTGGGGTCGTCGTTCGACTCTGCATACTGGATAACCCCAGAGCGATCGACGAGGAATGCGGAACGCTTTGGAACGCCGCCCATACCGAGCCCGACTTGCGGGAGGAAGCTTTCGTAGGCGATGCCATAGGCCTTGGCAACAGCGTGATCGTAATCACTGAGTAAAGGGATGGTGATTCCCTCCTTGGCGGCCCACGCCTGTTGGGCAAATGGATTGTCGCCGCTGATTGCGAAGACAGTACAGTCCAGCGAGTCGTAGGATCCGATACCCTTGCTGATTTCACAGAGTTCCGTGGTGCAAACACCGGTGAAAGCCATCGGCACAAAGAGGAGTAGGATATTTTTGGGACCGATCTCCTTGGAAAGAGTGATCTTTTTGGGGCCTTCGGCCGTGGCTGTGGAAAGGGTGAAGTCAGGTGCTTTGGTGCCGTTGTTTAGCATAGATTTAGGGGTTGAATGGTTGGGATGGTGAGTTGGGGAGGTTAAGTCGGGAGACCGGTGCTGAGAAAGATAGAAATCAACGTGGATGGACTCAGTTGGTGGAACCGGAGGCCTTTGATTCATTGGTTTCAATGGTCTGATTCACCGGTGGTGATGTGGCAGCAGGATTCGTGCCAGTTGCCGGTGTTGGCTCTGGCGTCGGGGTGGGCCAAGGTGTTTCCAGAGATGTCCATTCATGCCATTGTGCCGTGTCGGATCCTCCAAATTCCTTCCAAAGGGCGTGGCAGCGTTCAGACCAGTGTCCGTAATCAGGTTGTCGGAAAGGTTTGTCCGCACTGCCGGGGAATACAAAATAGGCGATCTCCGGACGGCTTACAGGGCGCCGCTCGTCCTCCGACTTGGGATCGATTGCAAGGCAGAGCCGAAGTGAGGCCTCGCCGATTTTGGAATTCGGTCCAAGATCTCCCACAACGGCAGGATAAAGTATGCCATGGGCAATAACGACCGCATAGTCGCCGATGCGTGGTTTGCCGGGTTCCTTGCCAACCATAAACGAGGGGAGGACAATGAAAGGGTCGGAAGTTCCGACCAAAAAGCTCCATCGCTTCAGTTCCGCCACCGTGTCCTTGGCGGAATCAATCTCATTTTTCAAGCGTTGTTCGTCAGCGGGTGTGAGAGGGGCGTTCCCTTGTCCCAATTCAACCTCCAGCAGAGCAAGACGCGCCTCTGCCTCGCGGAGACAGGGATTGGGTCGGTCGGTGGTTTTCTTCCAACGGTAGGTGGTCTGAGGTTGGAAAAATGAGGAGAATTTTGCGATCTTAAGATTGCGGTCACCATCCGAACCGTCCGTGTTCACATCCATGAGCGCCTGAACAAGAAGGGCGCTGCGCGAGGTATTCTTGAGGTTTAGGATGGTCTGACAGTCAAAGAGTGAGTCACGATAGGGTAGTCGTTGAAGTGATGAGAGATCCAGTTTTAGAACTTTCTCCTTATGAGCGAGAAGGGAGGTGAAATCAGGGGAAGGAACCGCATCTTCAACAAGTTGGTCGAGATTCGGCAGCAAGTCTGCGAGCGCCGGGGTAGCGGTCAGGAGTGCCTCTCGTGTCACAGCGAGTTTGGGCCAGTGAACATGTAGAGTGAGGTCGAGTTGGTACGAATTGGTATCGCTGGCCGCTGCAATTGCGGTCTGTTCGGAGCCATCGCACTCCACCGAACTTTTCAATGTGATGCCGTTAAAGAGGCGCGCTGTGTCATAGTTTCTCCGAGGTAGGACCGGGATCGGTGGTGGCTGGTTTTTCTGTTCTGGAGGTGATTTTCTGGAGCAGGCTGCGGTGCTTAGAAGCAGAAGCGGTACAAGTGACCAGGAACAAACAGTTTGCAGGCGCATCCAATGGAAACGCTGATCAAATCTTAACATGGCTTAGAAGTAGCGTTTCTAAGAGTAAGAGATGAAGGCGCTCATCACATCTTGAGGAATATCGAGCATCTTGTAATCGGAGGATGAAACGAAAAGCAGGCTCTGGGTTCCCTTGCCGAGAAGACTTCCGGTTGAGTCGTGGATCTCATGCTCCAGAGTCACAAACTTCCGGTTGTGGCCGGCGATTCGGATCTTCACGCTGACTGTTTCAAATTCGCGAGTTTCTCTGACAAACTTGTGCTCGAAGGATCGAGTCAGGATGTAGAATGGGGTTTCCTTCAGGTTGAACTTTGGCATAACCCTGTTGAAAAAGAGCTCACGCGTCTTCCCAACCCACATGGCATACATTCCGAAGTAGACATTCCCCACAGAATTCGTGTCTGCATAGGTCGCAATGAACGTGTGGACAAACCACTTGTCCTCGAAATGGCCTGAGATGTCGTGTGTGCCGGTCGGCGCCGGGGTGAGGATGGTGCCGACGGGCGTGAGGGGAACCACCGAGGCGGTTGCGGGTTGCTCCAATTCTTCCACATCCGTCGTGAAATCTTCGCCGGCCAGAGGTTTGAGCATCAGCCATATTACATACCCCAGGGGAAGCAATGACGCCAGAATCTGGAAGACAGGCTGATGAAGGAAGTATCCGTAGGCAAAAATAACCACTGCAAGTGAACCGATGCAGAACATCTTAACCTGCGGGATGATATTGACCGGACCGTTCATGAAGGCGCGTCCAATGGCCAACGCCGAGTAGCCGACGAAAAAGGTGGCGAAGAAAATCATGAAATACTCAAGTTCTATGCCGATGGCCGCCCCCGTCGCCGCAATCAGTGAGCAGAGGATGAAAGGTGGGATGGGAGAGGATACAAGACGTTCCGGAATGAGCGAAAAGATGGGATGTTTGCTCCGACTAGCATTGCTCTGGAGGAACCACCGCAGTGCAATGTAACCGCTGTCAAGCGTTGTCAAAATGCATCCCACTAGAAAGGTGAGATAAGCGCCAAGCAACCAAGGATTGATGGGTGAAGCGCTGAAGACACGGGTGAGCAGCGATTCTGCATAAGGATAGCCGGCCAACCCCCTTTGAATGAATTCGGCGGCTCCTCCCTCCATGGCCCAGAGGGCCAAGATGCCGTGAAAGAGAAGAATCCCACCGAATAGCACAGCACCGACAGCATAAGCGGCGGTGACGGAGGTGTTTTCCCTCCTTATCTGAATGGCTCTCTGCCATTGCTGCAGATCAAGCCAGGGGCCAAGCAAAAAACCGATGCAGATCGGTATGACATAACCCCAGAAGTTCAGATCATGGGTTGGCAGCAGACTAGGCCGGTGAATCCCGCGGAAGTATGGTGAACCGAGTTCGCAAACGATGACCACCGCGCAGCAGACGATAAGCGCCAGAAAGGCGGCATGACTGTATTTGATCCTACGAATGGAAAACTCCTCTCCGAAGAGAATACCTGCCGCAAGGATGATGAGGGAGGTCAGCGGAAGATAAAGAGAGTCGGGTTTCAGCCCCAACGGATGCCACCCGTACCGGATCAGGGCGAAGATCGTGAGGGAAATGGCGATGATCTGGTATAGAAAGAAAACCAGCCGGAAAGGTCGCGACCAGTTGGTGAAGAATGAGGCCAGGGATTCCGATCCTGCATGCCTTCCGGCTATGTGATCCGTGACTGCTCCGAAGAGGAAGAGGCCAAGGCAGTTAGGAATAAGGAAGCTAAGGAGACCGGTAAGACCGAACTCAACGGTGAACTGGACCGAGAAAAAGAGGCCCAAGCCCCAAACCCAGGAGAGGGCGACTGTATTGCCCCAAAGCATCACATTCAGCAGACGAAAACGCGGTGAAAATAAAGAGGTGTTAGCCATTGGTTTGGCACTTTAGCTCCGGAAGGCAACTCCTTCAATCGCAATGGCAGAGTGAAATCTGTTTGGGTTGCAGGTCTTGCATTCGGAATGGTGTGGGGGCAGTCTCAATGGCTTCCGATACTGGCAATTGCCGGGAACCGGGAAACATTTCCGAAAACATTGAAAATTCTCGACCGATATCTGCTGATCTCTCTGGGCGTGGCAACCGCAATGGGCGTCGCGTTGCTCAGCCTCGTGCTCGTCCTTGGGAATGTTTTCAAGGAAATGCTCGATCTTTTGATCAACCACGATGTTCCCTTGGAGACAGTATTTGCCTTTGTGGCCTTTGTGCTTCCGTTCTCGATGACCTTCACTATTCCGTGGGGGTTCCTGACGGCTGTGCTGCTGGTCTTCGGTCGTCTTTCGGCTGACAATGAAATCATTGCCCTTCGGTCGAACGGGGTGAGTTTTTCAAGGATCTTCCTGCCAGTGATCGGCGTGGCTGTCCTTTTGGTCGGCATCTGTTTCTGGATCAATATCGATGTCGCCCCCCGCGCGCAGTATGCGATGCTTACATCCCTCTTCAGGATCGCAACAAGCAATCCGGCCTCGATGTTTCAAGCCGACGAGGTGGTTGACCAGTTTCCGGACCGGCGCATTTATGTCGGGGCAAAGGATGGAGATACGATGAAAAACCTGATCGTTTTTGAGATCGACGACCATGGCATACCGTCAAAGGTAGTCTTTGCCAAAACAGGGACGCTTGAAACGGACAACGAGCAACACCGCCTGCTTCTCAAGGTCAAGGATGCTCATTTCGAGCAAAGGGATGATGTGCAACCTGAAAATGTATCGTTGATTCGTCAGGGGATATCGATGAAGGAGGGGGTTTTTCCAATGTCGTTGCAGAAACTCCTAAATAGCAAAAGCCGTGGCAAACCCCTCAGCGCCCATACCCTGCAGGAGTTGCTTGCCGAGATTGCCAAGCCAGATTGTCCCAGACGCCTGGCTTACCAGGTTGAAATCAGCAAGCGATTTTCCCTCTCTCTGGCTGCCATTTCCTTCGCATTGATAGCGGTCCCGCTTGGAATCACTGCGCACCGGAAGGAGACTTCCGTCGGGTTCGCCCTGAGTCTGGCAATCGCCTTCGGTTATTTCTTCTTCATCATTATTGCCGACACTTTCCGGGATAATCCGAAAGCCATGCCGGTCCTCTTGATCTGGCTTCCCAATATCTTTTTTACCGGACTGGGGATCTTCCTCTTCAGCCGCCTGGCCCGTCGCTAGATTCATGGGGAACGACATCGACTCAAACGGTCCGGAAAAGTCCCTCAGGGACATCCTTTCCGAACTCGTGATGAAAATTGCCTCCGGCCGAGCAGCCGAACTCCTCAAGGATATGATGGAGACCGTGTTGCGCTTTGGTCGGGACAATACATCTATCGCGGATCTTAAACTGGTCAGCCGCTCCATGCGCGAAATCCGTTATGCAGGTTCCGTCTTTCAGCGGTTCAGCGGTGTGCGCAAGGTTGCCGTATTCGGATCTGCACGAACAAAGCCAGAGGAACCCGATTTCCAATTGGCACGGGAATTTGCCCGGAGAATTGTGCAGGAGGGATTCATGATCATCACCGGTGGAGGTGCTGGTATCATGGGGGCTGCGCAGCAGGGGGCGGGTGCCGAGAAAAGTTTTGGCCTCAATATAAGGCTCCCATTTGAGCAGCATGCCAATCCGGTGATTGAGGGAGACCCGAAGCTGATTAATTTTAATTACTTTTTTGCCCGCAAGTTGAGCTTTGTGAAAGAGACTTCTGCATTTGTCCTCTTCCCCGGCGGTTTTGGAACACTGGACGAAGGCTTTGAGGTGTTGACCCTCCTCCAGACAGGGAAATCATCAATTGTCCCGATTATCCTCATGGATCGCCCCAATGGCTTCTATTGGGAGACATGGAGGCGATTCCTCGACAATGATCTGCTTGAACTGGGCCTTATTTCGCGTTCCGATTTTCATCTTTTTACGATTACCCATGATATTGACCGAGCGGTTAATGAGATAAAAAACTTCTACAAGGTGTTCCATTCCTACCGATGGGTGAGGGATGAAATGGTCGTCCGCATCAACAGGAGGCTTACCCCGCTTGCGTTGGAAACTTTGAACCAGCAGTTTGAACATCTCCTTGTAACAGGGCAAATTACTCAACGGGAAGCACTTCCAGAGGAAGCAGACGCCAATTCCATTGCCGATCTTCCCAGATTGGTTCTCATTCCACACAAAAAGGAGTTTGGTATGCTGAGATTGCTGATCAACGCCATCAACGACTCCTCGGTTGTTGAACCGGAAGGCTGACAAGTTGATTTTCCCGAATTAGAGGTGTTTCCCTGCCACCAATATATGAGAACGACAAGGAAGCTTTGATTTGATCAGATTCTTTCAAAATGATGAATGTAAGGAACAATACTCACTCGGTTTCCCTTTATGACACCACCCTGCGTGACGGCACGCAGGGCGAGGGCATTTCCTTCAGTCTTCTCGATAAGATTCGCATAGTCAGGAAACTTGCCGATTTTGGGATGGATTTCATTGAGGGGGGATGGCCTGGTTCAAATCCCAAGGATCTAGCTTTTTTCACTGAAGCACGCCGGCATGATCTCGGAGGGGCCAAGTTGGCTGCCTTTGGCAGCACCCGTCGTGCGGGTGTTACGGCTGCAAAGGATCCTCAGATCACACAGTTGCTTGAGGCGGAGACACCCATCGTTACCATTTTCGGGAAAAGCTGGAAACTCCAGGTTGAAAAGGTGCTGGGGGTGCCGCATGCCGAGAATTTGAAGATGATTGGGGATAGTGTGGCCTATCTCAAATCCAGCGGAAGGGAGGTATTTTACGATGCCGAACACTTCTTCGACGGCTACAAGGATGATCCGGACTTCGCCTTGGCTACCCTTGCCGCTGCGGCGAACGGGGGAGCGGATGTTCTCGTCCTTTGCGATACCAACGGCGGAACGATGCCCGACGAGGTTGGAATGATTACTGCAGCTGTTGAGGCCATTTTTCCAGGAAAGGTGGGCATTCATACGCACAACGACTGTGGACTGGGGGTTGCCAACGCCCTTGCCGCAGTACGTTCGGGAGCAGTTCAGGTTCAGGGCACGATGAACGGATACGGCGAGAGAACCGGAAATTGCAACCTCACCACGGTCATTCCATGCCTGCAACTCAAGATGGGTATTCCGGTCGTGCCCGATCTCAGGCGCCTCCGCGACGTTTCGCTCTTCGTGGACGAGCTTGCGAACCGCAATCCCGATTCCCGCGCGCCATTTGTAGGCACCACGGCGTTCGCCCATAAAGGGGGGATGCATGTGAATGCCGTTGCCAAGACAGCAGCCGCCTACGAACACATCGAACCTGCTTCAGTTGGCAACCACCAGAACATCCTGGTTTCGGAGCTTTCAGGACGCAGCAATATCCTGCTCAAGGCTGAGGAACTGGGGATTACTCTTTCCAGACAGGATCCAGCCGTGCTTCGCGTTCTCGAAAAAATCAAGGCTCTTGAATCCCAGGGGTATGAGTTCGAGGCGGCCGATGCATCTCTTGAACTCCTCATAAGGAAGGAACTTGGACTGCATGAGCCCTTTTTTGAACTTCAGGAATATCATTGTAGTTTCCGCCGTGATGCCACTGGGTCCTCCACCACTTGTAAGGCTACCGTCGGAGTGCGTGATGGTGGCGAGATGATCGAGATGACGGCGGAGGGTGATGGCCCGGTCAATGCCCTTGACGCAGCTCTCCGCAAGGCGCTCCAAAAACTTCACCCGTGGATTTCTAGGATTGCTCTTTCCGATTACAAGGTACGCATTGTAGACGGGGGAAGAGGTACCGCCGCCCGCACACGAGTACACATTCTCTCGAGCGAGGGAACCGAATCCTGGGGGACAGTGGGAGTCTCGGACAACATTATCGAGGCAAGCTGGCTGGCACTTGTTGACAGTCTGGAGTTTTGCGCCGCCAGGCGATACCAACGCGTTCACGACGGGGCAGACACCCAAAAGGGAGAGTCAATTGCCTGATCCAGTATCCTACTGAGTTCAAGCAGTTGAGGCGGGAGTCGGTTGTGCCTTTGAGCAGCAGCTTCCCGATTCGCCTGTAGTTCAGCATGCAATGAAGCCCAGCCTCATTCGCAGAGCCCAACATTTCTGATCTGAGGAGGGGATTTCTGGATCAGGGGTATCAGCGATGATGCGAATCCAGAAAAGATTTCGAACGCACGACCATTGCATTTTGTCAAATGGTCAAAAGGAAAAACATCCAACCAATAAAAATCATGTCATACGAAGATTCAGATGCGGGATTCCAACTCTACCTTAGGCAGATAGCGCAGTACCCGTTGCTCACTCCTGCCCAGGAGATCAAACTTGCCGCAAAAATCAAAAAAGGCAACAAGGCCGCCAAGGCTGAAATGATTCGGGGGAATCTTCGTCTTGTGGTCAAAATTGCGCGGGACTACGCCAACCTTGGGTTGCCGCTTCTCGACCTCATTTCCGAGGGGAATATCGGCCTAGTGAAGGCGGTGGAACGATTCGATCCATCCAAAGGGGGAAAACTTTCCACCTATGGTGCATGGTGGATCAAGCAGTCTATAAAGCGCGCCCTCGCTAATCAGGGAAAGACGATCCGCCTGCCGGTGCATCTGGTAGACAAGATTGCCAAAATCCGTCGTGTAGGTGTGGGCCTCAGTGATGAACTTGGCCGGGAGGCAACAGATGAGGAAATTGCCGAAGAAGTTGGGATGAATGCATCCAAAGTAACCCAACTCAAACAGGCCGCGATCCGTCCAGCCTCCCTTGATGCTCCAGTCGGTGAGGAGGACTCAACCGAATTTGGGGAATTGGTTGGGGATGAGGCGGCCGTTGATCCCTTTGAGCACCTGAGCGATAAGAATATGCAGGGGGAAGTGAGTGATCTGTTGGGACAACTCGATGAAAGGGAGAGAAAGATCATCAATTCCCGTTTCGGACTGGATGGATCAGAACCAATTACCTTGGAAGAGGTTGGGGTGAAATTCGGAGTCACCCGTGAAAGGATCCGCCAGCTTCAGAATATAGCACTCGCCAAACTGCGCCGTGCCCTAAACAGACGGGAACGGATGAATCCGGAGATGATCCCTCAAGCGGCCTAGAAAAATCCTCTACAGATAAAATTATAGGGACTGTTCGAAGCGCCTCTTTGGGAGGACAAGATAATCAAAGGGCAAAACGAAGCGGGTTTTCACCATTCTGCGTAGTTGTCTGGGGGATACGTTCTCCATTGATCCCCTTGCTGGGTTCACGAACAAAACTACCTGATTTCCCTTTGTGAAAGCATCAGTCGATGGAGCAGGCCTCCATGGCGGGTGCGTGCTGACTGATTGCGGACAGCCATACTTAGTGCCTTTTTCTGGCCTACTAAAACGACCATTCTTTTGCCACGGGTGACCCCAGTGTAGAGAAGGGTGCGCTGCAATAGTAGGTATTGCTGCATAGCAAGCGGGATCACTACAACGGGGAACTCGGATCCCTGACTCTTGTGGATCGTGATGGCATAGGCCAATTCCAATTCGTCGAGTTCAGAAAAATCATACAAGACATCACGCTTTCCAGCACGTACGACTACTTGCCTGTCCTCCTTACTCATGGACCGGATGCGACCGATGTCTCCGTTGAAGACTTCTTTTTCGTAGTTATTTGAAGTCTGGATTACCTTATCGCCAACCCTGAATAGATTGCCGAAGGCTTGATATTCCTCCCGGTATTCATTGCGAGGATTCAGTGATCCTTGAAGAAGGGTGTTTAATTCGCGGATTCCAAGATTTCCGCGGTGCATGGGACTCAGGATTTGGATGTCCTCGACGGGATCAATCCCAAGATGCTTAGGGAGACGCTCGCAAACTAGGGAAACCAGCGTCGCGGCACATTCTCCAGGATCTTCCCTCTCGATAAATAGAAAGTCTGAGTTTTTTTCCGGTTCCATTAGGTCCGGAATTTCACCGCGGTTGATCGAATGGGCGGTGCTTATGATTCTGCTGTCACCGGACTGGCGAAAAATTTCCTTCAGGTGAACAACCGGAATCATCCTGCTTTGGATGATGTCGTTGAGTACAAGTCCCGGTCCGACACTTGGAAGTTGATCGGCATCTCCCACAAGAATCAGGCGGATCTTGCGTGGCAGAGCATCCAGCAGGCGGCTCATCAATGGCACATCGACCATAGACACCTCATCTACAACAACAACATCCCCTTCGAGGTGATTGCCGGCATTCCGCTGAAATCCTCCGCGCGCCGGCTGGAATTCCAACAAGCGGTGAAGTGTTGAGGCTTCCAGTCCAGTTGCCTCAGAAAGGCGCTGTGCAGCCCTCCCTGTGGGGGCACACAGGAGGCATTTTAGTTTCTTGGCAGTCAGGATCTTAAGAAGGGATCGGATCAAGGTAGTCTTCCCGACGCCGGGACCGCCGGTGATTACCACAGCACGGCTCTGTAGTGCCGTTTCGAGTGCATGGTGCTGGCTGGGCGAGAGTTTCTGGCCCGTTTTCTCCTCGGCCCAAGGGATGGCCTTCTCCGCATCGATCTGAGGCTGTGGATCATCAGCTTCGGCAAGGTGCTTGAGTTGCCGTGCTATCCGCTCTTCTGCGTCGCGAAGGGCGGGAAGGAATACTAGATCCTCTCCTGCGATCTTTTCCAAAAGAATCATGCCATCTTTGACATGTCGGTCGAAGGCCTCCCTGACGACCGCCTCATCAACTCCCAGCAGGTGGATTGCGCTCTCCAGAATATTGGATCGCGGCAGGGCGCAATGTCCCTCCGCCGTGGCTTGATCAAGGAGATGCTCGATGGCAGCTCGTGCCCTGAGCAAAGAGTCGGACTCAAAGCCCAGCTTTTCTGCCACGCTGTCCGCCGAGTGGAATCCGATGCCATGAATATCGCGGGCGAGGCGATAGGGGTCCGCGCGGATTAGTTCGACCGCCTGGCTCCCATAGTTTTTATAAATTCTCGCGGCACGATTTGTCCCCAGTCCGTTGGCATGGAGAAAAAGCATGATGTCGCGCACAACCTTCTGCTCAGCCCATGCATCCTTGATACGCTGGCGGCGCTCCCTCCCTATTCCCTCTACCTCCTCAAGGCGCTTCGATTGATTCTCGATGATGTCAAAGACCTTGTCGCCGAATTTATTGACGAGCTTTGTTGCGTAGACCGGACCAATGCCCTTTATCATTCCGCTGCCGAGATACTTTTCTATTCCCTCCAGGGAGGTCGGGGGTTGTGTCTTGAGTTTGTGTGCCTTGAGTTGAACTCCGTGATCAACGTCCCGCTCCCAGATTCCTTGGGCCGTGACCCATTCACCTGCAGCCACACTGGGAAGAGTGCCTAGTACTGCAACTGGTAACTTTCTTCCCTGCACTTTCACCTTCAAGATGCAGAAGCCTGTTTCCTCATTGTGGAAGGTGACGCGTTCCACCTGCCCGCTTAGGGCATCATCGGGTCCTCCCGGTATCGGCTCATTGTCCGGTTTCTTTCGGAAGGGTCTTCGACGGTTCATCGGTTACAAGGCTAACGGCAACTGAGGGAGCAATCCGAACCAGTGAATCCAAGAGTTTTTGTCATTGCGTGAAGCATACAATTTAAACGGGGAATCTTCTTGAAGATATGCTCATCTGGGTTTTGTTGCCTTAAAAGATGACCTCTTATCTACACCTTCTCCTTTTCCCTGTGATTATCCTCTCATCGATGGCTGGCATTCAAGCAGTCGATGCCCAGGCTGTCGAAAATGGATATGGGATTGTTCGTGGTCCCGGTTATGCATTCAGCGTCAGAGCTCCCTCGGGATGGGTTATTGACAGCAATAGCGGGCTCAGTCAGGGGATTCCGGCAGTCTTCTATCCCAAGGGTGGATCGTGGGACGGGAGTCCTGTTGTCGCATACGCTCGTTCCCGTCCCAGAACCGTCAAGGTAGAGTCCATCGATGACGCTGTGAAATTTGTCTTGGAAACATTCCATAACGAAGGGCTTCGGAATTACTGTGCAAAGTTTATAAAGACGATAAAGACCGATGAGGGGAAGGATGCGGCTATCTATTATTTCGCTGGTGACAAGTGGGGGGACAGCGAGGCAACAGCCTATTTTTTGGGCCCTAAAAGTATTAATTTCGTTACACTTAATGCCCGTAATGAAGGTCTCTTTAAGGAATCGATGCCTGCTTTTGAAGAATTGGTTAGGTCGTACGTCTTGCTGGCCGAGAAGGTTCCGGCAAAACCATAAAAGACCCGTATTTTCGGAAGCAATCTCTCAGTCAGCCAATGTGTTTTGCGTGCATTCCATTCAGGTCAGACAGTATGACTTAGGATCCGAGCTAGTTTATCAGAAACCTATCCGGGCGATCCACGCTTGGGCAGGTGGATCGGATTTCGCACCCCTCGCAATCGGGGTTGCGGGCTTTGCAGCGACGTCGCCCGTGCCAGATGAGCCAGTGACTCAAATCGGTCCATGATTCCCGGTGAAAGAGGGCCATAAGATCTTGCTCCACCTTCAGCGGATCTTTGTGCTTGGAAAGCTGAAGTCTGAGAGAGAGACGCCCGACATGGGTGTCGACGACTACACCTTCGTTGAGATGGAAGGCGTTACCAAGAACAACATTTGCGGTTTTGCGGCCTGTTCCTGGTAGTTCGGAAAGTTCTTCAAGGGTGTGTGGAACCTCACCGCCATATTTTTCAACCAGGGTCTTGCCCATGCCCATGATTGATTTTGCCTTGTTCCGGTAGAAACCGGTGGAGTGGACAATGGTTTCCAACTCTTCCTGTGAAATTGCGGCGTAGTCAGCGGCCGATCGACAGCGTTTGAAGAGGACAGGCGTTACCTTGTTGACTCGCACATCAGTGCATTGCGCCGAGAGTATTGTGGCGACAAGGAGTTCCAAGGGAGTTGTAAAATTAAGTTCGCAGTGGGCGTCGGGATAAATAATTGGAAGCTTTGCAGATAGGATTTCCGCCCGTTCCTTGCGTGTCATGTTTGCAAGTGAAATCGAAAATGAAAGCGAGGGAAAGAACCGCTTAGGATCAAGACGGGGGCGTTGGGCTTTTTTCTAGCGATTCTGTACTTTTATCGGATCATATGAACGGCCGATGGAAATAAATAGAGGGCTCCGAATCTGGGGAATCTCCACAGGCGTCCCCGTGGATAAGTCGGAAAAAACCGTCTTATAATCGGGCCCCCTTCGCGGCCATTCCGCAACTAATGCTGTTTTTCCAACCCATGCTTGATCGTTGATCCAAGGGAAGCGCGCTCGTCCATGGTCTGGAAGCCAGATCACGCGTTCGAGTTCTGGTGCATAAAATGAAAGAATGCCCGTTAACTGGTAGGTGGAAAGACAGATGAAATCCGCACTGGAATGGTTAAATTCACGGATGATTGTACGGGCTACCTGTTCCGGCCCCAGAAACTCCTCGACCCGCAGCTGGAGGTTGCCGAAGCCCTGCCTTATGGCCTCTTTCAGTTTCTCTGATTCAGGAAATCCTTTAATGAAAGAATCGTCCAAGGACAGATGGGTGATGGCCATTGGGGAATCTTTGGGCAGTAGCAGGTAGGAAACAGCTGCAACCGCCCCAAGATCCACTACAAGCAGCAGAATAACAGCCGCTTTACGCCAAAACTCCCCGTATCGCGCCCAATCGCCCGCAACCAAGATCAAACCCGTAAAAAACGCCACCATTGGCCAGTTTGCCTCGATATGCGCTTTTGCGGCTGAAAAGCCAAAGAAAAGCACTGGAGTCCAAAAAAATAAGGCCAAATAGCGGGAACGCTCGTTATTCAGCCCTGTTGAAGCAGAGCGGAAACAGAAAAACCCCATCAGGGGGGTGACAAGCAATATGAGGAAGGTGGCATAGTCGAGAAGGTTCTGGAAAGCTATCGGGGTACGGTGCTCATTGTGAAAACCATGGTTGAACTGATGTGTGAAGGAGATCCATTCGTGCTGACTGTTCCACCAGAGAACGGGGAGGAAGAATAAGAAGGAGACCACAGCGGCACTTAAAATACCAAGGAAGAGACGCCCTCTACTGCCGGGACTGGAGATCCAGAGTCCCGCCAGAGCAACGTAAAAAAGAACCATTGTGTATTTGTCCAGCATTCCGACCCCGGCGGCAGCTCCTGCAGCAACCCACCATGCCATTGTGCCGTCCTGCCGGCTCCCCTTCCATGCACATAGGACGGCAAGTGCCCATGATGGGATAAGATAGGTGTCGGGCGTCATCAGCAGGGCGTTTCCTGCAAAGATCGGAGCAAGAAGAAGGAAAATCCCTGAACGGTTTCCTGCCGCCGTACCAAACATCTGCTTACCAAGCTGTCGTCCGACGATGGCCAACAGACCTCCCGAAATGATTGCCCAGAAGCGAACCGCTAGGGTCGTATGACCAAACAGGCATCGTCCTGCAGCGATCAGCCAAGCGGTGAGCGGGGGATGGTCAAAGTAGCAGGCCTGCGGATGAAGAGACCATTCCCAATAGTAGCACTCGTCGAAAATAAGTCCTAGCTTCCACCCCGCATAGAACTTCCAAGTAGTGACGGTTATAAGAACGATCCAGAACCAGTGGCTTTCAGCTATCCAAGCATCCCAGGGGGAGGGGGATTGCTGAATTGGTTTGGAGTTGTCTGCGTTCAAGGAGATCTAATTCTAAACCAAAAAGAGTCGATTCTTCAGAGCGATTCCGGGGAATCTGCTTTCCTTGAAGGAGTAATGTCAACCCTAGGTCTATTTAATAATAAGCATTCTGTTTCCGCAATCCCCGTCGGTATTTGCACCTCTTTGAATAGTCGCTTTAGGAGAGAGCTATCTGGTTAGAGGTGATGGTGGGGTTTCTGCGGGGGTAGATACTGATGTCTGAAATTTGTTCTTTCAGTTGACCAATGTGTTCTGTCCCGTCATAGTTTACAACCCCCGACTCACTGTCATGGAATGCATCCGTGAGAGCGCGTCGGGAATTCATATTGCCATGAACTCCGAATTTATTGCCATGCTCGACTACCTCGAGCGTGAGAAAGGAATCAAGCGGGAGATCCTCATAGAGGCCATCTCCTCAGCGCTTGTTGCTGCTTCCAAGAAGAGCTTCTCCTGCTCCCGTGAGGTTCGTATCGACATCAATCCCAAGAGCGGTGCGATCCGCGCCTTTGCAAAACCACTCGTTGTGGAAACCGTCTCCAATGCTCAGGAAGAAATTTCCCTTTCCAAGGCCCGCTTGATCAACAAGGAGGCTCAGATCGGTGACGAGGTGGAGATTGAGGTTACGCCGCGTGATTTCGGACGCATCGCCGCGCAGACCGCTCGTCAGGCGATTGCCCAGCGTATCCGTCAGATTGAGAAGGAGATGATTTACGAGGAGTTCAAGGATCGTGCCGGGGAAATTGTCAGCGGAACAGTTCGCCGGTTTGACCGTAGTGATGTGATTCTCGATCTTGGTCGTTTTGAAGGAACTATGCCCTCGCGTGAACGTGTCAGCACGGAGGAATACAATATCGGTGATCGCATTCGCGCCTACGTTGTTGCTGTGGAAAACGGTCCGCGAGGCCCCGAGATCATTCTTTCGCGTAGTCATCCGAATTTCATACGACGACTCTTCGAGATTGAGGTCAGTGAAATTGCAGACCACACCGTGGAACTACGTTCCATCGCCCGTGAAGCCGGCTTTCGCACCAAGGTTGCCGTTCACAGTTCCAATGAAAAGGTCGATCCCGTCGGTGCCTGCGTTGGAATGAGGGGAGCACGGGTCAAAAACATAGTACGTGAACTGAATAACGAAAAAGTGGACATCATACGTTGGTATGAAGACCCGAAGGAATTTGCCAGAGAGGCACTTAAGCCGGCCAGGATTCGTAGTATTGAGGTGGATGATGCCTCTCACACGCTCCGTATTGCCGTGGACAAGGAGGACCTTGCGCTTGCAATCGGAAAGCGGGGACAGAATGCACGACTTACCTCGCGCCTAACAGGTTGGGAAATCGATATACAAGAGGATCGATCCGCCGCTCAAGCCTTTGAACAGCAGATGGGCGGTGCCGCTCATCAGTTGGCTGCGGTACTCAATATAAGCGAAGATGAGGCAAAAACGCTTGCCGCCGGAGGCATGAATTCCGTTGATGTGATCGTGGAAACTTCAGCTTCCGACATCAACAGTGTCCTTGGTTGCGGGTTCGAAAAGGCCGAAGCCATTCTTGCCGCCGCAAAAAATCAGACCGCCGAGAAAGGAGAACCGGCGGCTTCGTAACGGCTTGATTCCCCAAGGGGAAACACGCCGTAACACAGCTTTTCACGATGGCCTCCAAAGTCTCCAATACCAAGTCCCCGGCTCCTAGGGGAAGTTCTCCCAAAACAGGTCCCCACGCCGGAGCCCGTAACAGACCGGGTGCAGCGGTCAAATCTTCTGCAAAATCTCCAGCTAAAGGGAAAAAAGGGGATGATTCCCCTGTGCCGAGTGCAGAGACTACCGGTTCCAAAAAACCTACTGCGAAGATAACCGATCTTCCGATGCTTTCGCTCATTGATGAGCCCGCACCCAAGAAAAGGTCTGCTTCAATAGGGAAGGCGCTGCCGAGGATTGGTGAGGAGCAGCATCACGCATCAACGCCACCTCCCAAGGTTCTAGAGGAAGAAGTTGTGGCCGCGGTGTCTGGTGAATCCGTTGATAGTGAATCTGTTTCCGAAGATGAAACATCTCGGAAGATCATTCACATCAAACCACCGATCCAAATCAAGGAACTGGCGGCGCAGATGGAAGTTCCTCCCTTCAAGATCATCAAGGATCTGATGGGCATGCAGATATTTGCAAATATCAACCAATCGGTGGAACCGGATGTCGCTTCAAGACTATGCGATATTTATGGCTTCGTTTTTGAACGCGAAAAGCGTGTTGCCGGAGGTGGTGTCCATAAGGAAGAGAAGGCTGTTATCGAACCTCCTAAACCCGTTGAGGAGAAACCTGAGGAGAAAAAGCTTCGTGGCCCCATCATCACCTTCATGGGACATGTTGATCATGGGAAAACCTCGCTTCTGGATGCCATTCGCCGCACGAAGGTTGCCTCCGGTGAAGCCGGTGGCATCACTCAGCGCATCGGAGCTTACTCCATCGAATGGAAGGGAAGCCCCATCACATTCATCGACACTCCTGGGCATGCCGCCTTCTCGGCCATGCGGGCCCGTGGCGCCAACGTCACCGATATCGTGGTCCTGATCGTTGCGGCTGATGACGGCCTCATGCCTCAGACGCTTGAGGCTCTTAGCCATGCACAGGCGGCCAAGGTCACAATCATGGTGGCCATTAACAAGTGTGATCTTAAGTCAGCCAATCCGGATCGCGTGAAAAAGCAACTTCAGGAAAAGGGACTCGTGGCCGAAGAATGGGGTGGCGAGACAGTAGTCTGTGAAGTTTCTGCAACCACCGGAAAGGGAATTGACCATCTGCTAGAGATGATGTCCCTCCAGTCAGAGGTTCTCGAACTCAAGGCGAACCCCGACCAACCCGCCCGAGCCAGCGTGATTGAGGCCCAGGTAGAGGCCGGACGAGGACCGACCGCCACCGTAATAGTAAACACCGGCACTCTCCGTGTCGGCGATGCATTTATCTGCGGCAACTATTGGGGTAAGGTGAAACAACTTATCAACGAGGAGGGTGATCCTTTCAAGGCGGCTGGACCGGCGATGCCGGCCAAAGTCCTGGGGCTTAGCGGACTTCCAAATGCCGGCGACGAACTCGTGGTAATGGAGAACGAACGTTCGGCTCGCCAACTAAGCGAGGAGCGCCTTGATATCCTTCGCAAGGAAAAATTGACTGTTCCTCAGAGAGCAACGCTCGAAAATCTCTTTGCCAATCTTGAGGCTGACCAGAAAAAGACCCTTCAGATCGTGCTTAAGGCTGACATGCAGGGATCGCTTGAGGCGATAGTCGGAATGCTCTCCGACATTCCACAGGAGAAGATTGATCTTAAGATCATTCATGGAGCCGTGGGACCGATCACGGAAAGCGATGTGCTCCTTGCTAGTGCATCTGATGCGATCATCATTGGCTTCGGTGTAAAGGTGGAAAACAGCGCCAATACCACGGCCCGCAAGGAGGGTGTTCAGATCAAGCTTTTCAGCATCATCTACGAACTTGCCGACCAGATGCGTGATGCGATGACCGGCCTTCTGGATCCTGAGGTTCGCGAAGCCGTGATGGGCCATGCCGAGGTGAAGCAACTCTTCGAGCTTTCCAGAGGCATCGTTGCCGGTTGCATCGTCACCGACGGACGTGTCTCTCGCACCGCCCGAGCCCGCGTTCTTCGCCGACGTCAGGCTGTTTATGACGGTGGCGTCTCGACATTGCGCCGATTCACGGAGGATGTGAAGGAGGTGCGTGCCGGTCTTGAGTGTGGCATGCGTCTCGGAGATTTTTCGGAGTACGAGATTGGGGACATTATAGAGTGCTATTCACTCGAGAAAATAGCTCAGGCGCTTTAGAATTAGCCATTAACAATGGAACAGGCCCGGAGTTTTTGCCGGGATACCCTTTATGAAACTCCGACTTCTTCGAGTCTGCGAACTGATAAAACGGGAACTCGGCATCATAGTAGGTCGCGACCTCAGGTTTGAGGCCCCTCTTGTTTCGGTGCGAGCCGTCGATATAACCCCCGATTTGAAGAACGCGCACGTCTTTATCAGCGCAATTGGGACCAAGTGGCAGAAGGATCAGGCGTTACAGGTTCTCAACGACCGTCGTCAGCATCTTCAGCATGAACTGGCGAGCCGAGTAATTCTCAAATATACCCCGCATCTTCACTTCCAATTGGATGAATCGATCGAACGAGGAACCCGCGTTCTCAACCTTCTGGATGAGATTGAGCAGACCCTCCCTCCCGATGAAACAAATGGGGATCATGCCGGGGAGAATGGCCGATAATGCGAGTTTCATTTTCGCAAATCCGTGACCGACTGAGTGGGTGTAGGCGCATTCTTGTGGTGAGTCACCTCCGCCCTGACGCCGATGCCTACGGGTCTACAATCGCGGCAGCGCTTTGGCTGCTGGCCGAAGGGCACGAAGTGACCGCGTGGAACGAGGATGGCATGCTTGGGAAGTATTCTTTTCTCCCCTCTTCGGAACTGGTGACGTCGCCGGCCGCCGCGCCGATGCCCTTTGATGCGGTGCTGGCTCTGGATACCTCCGTAAAGAACCGTCTGGGACGTGTTCCTGGTGCCATCTCTGGGTCTCCTCTCTGGATTAATATCGATCATCACAAGAGCAACGAGGAATATGCCGACCTCAACCTTGTCGACCCATCTCGCCCGGCAACCGGTCAAATTCTTGCCGAGGCTTTTCTTGATGAAGGAATCACAGTTACTCCAGAGATGGCCACCAATCTCTTTGCTGCGATTTCCACGGATACGGGCTCCTTCCAGTATGAGGGAACGAATGCCAAAACTTATGAGATTGCGGCCGAACTCATCCGTCGGGGCGTCAATGTGGCTGAACTCTCCCGTTCCCTCTATGAAAATCAGCCGCGCCGACGATTGAATTTGCTGCGCCATGCGCTTGTGAAATCGGAGTTCACTTGCGATGACCGTGTCGCTAGCTTTTCCCTTTCTATGGCAGAGGTGACTGCCCTTGGAGTTATTCCCGAGGACAATGAGGGTGTTATCGATATCCTGCGCTCTGTTGAAGGTGTAAAAGTTGCCGCTTTTTTTGAGGAACTTCCAGAAGGCAGGGTACGACTGAGTCTCCGGTCCAAGGATCCGAGTTTCGATGCCTGCGCGCTTTGTGGAGAGTTTGGGGGAGGTGGACACCCCATGGCCTCCGGTGCACGAATTAAGGGGACTCTCCCTGAAGTTGAGGAGCGTGTGCTTGCTGCGATTTGTGACGCAATCGGAAAAAGCAAGGGATGCAACAAAGGTTAGAATAATAATTTCTCAGAAATATAATATGCGAATTGAACCAGCGATAGATGGAGTGCTCCTGATCGACAAGGCAACGGGGATGACCTCGCACGATGTGGTCGCCATTGCTCGGCGTGTTCTTGGAACCAAGAAGATCGGCCATTGTGGCACTCTGGATCCTCTTGCCACCGGGCTTCTCCTTTTGACTCTCGGCCGTGGCACCAAGATTCAGGATCTCCTGATGAGCGAGGATAAGGAGTATGTGGGTACCATGAAGCTGGGGGAAGTTACGGATTCTCAGGATGCTGACGGGGAAATTGTCGGAGTGAGCCCTGTTCCCGAACTTTCACTTGCCCAATTAGAGCCGGCTTTTGCGAAATACGACGGTGATTTTTACCAGATGCCTCCGATGGTATCTGCGATCAAGAAGGATGGGGTGGCTCTCTACAAACTGGCCCGTCAGGGGAAAACCGTGGAGCGCGAACCCCGTTTCGTTCATGTTTACTCCCATCAGATTATTGAGTCGCGTCTTCCCGAAATCGATTTCCAAGTTGTTTGTAGCAAGGGGTTTTATGTGCGAACTTATGCCCACGATATCGGTCAGGATCTCGGATGCGGTGCCCATCTGCGTGCGTTGCGCAGAACAAAATCAGGACGATTTAATGTCACGAACGCCTTTCCTGCATCAGAGCTAAAAACAACGCCAAGAGAGGCAATTCTGGCCAATGTCCTCAGCTTGCCAGAGGTTTCCCGATTGCGCGGGGCATGAGGATGGAGGGCAACATTGGAGACATATGTTTCCGAAAGATGAATTTACTAGATGTGAGATTCGAACAGGACATCGAGAACACAGAAGAGGAGCCTTGGAGGGGCTGTTTCAAAATCGAGGAGCATCTTGCTGAAAAATCCATGTATCGAGATCATCCGGGGGCTTGCAGTCAATAAGCCGAATTTCCTACGTCCCGCTTGTAACCGATGAAAATCTTGCGATCCATCAACGATCTCTCATCAGTTCCAGGTCCTATTGTTCTTGGAGTAGGCACATTTGACGGCCTTCATCTCGGGCATCAGTCATTGATTCGTCGTTCCATGGAGGAGGCAAAAAAGAGGGGGGGGACAGCCGTGGTGATGACTTTTGACCGTCATCCTGCTTCGGTAGTGCGTCCGGAGCATTCCCCCGGATTGCTTACCACAGTCGATCTAAAACTAAGGTTACTGGAGCGGATGGGGGTTGAGTTTGTTCTTATTCTTGAATTCAACAAAACCTTTGCAGCCACTCCCGCCGAAAAATTTGTCTCCGCCATTGCACACTCTGCCAATCCTCTTGCGATGATTTGCACTGGTTCCAGATGGTCTTTTGGAAAGGGAGGAGTTGGGAGCATTGCATTGCTCGAAGAGTTCGGAGGGGAACTCGGATTTTCAGTGCTCAAAATTGATCCTCTTGGGATCGGTGGAAAACCGATTAGCAGCACCCGTATCAGGGATGCTGTCGCCTCGGGCGATCTGGCAGAGGCCTGCGCTTGCCTTGGGCGCCCTTATTTACTTTCAGGGACTGTTGTTTCTGGTGCAGGACTTGGTTCAAGGATTGGATTCCCAACAGCCAATCTGGATGTTCGTGGGATGCAACTGCCGCCGAATGGTGTCTATGCCGTACGGGTGCATACGGATGACAATGATTTCGCTGGAGTGGCAAATATCGGAGTCCGGCCCACGGTTAATTCAACAGGATCCCGACGAACTATCGAAGTTCACCTCTTTTCTTTCTCCGAGAATCTTTCCGGAAGGGAACTCAACGTGGAGTTCCTGAAATTTCTTCGGCCAGAGGAAAAATTCCCCAGTATTACGGCCCTAACTGCCCAGATTGCCCGTGATTGCGAGACCGCTAAGGAAGTGTCGATATCGGAATATGTTCCCCCGACTTTCTCAGGCATGGGGACTGGTGTGTAACGTTGTTACTGTCGGAATAACCTCCTTGACGGCATGCTGGCACAAGGGCACCTACCAACGGGAGAGAAAGAACAAGGGTGGGTTATGGATTATCACTTCTTGAGAATCTTCACATGGATGTTTAAAGTATCAGTATAAGGTCCAACACGAAGACCCCCTGTGCAGACTCAATCCCTCAAACCAGATATTAATTCTGATTCCGCGCACCCGCGTGGACGCACGCCCGGCAGGGATGGGTTCAGTCTTGTGGAAGTGGTTATAGCAATAGGAGTAACGGCGTTTGCCCTTGTGGCCCTGCTAGGACTCCTCCCTGCGGGATTAAAAACGTTCAGGGGCTCCATGAATACTGCGGTAGGAACTCAGATTGCCCAGCGAGTTTTCAATGATCTTCAGATTGCAGACTGGAACGATCTTCCAACCAACAACGCCTATCGTTTTTTCGATGAACAGGGGGATGAATTGACCAATACAGGTTCATCCAACGCACTTAACTGCATCTACTGGGTTCAGGTTTCCATCGTGAATACCAACGGCACTAGTGCCACAACTTATTTAGGCAATACCTCCACAAATCTAGCTACGGTTTTGCTCATGATTGCCAATAACCCTGGGGGAGCGATGACTGCTTCAAATGTCTTTAGCGGGACTAATCCGAACACACTGACGTTCAGCACCCTAATTAGCCGCAATAAATGAAAAACATTATTGATGGAACAGGACCGGGAGTCGATTCCTGTGGTTCCTCTCAAGGAACTACAAAGAGCTTGCCTGCCGGCAAGCGAATCCATTCCCAGCAGGGAGGATTTACGATTGCAGAACTCCTTGTTGCTGCAGCCATTCTTGTAATGCTGGTCGCCCTGCTTCTCAACATGGTTACTCAGACTTCCAAAACATGGAAATCCACCAGCGGAAAAATCGAGCAGTTTCGCGATGCCCGTGATGCTTTCGATTCGATCACCCGCCGACTTGGTCAGGCGACGCTGAACACGTATCTCGACTATAATAACCCGACAAACCCCACGGCCTTTATGCGCCAGTCCCAGCTTAGGTTCCTCTCGGGTCCCACCGAAACAATCTTAGCTCCACTTAGCCTGACAAACAGCAACCCAACGATGGCCATTTTCTTTCAGGCTCCCAATGGTTTTGCAACTAATTCCAGCAACTCCATTCTGCAGAATGCACTCAATACCTGGGGTTACTTTATCGAATATGCCAGCGATACCAACAACAGGCCCTCGTTTCTTCCTGTCGGAACGCCACTTCCAAGACTTCGTTACAGGCTGATGGAGCTTATGGAGCCGACGGAAAACTTCTCCGTTTACAACTACACCTCCGGACAAAACAACTACACGAATATCGACTGGATCTCAAATTCGTTGAGCCTCCCCTTTACCAACCGGCCAGTTCATGTTGTGGCTGAAAATGTCGTTGCTATGATTCTTCTCCCACATCTCTCCCCAACAGATTATTCCAAGACGAATTCCTATGCTCCCAGCGGTTACACCAACTCCTCCCTTGCCAGTAATTACATTTACGATTCCTCTCAGAACCTCAACACGAATCCGATCGACCCAAATCTCGACACGCATAACCAGCTCCCACCTGTTGTTCAGGTTACCCTGATTGCAGTGGATGAGACATCTGCAATCAGGTTTCCAACGCTCTATGCGAACCTTGGCAGCTACATCGCCGCAAACAATTATTTCATCAATGCGACAAATTTCACTACGGATCTGAGCAATTTCCAATCCTACCTTAGCTCTCATCAGTTCAACTACCGCGTTTTCACAACGGATGTCATGATCAAAGGAGCCAAATGGAGCGGCGCCGAGACCAACTAGTGATCCTTCCAGATGCACTTCAACAAGCTAACTGAATCTACAAGGTCTGCTTGTGAGGCCTTTGGAAGGTCAATCGTGAAGTTCAGGCACCGTATCGGATCTGGTTCAAGGGCATTAATCAAGGGTGAAAGAAACTCAGCCTTCACCCTTACTGAACTGCTTGTCGTTATGGCCATTATCGTACTGCTGACTTCATTGATGGGGCCGATGCTGAACAGCGCTTTGCGTGGAACAAATCTGACCCAAGGGGCAGAGAAGGTCATTGGAGTGCTAAACCTCGCCCGTCAGACGGCCGTAACTAGGAACACCACCGTCGAGGTCAGGTTCTATACCTACGTTGACCCCGAAATTCCAGGGGATAAGAAAACCGGACATGCCTTGCAGATATTTACTATTGACGATACAGGAACCGCTGCCCCGATCATCAAGGCTCAGGCTCTTCCTCAGACCGTACTCATGACCACCAATAACTTGTGGTCAACGTTATTTAACCTGCCAGTAAATACAAGTGTTGCCACGAACGCCCCCCCATCTTTTTCGATTCCTATTCCTAGGGTTAGTAACAATTACAGTTATTATGCTTTCCAGTTCAACAGGAGTGGAACTACTTCTCTCACCACAAATTCCACGGCAACACCTTGGTCTGTCACGATACTCAATGCGGTTGATGCACTGACCAATCCGACGACCCTTCCTGCAAATTATACCACGGTGGTGCTCGACCCCTATAATGGATCTCTCAAGATCTTCAGGCCGACTCTTTAATATAACGACGGAGTCTACCTCTCCCTGAGGTCTCCTCAGTTGGTAATTTAGACCCACCAAAAATGAGAGACCGTTTTCTGGCGTGGCATCTCAGTCAACGAACCGGGTGAATCCTGATGATGCCTCTCGTTCTGTCCGGAGTGAGTTCTCCGGACATACCTGATTTTCATACCCCAAGGACATTCCGCAGACTAGTTGCTCTCCTTCCGGGATCTCCAGATGTTTCGCGACAATCCTATGATACTTGATAAAGGCAGCTTGCGGACAGGTATCGAGTCCGCGCGCGCGCGCGGCGATCATGACATTCTGGAGGAACATTCCGTAGTCGATCCAACTCCCCTGTCCCATAATTCTATCGATTGTGAAAAACAGCCCGATAGGCGCATCGAAGAAAGCGTAATTTCGGGAAAACTGCTGATTCATCCTTGTGCGGTCTCCTTTTGAAATCCCGAGTAGACCATAGAGATCATATCCTACCTTGCGGCGGCGATCAATGTAGGGGTGCACCCAAGTGACGGGATAATAAGAATATTCGACGCTGTGCTCCGCGTCCTTTTTTGGATCGAGAGAAGTCTGGATCAACTCTTGGGTAAGGGACTCCTTTCTGGCACCGGTGACCACGATGACCTTCCACGGCTGGGTATTGGTTCCTGATGGGGCCCGCGCGGCAACATCAAGGATATCAAGGATCGTTTCCTTTGGGACCAGTGTCGGCAGAAACGCACGGACGGACCTTCTGCTGGAAATGACCTGATCCACGATCTGTGTAATCTCGGATTGGTCCATGTTGTAAAGTCGTATTGCGATCTGAAAAATACAGGGGATCAACCAGTGAAAGAATTCACTGAATCCCAGAGATTCTCTCTAACTAATCCTATGGTTCCGGATAGGCCTTGATGAAATTACTGTACCAGAAAGCGGCTGGAGCGGGGATACGCTCGTGGGTTTTTTTATTGAATGCAAAAAGCCCAAACTGTCCATGCCACCCCTCTGTCCATTCATAGTTGTCAACCAGCGTCCAGGGAAAGTAGCCGCGGACATCCACTCCGTCGTTCATGGCACGCCGCAACTGGCCAATGTGTTCCCGGAAATAGCGGATTGATTTCTGGCCGCTCTGCGTGCCGATCCCGTTTTCTGAAATGACAACCGGTTTGTGGTAGCGGGCCGTCACGTCCTTTAGAACATGGTAGAGTCCGGTGGGGTCGATTTCCCAGCCAAGCTGTGTGTAGTGAGAATTTCGCTCGCCACTGGGTCGAAAAAGAAAGCGGGAAACGCTTGCCTCTTGCGAGTAGTAGTAGTTGACGCCGATCAGGTCGCAGGTATCGGCCACCATGTCGAGTTGATCGTAATTCTGATGCATCATCAGGTTGAAAACGGAGCGACTTGGGTCGAGGTAATCAGCCTTCTTTTTCCAGCGCGGGAGTGAATAAATTCCCATAATGATGGCGTCGGGGCGCTCCTCCCGAACGATTGAGGCAGCATCCCTGAACATATCAGCGGAGACCCTCATGGCTTTCTTGTAGGCCCCAGGGCGAGCTAGGAGGCCGGGGGGCCAGTGGGCGGCAATCCAACCAAGTTGCAAAGCCCCGTTGGGTTCGTTCTGGGGAACATAGATCCGGACGCTCGCTTTGGTGGCGCGGACAACACGGCGGACATGGGCCTGCCAGGCGGTACGTGCATCGGGGTTGAGGAAATTGACATGGGATTTGTCCTTGGAATTGTAGAGCCAGTCCGGAAAGGTGAAGTGCCAGAGGGTGATGATGGGTTCAATCCCAGCCTCGCGGCATTTGCGGGCCATTTCTCCATATTGGCTGAGTGCAGCCTCATTGATTTCACCCTTTCTCGGTTCAACGCGAGCCCACTCGACGCCGAAGCGAAAATGATTCACGCCAAGTAACTTGAGTGCAGCCAGATCCTTATCAAATTCGCTCCAGGAAAATACAGCTCCATCACCGCGGGGTGGTGCTCCACCCTCCTCTGCAAACCGATCCCAATCCGTTTTGAAATACCATGGGGAAGAAGAAGAATATCCCTTGTCCTCGTTCTGGAAAGGGGCCGTGGATGTGCCCCACCAGAAAGGCTCTTTGGGCAGCGGCGAGAGCACAACGGCTCCTTTCGGAGGAGAGTAATTTTTCGGAGGAGCAATGCAACCGCTCAGAAAGAGAAGCGCGAGAACGAGGGATGACGGGGCGCAGAAGCGGAGGATGGTTGCTTGATGCATGGAAAGTCCCTATCAGATACAGGGAAGCCACCAGACAATGAAGCATTCTTTAATCCCCACAGCGATCTTGCTGCTGACCGCACTCTCCGTTGAAGCGGGGATGGATCTTGGTTCCAACCGCTTGATGCCCGACACCATCGTCTTGAACGATGGATCCAAACTCAGGGGATTGATTATCAAGAACGATGCTGAGACTGTGACTCTTCAGGAGAGGATGGGAGAGGTGGATATACCCAAGAGCAACATTAGCCGTATCGAGGATCAGGGAGAGGCCGGCGTTTACTTTGCTGACATGATCGATCCGGGAAAGCTGCCGCCCTGGCGGATGATAGTCCAAGATCTCCGCACAGATGACAACATCCACTCCTTTAAGGAGATTCCGGCCACAGAGATCGATAATGGATACCTCAAGGACATCCCTTACCTCTCTTTCAGAATCAATAAACATACGGAGATGAATGTCTACGGAAATCCGGAGGATCCAGTTTGTCTGGAGTTTGGTGTGTACGAGCGCGGCGAACAGATCACGCGCTTCAAAAAAATCATCCGTGCCTACCTTGCTGGTTGTCTTGAGTCCCGCGCGGAGATCGCAGCACTCTATGCCCTCGATGAAAAAGGGGATGAGCGGCAGGTTGGTAACATTCGGTTCAAGGTGTTGCCGCCTACCGCACCGGATGCCTACGGAGGGTGGTGGATTTCCATGTATGATCCCAAGCGTCTTGAAAAGGCGCGTGTCTCGGAAACCGAATACAAAAAAGTGACCCTTCCCTTCGATCAAGTTAATACGGCCGATGGGAGGCTCCTCGACGAGCGTAGCGAAAAGCATGACAAGTTTCTATCCGAGACGATAAGGTCATGGGCTTCAAAAATGCCCGATTTCCGAGGATTTTATCGTGACAAAATGGGGCAGCTGAAGTTGCTTACCTCACCACAATGATTACCAAGCGGTTCATTTACTCCACAATTGCGACATTGGCTCTCCCGTTGGGAGGCTGTGCCATTCACCCACTGGGGCCACTCGACAAGGCTCCAAGGCATACGGCCGAAAAACTGACCGGCTATTCTCCCTTCGCATGGGGTATCTCGACTAGCAGTCTCCAGTATGAAAACCGTGCGGAAAAGCCAGGCGACAGGAATTATTTCACCCGGGACTGGGATCTGTTGGTGCAGCAGGGCAAAGCGCCAGTCGTTGGTGGGGCGCTATATTCATGGAGCGATTTCAACAAGGACCTGCAGGCACTGAAGAAGATTGGTGCGACCCATTACAGGTTTAGCATTGAATGGGCCCGCGTGGAACCCAAGCCCGGCCAGTATAACGAAGAGGCGATTCAAGGTTATGTCAGGATGTGTCGAGAACTCAAGCAGGCTGGCATCGAACCGGTTATTACCCTCTGGCACTTCACCTTTCCAGCATGGCTGACGGACTCAAGTAACAGTGGCAAAACCAACTGGCTCAACCCGATCGCACGGGAGCGATGGAATCTCTATGTGAGCAAAATTGTGAGGGCAACTTCACCTTATGTTACCTATTACGCCCCTGAGAACGAGCCCAATGGCCAGGTGTTGACGGCATATATTGCCGGGCTTTGGCCACCCTGCCATACACTAGACTTTGCGGGATACAAGGCGGCGACTATTGCCAGTGCCGAGTTGTTCCGTGATGCGGCCGCCCGCATCAAGGAGATCAAGCCTTCGGCAAAAGTAGTGAGTGTCGAGGCTCTCCCGTGGTGGAGGCACGGCCCGCTGGATCCCGGTGGCCTCATCTACAATACAGTGATGCATTCCAATTTTGATCACCTCGACCGCATCTATGATGTCTGTGACATTATCGGCTTTAATTATTACTACAGCCAGATGGCGGGGCCTCTCAGCTTCCTCTCCGAGTCATACCGTCACGGACATCATTTCTCGATGATGGGGTGGCGTATTGATCCGGCGGCACTTGGGGAGCAGATCCGCTATGTCGGTAAACGCTACGACAAACCAATGATGATCACGGAAAACGGTGTCGCCACCTTGAATGACAAGAAACGCATCAGTTATCTCCATGACCACATCGCGCAAATTCGCAAGACTATGGATGAAGGATATGATGTAAGGGGTTACTTCGTCTGGTCGCTTGCCGACAACTACGAATGGCATTACGGATACGTTCCAAAATTTGGTTTATCGTCGATGGATCCGAAATCAAGAGATCGTGTGCTCAAGCCCTCTGCCTATTACTATCGGAAGGTCATCAGAACCTCGAATCGGGAACAAAAAGTAGTGCCAGATCCTGCAAACTGAAATAACCGAGGCAAGAGAATCTGCCTCAGGCAAAAATATAATCTGATCTTACAAACCCTCTTTGAGGATGCGGTGGATGTCAGTCAGGTCTAGGAATCCTCGGATCTTTTCGGAGCCCTGGCCGGAGCCAAGGGTGAGAACGTCGCCGGCAACTCCAGCAGCCGAGCCAAGACGATAAGCAGATGGTTGTGAGAGGATGCCAACGGCGGGCGGATTCGTTTTCTTTGCCACTGTCGTATCCGGTGTCTTTTCAGCAGGAAACCCTGGTCCTGTTGACCAGCAGAGAGAAGGGATTCCCTGATTGTTGAGGGCTAGGATGGCCACTCCCTTGTCCCTGAGGAAGGGATAACCGTTCAGCTGCAATCCGCCGATATTTTCCCTCCCTGTTACGATGATAAGGGAGTTTTCTCCGGCATAGCGCCTTGCGGTCGCAACGGCTCTGTCAAATGCAAGGAGGCGGCCGAACATGGTTTCTGCATCATTGAGGGCGGATGCGGATGCAACCATCGGATCATCCACTACAAGCATGTACCCGTGTCTGTTGGATTGCAGGTGTGTGATGGCGACACGAACGAGATCAGCGAGGGTGGGGGTATTGGGATCGCCCTCGCTAAAATTCGGTAGGGGAAGGGGGCCTGGAGCGAGTAGCCCCAAAATCGGAACCCGTGTCCAGAAAGGCTGCTTTTCCAATTCTGTCATCGTGTGAAGAACAACAACGCCCTTCTCGTTGAGCTGATTCAGCGGGTTTTTTTTATCCTCCTTATGGTTGGCGTTTCCTTTTGAGGATGGATCGAAATCCAGAGCCCCCCCCCCAGCTACAAAATCAAAAGGGGGATGGGAGCAGAATTGATAGAGTACATCCTGAGTATTACCGGCATTGAGAGTTTTAGCATAGTAGGCCGCAGCAGTTGCTCCCGTGATCGGACCGGAAGTAACGAGGCCTGTGTAGCGACCTTTGGAGGAGGCTTCTTCAAGCAACGAAGGCAGTTTCAATCCACTCGGATCAATGCAGAGACTACCGGAGTTTACCCTCTTTCCCGCTGCTATCTCCGTGGAGGCTGATGCGCTTTCGGGTACCGAAAAATCATTGGCTGCGTTTCGACAGAGTGCACAGGCCGGAAAATCCTCCATCTGCAACCTTCCATCCCCTCCAGATGCGAACAGCCGAGCCGAGGTAAGTACTGAGGGAGAAATGTTGTCGGCAATAAAGAGGATGACGGCGAATGGCTTCCGGGCTGCTGTGGTCAGGAAGAGACCAGCTCCCACTCCCAGAAATAAGATCAGGCAGACAAGGGCGATCAGCCTGTTGCGCAATTGCATCGTCATAGTTGGTCTTGAAAATGAACTTCGTTGATAAGTTTCATTGAAGGGTAAGGAAGTGAGAGAGGCGGTGCAACGCGGGAAATCGAACAGGTCGGGCAATGAGAGCTGTTGATCTAACAAAAAGCTCAAGCGTGAGGCCTCAGAATGGGCAATGGAAAATTAATATCATCATGTCTAAAATACGACCGTCATAAAATCGTTGGCTGAATGAAGTTTTGATTTGTAATACAGAGAGATTTAAAACCATTGATTCTGTAGATCGTGATTGTTGCAAAGAGTTTGCTCAGGTGGCTCGGTTAATGTAATTTTGTTGAAGACTACTCCAGCCTCTAAACCCAAACACCTTGGGAATAATCTGGCTAAGCAGTTGATTGTTAAAAAGATAAAATTGCCCTGTGGTGTAACGGTAACACAGTGCCCTTTGGAGGCATTATTCATGGTTCGAATCCATGCGGGGCAGCCACAAGCGAAAACAGTGTGGAACGTTGCAAATAGAAGCTCTACGGCCTCTTAAGGTTAAAATAATGACTCCCATAAATCCACGCCCAAGCGCGCAAAAAAACATCGATGAATGCAACCATTGATCATCCAATCCCTTTGAGTCTAGCTCCCTGTATCCATTAGCCGGGGGAAGGATCAATCTGCATAGACACTTCCAGTCATCCCCTGGTCATGTCACGAGCTGCATGTTCGGAAGGCGTAGTATCTATAAAAAAACTAACTGTGGCGGCAGTTTGTAAGTCTTGCAGATTACTGACCGCACTTCAGGTTATGTTTTTCTGAGCGTTGCAGGAGAAACAAAAAGAAGTGCATTGTTGAATCGATTGCCCGCTTGAGCTTTGAAGCTTATCTCCTGGCTTGCAGCGTTTAGATCCATCTGGGCATCTTTTCGCAACATCAGATGGCCATAGTGAGTGTAAATGAATGCGCCCATCTCGGCGTTGGGGCGACTAAGAGTCTAGCTGTGTTGATCGTGATGATGACACTCACTCTCTTCCCTTCGATTTGAATGGATGAATAAACTTTTTCAAGAAGAGAGATGCAACAAAGCTGGGGACGTATTCCATGCACCCAAGAGGGTTGTCAACGATGCCCCCCGTTCATTGACTCAAAATCAAAAAAAGGGGATAAAAGGGACTACATAAAAATTATATCAGACACGCCTCAAAACATGAATTACTGATGGAGATATCTATAGAGCAGATACTAAAGAAAGCGATTTAGCGTTGCCATGGATTACCAGACAATTAGTAATCTATTACTGCCTCCTAAAAGTATTAGGATGTTAGTTCGCGAGAATATGCGATTAATTGTATTTGCTCTTCTTGCTGCTCAGATCGTTGTGGCAGTAAGTATTGATCTATTCATAAGAAAAAACATAGTTGGCGTTTTCCTATCCCTGATGTTAATCGTAACATTCACTTTCCAAAATTATTTCACGGGTTTCGGTTAAATAAGCTATCGTATCTTGATATTTTATCTGCCATTGTATTCTTATTAAGCGTACTTGTTTACAGTTGGTTGATAATAGATAATGCAAATCTAAGTTTTCCAGATCACTCGCATATCACGGGTGAAATTCTTTCTGGAAATCTATGGATGCAAATATCACCGGAGACTGGAAGATTTAGTCCGCTGGTTCATCAAGAGTATTTGCTGTTCTCAAAATTTGCAAAATATGCATGGCAGTATTATGCGATAAGCATAATCGAAATGATCTTAATGTGTGGTATTATGATTTCAATAATACCAATCAGAAGTCTTTCGCTAAGATTGCTTCTAACTAGCAGTTTTGTTTATTCACTTGGATTCGCAATTCCAATCGCAGGGCTAATCTATCCGGAAGTGAATATCATTTATGCATTAATATTATTCATTTTCTTTGCGTTACGATTGCAAGTACTTAGAACGCAACGAATCTGCTTAAAATGCATCATGAGTTTTTTTTGCATGGTTGTTATAGTTACTTACCTCATTTACTTGAAAGAGCCGTTCTTTCTCGTTTTTGCATCCTATTTGATCGGGACCCCTCAAACTAGTCCAAAATGAGTGGGAGGTTACAACCGAAAAGGATAGTAACCTCCGATGAGACAGAAGAGACACAACACAGACGAAA
>Ga0007854_10000205_pt1 | contig 41503 bp, 21 predicted proteins | sample CryBogCBH12Aug08_FD_60382 | JGI IMG/M metagenome (GOLD analysis project Ga0007854, IMG submission 60382) | Freshwater microbial communities from Crystal Bog, Wisconsin, USA - CBH12Aug08 | ecosystem: Environmental > Aquatic > Freshwater > Lake | place: Crystal Bog, Wisconsin, USA | collected... | reverse complement strand
CACCGTCGCCCCACTGGCAATGTTATAGGTGGTGGGAGCCGAAACCCCATTACTAATCACCAACCGGCCGGCACTGACCGTTGTGGCACCGGAATAGGTGTTCGCAGCCGTGAGGGTCGTAGTGCCAGCACCCAACTGCGACAGGGCAATCTTGCCGCTGGAGCTGAAGTCGGAAATGACGCCGTTGAAGGTCACGTTGCCGCCGTTGATATTAATGGCGCGCACGGCGACGGTTGCATCGGCGGCTGTGATGGTGCTGCTGAAAACGAGCGGCCCCTGAGCCGGGGTGGAATTGAGGTTGATGTTGAGGATGCCATTTACACCGTGGGTGTTGCCGTCAACAATGGGGAAGTTGATCGTCTGCACATTGGCAGTGCCTTCGTTCTGGATGTTGGGATCCACAGAACTGTAATCGACAAACTTAATTGAGTTACCATAGAGGTTGAAGGGACCGGAAATGGCCCCAGCCTTGAAATAAATCTGGAATCCGCTACTGCCGGCAGCGAAGTTATTGGTATTATTCACGCGGGTGGCGTTGGTGAAGTTCAAATAACCCTGCGGACTCGCCGGAAGGCTGCCGCCCCAATTCGCGGCGTCGTTCCAGTTGCCGGAAGTGCCGCTGCCGCCAGTCCAGGTGTAGGTGGACTGAGCTAAAGCAGACTGGCCCAGAAAAAGTCCTACGCCCAAGAGCGCCAGAACCGTCAAAAGCGGGGTGGTGGTGTGAATTAATTTTTGGGTTGAACTGGGCTTCATAGATTTGGTCTTTTGGCTTTGAAAGGCTTAGATAAAGCAAAGCTGGTGGCGAACATTTACTTTTTAACTTGTTTGGAAGTCCTCATCGTGGCAACACACAATTTCTCAAGACTTTATATTTGATTTATGCGGGAAACACATAAAGCATAAGCCAAGGATTCAATTTTGCATATCACGAGTTCTCGGGGTGGCGTGACTACTCAAACGCGTTAGAATTGCTTTAATAAAAACACCCCCAGTTTTGCTGCGTTTCGGCGCGTTCTCCCGGGAAATTTACGCGCTTAAACGATTGTGTCGATAATCTGGGGTTGTTTTGGCGGATAGTTTGTGTTACCGCCCATTCTGGCATGAAACCATACTACGCCGCTGAATTCAAAAATTATGAAACCTGCTGACTATCTCGCCATACTGGCGTTTATGATTGCCGCCGGCTTTAACGCCTTTGCCGCGCCAACCGCACCGCCCAACCTCATCGTCATTCTGACAGACGACCAGGGTTACCACGATGTTGGCTTCAACGGCTGCAAGGACATCCCGACGCCGAACCTCGATTCCATTGCCAGCAACGGTGTCCGCTTCACGAGCGGTTACGTCTCTTCGCCGCTCAGTTCACCCAGCCGGGCGGGCCTGCTGACGGGACGTTATCAGGAACATTTCGGATACGAACGCGATCCTCAATGGCAGCCAAACAATCCTAATTCCGGGCTGCCGCTGACCGAAACCACTTTGGCCGACACTTTGGGCAAGGTCGGCTATGAAACCGGAATGATTGGTAAATGGCATCTGGGCTGCAGCCCGGCAGCGCATCCGCTCAAGCGGGGGTTTAAAGAATTCTTCGGCTTCCTGGGTGCCGGACACCGGTATATTCCGGAGGAACTCACAATTGACGAGACTCGCAAGGCGAAAACGGAAGATGATAGCTGGCTCCTCTGGATTATGCGCAACAACAATCCGGTTCAGACCACCAACTATCTTACGGATGAATTTTCTGAAGAGGCGGTTAGCTTCATCGCGCGACACCAAGACAAACCGTTCTTTCTTTTTTTGGCCTACAACGCCCCGCACGATCCGCTGGAGGCCACGGAAAAATATTTAAGCCGCTTTCCCAAAATCCTGAGTTCCCATCGCCGGACGTATGCCGCGATGATGAGCGCCGTGGACGACGGTGTCGGAAATATGCTTGCGGAACTTCGCAAGGATGGTTTGGAAGAGCGAACCTTGGTGGTCTATCTCTCCGCCAGTGGCGGAGCGATGGATGCGAACTCATCGGACAATTATCCGTTGCGCGGCTCTAGGGCTTATCCCTGGGAAGGCGGTTGGCGCGTGCCGTTTGCGATGCAGTGGCCGGGGCATTTGCCCAAGGGAATGACTTACGAACAGCCGGTTTTATCACTCGACATTTTTGCGACAATCGCCGCACTGGCAAACGCGCCCGTCAACCCGGAATGCCCTCTTGATGGCGTAAACCTTGTCCCCTATCTCACCGGACAGAAAGCGGGCGCGCCGCATGACGCAATTTATTTGCGAATGCCTGACCGAGGTGCGGTTGCAGTTCGGAATGGCGAATATAAATTAGTTGTTCCGGTCACAGACCAAGCCGCCGAACTATACAATCTCTCGACTGATATTTCAGAGTGTAAAAATCTCGCTGACCTAAAACCCGAGGTGATGAAGGATCTCGAAAAAAAAATGGCTGTCTGGAACAAGCAAATGATGTCCTCTGGCTCTCTCGAAAGCATAAAACCCAAGGAACCTCAGCCAATAGACACCGAAGCCGGCAGATCAAATACCGGACCATGAGCATAAAAACAATAACAAGGATGAGATTCAAAGGTGCTTCGATCACCGCAGTTTGCCTGGGAGCAATTATTGCTTTTGCTCACCCAGTATTCGCTGCCCCTGCTCAATTGCAACCAAACATCGTTCTCATTCTCGCCGACGATCTGGGTTACGGCGACCTCGGATGTTACGGAGCAACAAAAATCCAGACGCCCAACATTGACCGGCTCGCCTCGGAAGGCTTGCGTTTCACTCAAGGATACGCACCGTCTTCGACTTGCACACCGTCGCGTTTTTCTCTTTTGACCGGCGAATACGCATGGCGCCAGAAAGATCGGAAGAACAGCATTCTGGATGGCGACGCGCCGCTATGCATCGAACCCGGCTGGCTCACGCTGCCCGCGATGTTGCACCAAGCGGGCTACCAAACTGGCATCGTTGGCAAATGGCATCTCGGCCTCGGCGACGGCCAGACGCCGGTGGATTTCAATCGCGACATCAAGCCCGGTCCGCTCGAAGTCGGCTTTGACTATTGTTACATCATTCCTGCAACCGTGGATCGCGTGCCGAGCGTGTGGATTGAAAATCACAAGGTCGTGAACCTCGACCCCGCCGATCCCATCACGGTGAGCTACGTCACAAACATCAGCGACGGCCCGATCGGTTCGGAGCATCCGGAACTGTTGAAACAAAAGGCGGACAAACAGCACTCCGGCACCATCATCAATGGCATCAGCCGCATCGGTTACATGAAAGGCGGCAACGCGGCGCGGTTCAAGGATGACGAACTCGCCACCACAGTCGTCAACCAGTCCATCAAATTCATCGAGCAGCACAAGGACGCGCCCTTCTTTCTCGAAGCCGCCTTGTTCGAGCCGCACGTCCCGCGCGTCGCGGAAAAAGCTTTTGTCGGAACGAGCGAGTGCGGCGTGCGCGGCGACGTGATTGAGCAAATTGACTGGGAGACGGGCGAAATCATGAAGGCGCTCAAACGCCTCAACCTGGAGACCAACACGCTCGTCATTCTATCCAGCGACAACGGCGCGATTTTATTCGACGGCTACTACGATCATTCGTTCGAGGATTTGCACGGGCATCAGCCCACCGGCGGTTTGCGCGGCTGGAAGTATCTCGTCTTCGAGGGCAGCTGCCGCGTGCCGTTCATCGCGCACTGGCCGGGGCAAATCAAACCGCACGTCACCGGCCAGTTGTTTAATCTCGTTGATTTGCTCGCAACCTTTGCCGACATGACGGGTCAAAATGTTTCCAAAACAATTGCGCCCGACAGCCTGGACTTGTCGGCGGTGCTGCTCGGAACGACCACCAATCAACTTCGCAACAACACCGTGCTGCATGGTGTTTCCGACATGCTGGCGCTGCGCTTGGGCGACTGGAAATTTATTCCCGTTAATCCCAACGCCAAGGTCACCGGCATGGGCAAGGGCGCGAACGCAGCGGACACCCGTTTCGCCGCCAACCATATCACCAGGCCGATGCTGTTCAATCTCGCGACCGATCCGGGCGAGCAGACCAACCTGTTTGCAAAATTTCCCGACAAAGCGGCGGAACTGCAAAAACAACTCGACGCCATCAAAAACGAAAACCATCCATGAGCAAAAAAAAATCAAGGCTTCAGATTCAAACAATCGCGTTCAACATTTTGGCGGCGCTTTGTTTTCTCTGGCAAACGTCCCCCGCGGCTTTCGCGCGGGAACTCACCAACGACCTCGGCATCGCGCAGCAGGACGACGCGACGATGCAGTGGTATATGGACGCAAAGTTTGGGATGTTCATCCACTGGGGACTTTACGCCGTGCCCGCCAAGGGCGAATGGTTCATGGAAAACAAACACATCTCGCCAGAGGAATACCGCAAGTTCGCCACCGACCAAGGCGACGGAAATTATTTTGACGCGAAAGATTACGACCCGGCGGCGTGGGCGATAATCGCCAAAGATTCCGGCATCAAATATATGTGCCTGACCGCGCGGCATCACGACGGCTTTGCGCTGTTTGACAGCCATTATACAAACTCCTTCACGAGCGTGCAGACGATTCACCGCGATCTTTACGCGGAATACGTCAAGGCCGTTCGCGCCGCCGGCCTGAAGGTCGGGCTGTATTTCTCGCCGATTGATTGGCGCTATCCCGGTTACTACGACGTCTGGGGCACGAATTGCGCGCCCAACAAGTGGAATTACCAAACCGACCCGGCGCACAAGGAAAACGCGCGTGTGATGAAAGAGGAAGTTTACGAACAAGTCCGCACGCTGTTCAAAAACTACGGGCCATTCGATTACGTTTTCTGGGACGGCGGCTGGCTCGCGCAAAAAGGAACGGATCGCGATGCGATGTTTTTCTGGGAACCGGGCAAATACCGCGATCCGAATAATCCGTGGCCGGTCGCCGATGCGTGGAGCGACTTCGATGAATCCGGCAGGCCGCTGGGCATCATGGGCATCGCCCGCAAGTATTCTCCGAACGTTATTGTCAACCGCCGCGCCGGCTGGATTGGCGACATCGCAGACGAGGAAGGTTCCAAGCCGGTCACCGGCCCGGTCAGGCCTTTTTACTGGGAGAAATGCCTCAACTTGAACAAATCTTCCTGGGGCTACAACGACCATCAAAACCTGATGACCTACGACGAAATCGTCAGCTTCCTCGTGAACGTCGTGGTGCGAAATGGAAATATGCTGTTAAATTTCGGACCGGACCGGCATGGCGTGATTCCTGCGACTCACGCGGCCTTGACAAAACGCGTCGGCGACTGGCTTGCCGTCGTGGGCGACAGCATTTACGGCACACGCGGCGGCCCGTGGAATCCGGTGGACGGCCAATATGGTTTTACTTACAAGCCCGGAAAATATTTCGTGCATCTGCTGCCCGATTACAAAGGCGAAGAATTCATCACGCCGGTCATCCCTGAAAAAGTCACCGGTTGCCGCGATTTGTTCACGGGCAAGAAATTGAAATACACCGTCGAGAAAGATGGATCGCTGCACATCACCGGGCTCAATCGCACCGCGCATCCGGCGGACACGGTGATTATGATTCAGGTCAAAGCGCCAAACAAAACATGAAGAAAACCCAAACGCTTTTCGTATCGCTGCTGGGCTGCGCGACGTTGCTGGCGGCGGACAAGCCCAACATTATTTTCATTCTCTCCGATGATGTGGCGCAGGGAGACCTCGGCTGTTACGGCCAGAAGTTGATTCAAACGCCAAACCTTGATCGCATGGCGACCGAGGGCACGCGCTACACGCAGGCTTATTGCGGCGCGAGCATTTGCGCGCCGTCGCGCACGTCGTTGATGACCGGGCTGCACATCGGGCATTCGCCGGTGCGCGGAAATTATGAGATACCGGCGAAGTCAGCTTTTGGTGCCGGACAGCTTCCGCTGCCTGAATCCACGGTGACCGTAGCGCAAATTCTCAAGTCCGCCGGTTACGCCACCGCCTGCACGGGCAAATGGGGCATGGGGCAATTCGATACCACCGGCAGCCCGCTGAAAAAAGGCTTCGATCATTTCTACGGCTACAACGGACAGATTCAAGCGCACGAATATTTTCCGCCGGAACTTTACCTCAACGATCAGCGGATTGAGTTGCCGGAAAACAAAGGCGGCGCGAAGAAAATTTATGCGCCGGACTTGATTCTCAAGGACACGCTCGACTGGGTGCGCGCCCACAAGGACGGGCCGTTTTTTCTCTACGACGCCACGACGCTGCCGCATTTCCGCTACGAAATTAATGACCTTGGCGAGTATGCGAACCGCGAAGGCTGGACACCCCAGCAGAAAACCTACGCCGCCATGGTCACACGGCTCGACCGCGATGTGGGCGCCATTTACGCGCTGCTCAAGGAACTCAAGATTGATACGAACACGCTGGTCATTTTCGCCGGCGACAACGGTTCCGCCTTGGATCCCAACACACCCATCGGAAAACTTTTTGACCAAAGCATGGGCGGCAAACTGCGCGGCTTCAAAAGCACGATGTATGAAGGCGGGTTGCGTCAGGGCGGAATCGCCCGCTGGCCGGGCGTCGTTCCCGCCGGTCGCGTGAGTGACGAGCCGTGGGCGTTCTGGGATTTTCTGCCGACCGCCGCCGAACTGGCAGATGCCAAAATACCCGCGAACTGCCAGCCCGACGGACTGTCGCTGGTTTCTTTTCTGAAAGGCGGGCCAGCGCCGAAGCGTGACTATTTCTATTGGGAGTTGCACGCCGGCGAACCTTTGACCGCGATGCAAGCCGTTCGTTTTGGCGACTGGAAGGCGGTAAAAAACGGGCCGAATGCGTCGGTGGAACTTTACAACCTGCGCGAAGATTCCGGCGAAAAAACCGATGTTGCCGCCGGTCAGCCAGCGTTGGTGCAGAAAGCCAAAACCCTGATGCAACAAGCCCACGTTGACGATCCAAACTGGCCGATGCAACATCCGCCAAAACCGAAACAACCCTAAAAGCAAACAGCCATGCGAACTGCATCCATCAGTGGCATCAATTGCCTGGTCACTGCAATTTTTTGTAGCGCACTCCTTCATCCGGTTTGCGCGGCTGACAATTCGATTGCCGATGCAAAAAACAAGCCGAACATTCTCTTCATCCTCGTGGATGATTACGGCATCAAGGACGTGGGCATCGAAGGCAGCACATTTTACGAGACACCGAACATTGATTCGCTCGCCCGCAGCGGTATGCGTTTCACGCAAGGCTACGCCGCCTGCTCCGTGTGCAGCCCGTCGCGCGCGAGCATCTTGCTCGGCCAGTATCCGACGCGGCACGGCATCACGGATTACATGGGGGCTGAAGTGGGGGAAGCCTTTGCCAAAACACGGCATAGCAAATTGCTGCCATCCGACTACGTCCGCAACCTGCCGGCGGCAGAGACAACCTTGGCCGAAGCACTCAAGAGTGCGGGCTACAAAACTTTTTTCGCCGGCAAATGGCATCTCGGCAGCAAAGGCGCGTGGCCGGAAGATCGCGGGTTCGATATCAACAAAGGCGGCTGGGACGCCGGTGGTCCCGAAGGCGGCTACTACGCGCCGTGGATCAATCCCAACCTGCCCAGCGGTCCGCCCGGCCAATCACTAACGCAACGGCTCGCCGACGAAACGATTTCCTTCATTGAACAAAACACCAACAAACCGTTTCTGGCTTACCTCGCATTTTACGCCGTGCATGGTCCGATTCAAACCACCAAGCCGCTTTGGGAAAAATATCGCGCGAAAGCCGCCACACAGCCGCAGCCGAAAGAACGTTTTCAAATTGACCGCACCCTGCCCGTCCGCATCGTGCAGGACAATCCGATTTACGCCGGATTGATTGACGAAATGGACAATGCCACCGGCCGCGTCCTGAAAAAACTGGATGAACTGGGATTGGCCAGCAACACCATCGTCGTGCTGACGGGCGACAACGGCGGCGTGGTTTCCGGCGATAGTTTTAGTTCGTCGCAACTGCCTTATCGTGGCGGCAAAGGTCGCCAGTGGGAAGGCGGCACGCGCGTGCCGGTTTATATCCGCGCGCCGGGCATCACGACTTCGGGCAGCATTTGCGAAACGCCGGTGAGCGGCATTGATTATTTCCCGACGCTTTTGCAACTGGCGGGAGTTACCAATTCACCCAAACAAATTGTTGATGGCGTGAGCCTCGTGCCGTTGCTCAACGGCGGCAGCATCGCGCCGCGTCCGCTCTTCTGGCATTATCCGCACTACGGCAACCAAGGCGGCGAACCTTCGTCCATCATCCGTTCGGGCGATTGGAAACTGATTCATTATTGGGAAGACGGTCACAACGAACTTTACAATCTCGCCGCCGACATCGGCGAGCAGCACGACTTGGCCGCCACCGAAACGAAACGCGCTGACGAACTGTGGTCGCAGTTGCAGGCGTGGCTGAAATCCACGGGCGCAAAATTTCCGCAGCCGAATCATGATTACAATCCGGTCTGGGCGGAACAACAGCGCAACGCTGCATTGAAACAAAAAGAAAACCTGGAAAAACAGCATGCTCAATTTCTCAATCCAAACTGGCAGCCGGATCTGACGTGGTGGAAGAGTCAGCAAACCAAAGATTAATTTCAGCAACTCACCCAGAATATGAACCGCAGACAATTCATTGGCCGAACCGGCAGCGCCTTGTTGCTCTGCTTGGCAAGCCCGTCCGCCTTCGCCCAAGCCAAACCACAAGCGAATGGCGAATTTCTTTTTCTGGAAGCCGAGCAATTTGCCGATCTCGGCGGCTGGGATTTGGATCAGCAGTCCATGGATCAAATGGGTTCGCCGTATCTGCTCGCCCACGGACTTGGCATACCGGTCAAAGATGCGGTGACGCAAGTGACGTTTCCCTCGGCCGGCAAATATCGTGTCTGGGTGCGCACGCGCGATTGGGTGGCACCATGGAAAGCGCCGGGCGCGCCGGGAAAATTTCAGTTGCTGCTCGACGGCACGCCGTTGCAGGAAACCTTCGGAACCAAAAGCGCCGACTGGCACTGGCACGACGGCGGAGTCGTGACCGTCGGCGCGAAGGCGACGGTGGCGTTGCACGACTTGACCGGCTTTGAAGGTCGTTGTGAGGCGATTCTCTTTTGCAAAGATACCGGTTTTGAGCCGACCAACGATTTGGCGGCACTCACAAAATTTCGTCGCGCACTGCTGGGTTTGCCGGAGCAACCAGAAGATGGCGGCGAGTTCGACTTGGTGGTAGTCGGCGGCGGATTAGCCGGCACTTGCGCCGCGCTGTCGGCGGCGCGAAATGGTTTGCGCGTGGCGCTCGTGCAAGATCGTCCGGTGCTCGGTGGGAATTGCAGTTCGGAAGTGCGCGTCTGGCCGGAAGGCCACACGAAACAGCCGCCCTATCCGCACATCGGCGAAATCGTGGATGAAATCTGTCCGCAAAATCCGCCGCCGGGAAACAAGAATGCGAAGGGCGGCGATCTTTATGATGATGGCCGTAAAATCGCAGCGGTGCGCGCCGAGCCGCGGATCACTTTGTTGAACGAGCAGCGCGCCGTGGCGGTGGAGAAGTCGGAGCAACGGATTAGCGCCGTGGTTGCCCAAAATATCCGCACCGCGCGACAAGTTCGGTTGCGCGCAAAATTTTTCGCCGATTGCACGGGCGACGCCACCATCGGTTTTCTCGCCGGGGCGGATTTTGAAATGTCCCGCACCGGAAAAATGGGCACGAGCAACCTGTGGAATGTGCTCGATGCCGACGATGAGAAACAGGTGCTAAAATGCGAGTGCAAAGACAAGGACGCATTGTCGATGTGCCTCATCACGCACAAAGTTGAGCAACCGTTTCCGCGCTGTCCGTGGGCGCTGGACCTGACAGACAAACCATTTCCCGGACGCAAAAATGCGAAAGGCCAGTGGGTAGAAAAAAATGCCTTACCCAACCTTGGCGGATGGTTTTGGGAAAGCGGCTTTGATGACGATCCCGCCACGGATATCGAACGCATCCGCGACTTCAACTTCCGCGCCATGTATGGCGCTTGGGATGCGCTTAAAAATGTGGACAAGCTTTATCCGAATCACCGCCTCGGCTGGGCGGCGTTCATCGCCGGCAAACGCGAATCGCGCCGGCTGCTGGGCGATGTCATCCTGACGGCAGATGATTTTCGGACGCAACGCAAGTTTCCCGATGGAGCGTTCCCGTGCTCGTGGCACATTGATCTTCATTCGCCCGATCCGAGATTTTCCAAAGGGCTGGATGATGAGGCTTTTATCGCCCGCTCCTCGGAGGGAAAAGATTTCACCTACCAAGGCCCCTATTGGGCTCCCTACCGCTGCCTTTACAGCCGCAACATTGAAAACCTCTTCATGGCCGGGCGCGATATCAGTGTTTCCAGCGACGGCCTTGGTCCGGTGCGGGTGATGCGGACGTGCGGCATGATGGGCGAGATTGTCGGCAAAGCCGCTGCCATTTGCATGAACCATCAGACAACGCCGCGTGGGGTGTTCCAAGAACATCTTCCTGAACTGCTATCAAAAATGAGTGAGCCGGGTAAAACCCGCATTTAACCGCGACGTCAAGAATTTCAAAATGAGCGCACACAATTTATTGTCAGACAATTCGGCCAACGACAAATCCCGCCGTGATTTTTTAAAAATCTCCGCCGCCTCAGTTCTTGGGTTGGCGTTCTCGCGTTTGCCCGTGATGGCCGGGCCATTCACGCGCGAGGACTTTGATCATCTTGTTCCCGCCGACAAAAAACTTTCGCCGGAATGGGTGAAATCACTTTTCGAGCGCGGCACGCCGCAGGTGCTTCGCGGTGACGAACTCAAATTCGTCGGGATGCCCGTCGGCGGCATTGGTGCGGGACAACTTTATCTCGGCGGCGACGGGCGGCTGTGGCATAGGGACATTTTCAACCAGTTCATTTTTACCGGCGCGGAGCATTACGCTAAGCCGCTCACTCCAAATTCGCCGCTCACACAAAAATTTTCGCTGAAGCTCGGCGACACAGTTGTCTCGCTCGACCGCGACGGTTTTTCCGGCGTGAGTTTTCGCGGCGAATACCCTATTGGCACTGTTGAATACACGGATGCAAACGTGCCGCTCGCCGTGAAGCTCGAAGCGTTTTCGCCATTCATCCCGCTGAACACGGATGACTCCAGTTTACCCGCGACGATTTTTCAATTCACCGTGCGCAACACTTCCGCCGCAACGGTGGAAACGACTTTGACGGGCGAACTTGAAAATGGCGTGTGCCTCCATCACCGCAAACGCAGCGGCGTTTTGAACAATCGTTTCGTGAAAGCCAACGGCGCGACGATGTTGGTTTGCTCGGCTGACACCGGAAACAATTCCGGCCAGCCGGCGCGGCCAGACATTATTTTTGAAGATTGGCAGCGCGACAACTACGACGGCTGGACGGTGGAAGGCACGGCCTTCGGCAAAGGTGCGATTAAGAAATCGGAAATGCCAGCCTACCAAGGTGACGTCGGCGGCGATACGGCGCGCGTGGTGAATTCTCACGCCACCGCCCCCGGCGATTCCATTGAGGCCAAGGACGACGCGACCGGCAAACTCATCAGCCGCGAATTTGTCATCGAGCGAAATTTCATCGCGTTCTGGATCGGCGGCGGTAAAGCGGAGGGCGAAGACAAGCTCGGCCTGTCGTTGGTGGTGGACGGCAAGCGAGCGATGGCTGCCTCGGGCGCAAATAAAAATGAACTGACACTGCAATACTTTGATGTTGCCGCCTATGCTGGGAAAACCGCGCATCTCGAAATCGTTGATGACAAGACCGGCACTTGGGGCAACGTCGGCGTCGGCAAAATCACTTTTACCGACGAGCGCAGCAAGACCGAGCCGTTGGAAAAACTTTCGGACTTCGGCACAATGGCGCTCGCATTACTCGGTGACGCGGACGAAACGAGCGGCGACCAATCCGCTGCGTTCGGCGAAAAACTCATCGGCTCACTCGGCCAAAAGTTGACGCTCGCCGCCGGCGAGTCGAAGACGGTGACATTTGTGCTCGCGTGGCATTTTCCAAATCTCTCCATCGAGAAATCGTTTGTGGATTGCGGTCGGTATTATGCGACGAATTTTCCCTCGGCACAGGCCGTCGCAGAATATATCGCAGAAAATTTTCCCCGGCTCGCAGGCCAGACGAAATTGTGGCGCGACACTTGGTTTGACTCCACCCTGCCCTTTTGGTTTCTCGACCGGACGTTTTTGAACACGTCCATTCTCGCCACGTCCACCTGCTATCGCCTCGCGAACGGACGGTTTTACGGCTGGGAAGGCGTCGGCGATTGCCCAGGAACTTGCGGCCACGTTTATCTTTACGCACAGGCCATCGCGCGTCTTTTTCCCGAACTGGAACGCGACTTGCGCGAACGCACGGATTTCGGGCTGGCGCAGATGCCTGACGGCGCAATCCATTTTCGCGGCGAGTTCAACAAAATTCCGGCGGTGGACGCGCAGAGCGGCTACGTTCTCCGCGCGTTGCGCGAACACCAGATGTCGGCGGACGATAAATTTCTGCGTCGCGTTTGGCCGAAGGTCAAGCTCGCGATGGAGTGGCTCATCAAGAAAGACGGCGACGGCGATGGCCTCATCGAAAGCAACCAGCACAACACGCTCGACACCGACTGGTTTGGCAAAATCGCGTGGTTGAGCGGCCTCTACGGCACGGCTTTGGCCGCGGCGGCGCAGATGGCGGATGAAGTCGGCGACAAAGAATTTGCATCGCAGTGCCGGAAAATTTTCAATGCCGGTCAGAAAAATCTGCCGGCGGAACTTTTCGACGGTGATTATTTCATCAACAAAGTTGACCAAAAACATCTCGACGCCATCAACTCCGGCACGGGCTGCGAGATTGACCAGGTGTTTGGCCAGAGCTGGGCGTTTCAAATTGGATTGCCGCGCGTGTTGCCGCAAAAAGAAACCGTGACCGCGCTGAAATCTTTGTGGCGGTATAATTTTTCGCCGGACGCTGGCGGCTATCACAAGCAAATGGGGCCGGGGCGCTGGTATGCGATGCCGGGTGAAGCCGGCTTGCTGATGTGTTCTTTCCCTCGCCGCGATTGGGATTTCAAACAGGCCAGCGGCAAAGGCAAGGCGAGCTGGGCGGCAGGTTATTTTAACGAGTGCATGAACGGCTTCGAGCATCAGGTCGCGGGCCACATGATTTGGGAGGGCATGACGCTCGAAGGTTTCGCCATTGAGCGCGCCGTGCATGACCGCTACGGCGCGGCGCGGCGAAATCCGTGGAACGAAATCGAGTGCGGCGATCATTACGCGCGCAGCATGGCAAGCTACGGTGTTTATCTCGCCGCGTGCGGCTTCGAGCATTACGGGCCAAAACAGCACATCGGCTTTGCACCGAAGCTAACGCAGGAAAATTTCCAGTGCGCCTTCACCAACGCCGAAGGTTGGGGCAGCTTCGCGCAAAAACTGGAAAGTGGAAAAATCGCGGCAGAAATTTCAGTGCGTTGGGGGATATTAAATTTGAAAACCATCGCGCTGGAAAGTGAGTCGGGCCATTCGGCAAAAGTTTTGCACGATGGAAAAACGGTGGACGCAAACATAAAGCGCGAAGGAAAACGCGTTCTCATCACATTGAATAATTCGGCGGCCATTGCCGCTGGAGAAAAATTGGAAATCAAACTTGCTTAAATAATTACCAAACATGAAAAAAAATAAAATGAAATTCGGCCTGCTGTCACTCGGAGCGATTCTCTTGCTAGCTGGCTCGGCGCGCGCCGATGTCACGTTGCCGTCCATTTTTTCCGACCACATGGTCTTGCAAAAAAATGTCGCCGCGCCGGTCTGGGGCTGGGCCGACCCCGGCGAGAAAATTACCGTGAGCATCGCGGGGCAAACTCAGACGACGACGGCGGATGCAACCGGCAGTTGGAAACTCAAGTTGGAAAAACTTTCTGCGGACAATCCGCTAACGCTCACAATTGCGGGGAAAAATACTATCGTTATTCAAGACGTTTTGATGGGTGAAGTCTGGATGGCTTCGGGTCAGTCCAATATGCAGTTGTCCGTCAACGATGTGACAAATGCGTGGAAGGAAAAGGCATCGGCAACCTTTCCGCAAATCCGAGGGTTTTTCGTGGAGCGGCGTCCCACTATCACACCGCAGACAAACTGCGGCGGCAAATGGGTCATTTGTTCGCCCGAAACCGTCGGAAATTTTTCGGCGGCGGCATATTTTTTCGGACGGGAATTGCACCAGACACTCGCCGAGCCAGTAGGTTTGGTGCAGGCATCATGGGGCGGCTCACCCATCGAAACTTGGTCGAGTATGTCGAGCATGGAAGCGAAAACAGAGTTGGCGCCCGTGTTAAAAAACTGGCAGAAGACGTTGCATCCTTACGACGAAGCACAAGCACAGGCGGATTATGCTGTTGCGCTGGAAAACTGGACGAACAACTCCGCGAAACTAAAAGCCGAGGGCAAAACGGTTCCGCCGCAGCCGCAAAAAAAAGGTGATCCGCGACTTGATAAAAATTATCCCGGAAATCTTTTTAACGGCATGATTGCGCCGATTGTTCCCTACGCGATTCGCGGCGCGATTTGGTATCAGGGCGAAAACAATGCGGCGAATGATCTGGCGAAACTCTATTCCATTCAGCTCGGGCTGATGATTCAGGATTGGCGGCAGCGCTGGGGCGAAGGCGATTTTCCGTTTGCTTGGGTGCAGTTGCCGAACTTTCATCCGCGCACCACCAATGTGGTTGAAACCAATTACAACGGGTGGTGCGTGATCCGCGAAGAGATGTTGAAAACGCTTGCCGTGAAAAATACCGGCATGGCAATCACGGTGGATGTGGGCGAGGCGAATAATATTCATCCCAAAAATAAACAGGCCGTTGGTCATCGGCTGGCGCTTTGGGCGCTCGCCAAAATTTATGGAAAAAACATTCCTTATTCCGGCCCGTTGCCCGACGGACATAAAATCAAAGGCGATAAAATCGTTCTCTCGTTCAAACACACAGACGGCGGATTGGTTGCCAAAGATGGCGACTTAAAAGGCTTTGCCATCGCGGGCGAGGATCGTCATTGGGTTTTGGCCGACGCGCGCATTCAAGGCGACAAGATTATCGTATCCAGCCCGGAAGTAAAATTACCGAAGGCGGTGCGTTACGCTTGGGCGGCGAATCCCGACTGCAATCTGTTTAACGGCGCGGGTCTGCCCGCTTCGCCGTTCCGAACCGATGACTGGCCCTAAACCCAGTTAAAAGAAACAACCAAGATGATATTGTATGCACCCAGAACCATGAGACAAAATTCAAAAGAATATCGGCATCCGACTTTTATGGTTAAAATAAAAACATCCATCTTCTTGGCTGTATTTTCAGGCATCACCCACTTTGCCAGTGCCGCCGTGCTCACCGCCGAAAACCAATCTCTCGTGGTCAGGTATAATGACCTAGACGGCAAATTTTCTGTTGTTGAAAAAGCTTCCGGCACAGTCTTCGTGAAAAGCGGCACGCTTGATCTCACCAATGCCATCGCCAAAGTCCAAGACGTGCGGGATGATGTGTTTGGTCGCGGCCACGGCATCGTGCTGACTCAAATTGATGGCAGCACCGCATCGCTTGAACTTTATCCGAATCTGCCGTTTTTGCTGGTTCGCGGACTTCATCACAATCAAAGCAAGGAGACGATTTATTTGTCGAAGGTGATTCCGGCCACGTTCACGCTCGACCTTGGCAAACCCGTGAGCGAACTTCGCACAATGGGAACGGCGGGCTTGACCGCGCCGGAAAAAAATCCCGGCAGCTATCTGTTCCTGACGTGCGCCGATCCGGCGACGCGGCGTGGCGTGGTGGCGGGCTGGCTCACGGAAGATCGCGGCAGCGGCGTGCTTTTTTCCAGCGTCAAAGACAGCGCGGTGGACTTCGAAGCGCGGATTGATTACGGACATCTCCAAATTCCTGCCGGGACTTCGGCGAAACTCGAATCTTTGGCGATTGGAATTTTTGATGACGCACGAATCGGCGAAGAAAAATTTGCGGACGCGATCAAGCAGCAATACAACATCACCTTGCGTCCGCGCGCAGCGACTTATTGCTCTTGGTATGCGGAACAACATGGCACTGCGGGTGACGAAAAATCCACGGTGGAACTGGCAAGGTTCGCGGCGAAGGAACTGAAGCCGTTCGGTCTTGGTGTGGTGCAGATTGATGATGAATGGCAGGACAGCCAGCATTTCAACGGCCCGCGTCGGGGATTCGACCGTGTTCGTCCCGACGGGCCGTATGCGCACGGCATCGCGCCGGTGGCGGCCGAGGTGGAAAAATCCGGCCTGACTTTCGGCCTGTGGTGGTTGCCGTTTGCGCGCAATTTTCAAGACCCGGAATATGCGAACCGTCAGGATTGGTTTGTGAAGCGGACGGATGGCACGCCTTACGACACGAAATGGGGCGGCACCTGCCTCGACCTGACGCAGCCCGAAGTGCAGATGCAACTGGCGCGGATTGCCAAGCTCTATCGCTCTTGGGGCGTGACTTATTACAAAATGGACGGCCTCTGGACCGGCGCGGCGTGCGAACAGATTTACGTCAACGACGGTTACAAGGAGGATCATTTCGGTAACAACCTGCCGTTTCACAATCCGCTCAAAAGTAACATCGAAGCCTATCGCGACGGGTTGAAGCTGCTTCGAAAAAATGCCGGCGACGATGTGTTTTTTTCCGGCTGCTGCATCGCCCAAAATATGCGCGAACTCGGCGCCATCGGCCTTGTGGATTCCATGCGCATCGGACCCGACGCGAATGGCAATCTCCGCAGCGGTCCGCAACATGGGACAAAACTTTACTTTCTGAACGGACGCGTCTGGTGGAATGATCCTGATCCTTGCATCGTGCGCGCCACCGGCTCTGGCCTTGGTGGCAAAGGCGTCACGCTGGATCAAGCCCGGCTCACCGCTTCCTGGGTGGCGATTGCGGGACAATTTTTTCTGGTCAGCGACTGGCTGCCGGCGTTGCCGCCGGAGCGGCTGGACATTTTGAAGCGCACCATATTATCGCACAGCGCCAACGCCCGGCCGGTAGATTATTTCGATAACGTGCTGCCGACCACCTGGCTCGTCACCGCCAACAACGACACGGTTCGCCGCGATGTCATCGGCGTTTTCAACTACGAGACCAATGCCTTAAAAATTGATTATTCCTGCGCCAAGCTGGGCCTTGACCCGGCGAAAAAATATTACGCCTTCGACTTCTGGAGCAATTCGCCCGCGCCGATGATTCAAGGCAAATTTAACTGCGAAGTGCCGCCGACATCCTGCCGAGTTCTCGCGGTGCGTGGCGTGGAAAATCATCCCGTGCTCGTCAGCACCTCGCGCCACGTCACACAAGGCATGGTGGATGTCACCAGCGAAAAATGGAATGCCGCCACCAAAACCCTTTCCGGCATCAGCCAAATCATCGGCAGCGACCCGCATGAACTGCGCGTGGCTGGGCTGGATGCCGACGGCAAAAAATGGAAGCTCATTTCCGCCGAGGTGTCAGCTAAAGACTCGGCAGTTGGAGTTGTCATTACTTCCAAACCCGCTGTCGCCGGCGAAAATGGCTGGTGTCGTGTCGGCATTGATTCAAAATCAAGCCGCGCCGTTCAGTGGACTTTGAAATTCGCCGCTGAATAGTATTCCCATCGCTGCTGAAAAAAATGTCCCAACCAAATTTATGATCACTTCCACGCGAACGGAATCGTCAAACCTCGAGGCCAACTTAAATCTTGGCTACATCTGGCTCATCTCCTCCGTCGCGGCGCTGGGCGGATTGCTGTTCGGGTGGGACTGGGTGGTCGTCGGTGGCGCGAAACCTTTTTTCCAGCGCTATTTTCAACTCACCAGCGAGGCACAGAGCGGCTGGGCGAACAGTTGCGCGCTCATCGGCTGCCTCGTCGGCGCGCTGGCGGCGGGGATGTTGAGCGATAAGTTCGGCCGCAAAAGACTTTTGATTTTGTCCGCGCTGATTTTTGCCGTCACCTCGCTCGGCAACGCCCTGGCGGAAAATTTCTCGGTCTTTATCGCTTGGCGGATGCTCGGCGGCGTGGCCATCGGCCTCGCGTCGAGCCTGTCGCCGATGTATATCTCGGAGGTCGCGCCGGCCCAGATGCGCGGCAAGCTCGTCTCCATCAATCAACTCACCATCGTCGTTGGTATTTTGCTGGCGCAGGTCATCAACTGGTATCTCGTGCGCAATCTGCCAGTGGGCGCGACGGATGAATTCATCCGCAATTCGTGGTTCGGCCAGCAAGGCTGGCGCTGGATGTTCGGCCTGACCACCGTGCCATCGCTGCTGTTCCTGCTCGGCATGTTGCTCGTGCCGGAAAGCCCGCGCTGGCTCTCGAAAAACGGGAACCCGCAGCTCGCGGAAAAAATCCTCACGAAAATCGGCGGCGAAAATTACAGCCCGGCGGCGTTGGTGGAAATCAACTCCACGCTGGCCAGCGAAGAAATCCAGCGCGTGCGCTTTGCCGATTTGCTCGATCCCAAAATGGCGAAGGTGTTGGTGCTGGGCGTGGTGCTGGCGGTGTTCCAGCAATGGTGCGGCATCAATGTGATTTTCAATTACGCCGAGGAAATCTTCAAGGCGGCGGGCTACGACATTTCGAGCGTGTTGAGCAACATCGCCTGGACCGGTTCGGTGAATCTGGCGTTCACCTTCGTCGCACTTGGCTTGGTGGACAAGGGCGGACGGCGTCCGTTGATGCTGTTCGGATCCGCCGCGCTGGCGTTGATTTATTTTGCGATGGGCTACTGCTATCAGCAGCACGTCCAAGGTTTGCCGGTGCTGCTGCTGGTGCTGGCGGCGATCGGCTGCTACGCGATGTCGCTCGCGCCAGTAACGTGGGTGGTGATCTCGGAAATTTTTCCCAACCGCATTCGCGGCGCGGCGATGTCCGTGGCGGTGTGCGCACTCTGGATCGCGTGCTTCATTCTGACCTACACGTTTCCGATGCTGAACAAAAATTTTGGCGCGGCAGGAACATTCTGGCTTTACGCGGTGATTTGCGTGCTGGGTTTCACCTTCATATTTTTCAAACTCCCGGAGACGAAGGGCAAAACGCTGGAACAAATTGAGCGGGAGTTGGTGGATAAATAATCGAGCGGATGAAACCAATAAAACATCCTGAAAAAAAGGGGTTCGGAGTTTTTGTGCGGGTGGAAAAGTTGGTGCTGCCAACCTATATGCCCGCGCCGCCGGACAAGAATCCGATGTTTCTGGAGAAACGCGTCTATCAGGGCAGCAGCGGCAAGGTATATCCGTTGCCCTTTACCGACCGCATCACAGAGAAGCCGGTGCATCGCAAATGGAAAGCGATTTGGATTGAGAATGAATTTCTCCGCGTGTTGGTGCTGCCGGAGATCGGCGGACGCATTCACGCGATTCAAGACAAGACCAACGGCTACGATCTCATCTACAACCAGCACGTCATCAAGCCTGCGCTCGTCGGTCTTGCCGGGCCGTGGGTTTCCGGCGGCATTGAGTTTAACTGGCCGCAGCATCATCGCCCCGCGACATTTCTGCCGGTTGACCACGAAATCGAGAAACATCCCGACGGCTCGGTGACAGTTTGGTGCAGCGACCACGACCCAATGGCGCGGATGAAGGGTATGCACGGCGTCTGTCTGCATGCGGGCAAAGCTTACGTCGAGGTGAAGGTGCGCGCCTACAATCGCACGCCGCTGACGCAGACGTTTCTCTGGTGGGCCAATGTCGCCACCCGCGTGCATGAATCGTATCAAAGTTTTTTCCCGCCGGATGTTTATTACGTCGCTGACCACGCGCGCCGTTCAATGAGCGAGTATCCGCTGGCGCAGGGACATTACTACGGCGTGAACTACGGTGAACGTGGGCGCAAGGGTGTTCCCGCGAGCGAAGTGCCGGGGCAATTCGTTCCGCCGCATTGCCCCAATTCAAGACTACCCGGCTACGCGCCGAACGATCTCTCGTTCTACGCGAATATTCCCGTGCCGACTTCCTACATGTGCATGGGCAGCAAGGAAGATTTCTTCGGCGGCTACGATTACAAGGCGGAGGCCGGCATCATCCACATCGCGAATCACCACATTTCGCCCGGCAAGAAACAGTGGACGTGGGGCAATCACGAGTTCGGTTACGCGTGGGATCGCAACCTTACCGAGAAGGATGCCAAAGGCGAGTTCGGCCCATACATCGAGATCATGGCGGGCGTTTATACCGACAACCAACCCGACTTCAGCTTTCTCCAACCTGGCGAGACCAAGGCGTGGAGTCAGTATTGGTATCCGATTCAGAAAATTGGCCCGGCACAGCACGCGAATTTAGATGCGGCGATCAACCTCAAAATTACCGAAGATAAATTGCGCCTCGGCATCTTGGTGACGAAACAATTCGCCGGGGCAAAAATCACTCTTACCGCGAAGAGCGAAAAGTATGTTGACTCGACGCGCCATCTTATTCCCGGCAAACCGTTTCTCGCGGAAATCAAACTCCCGCGCGGCATGATGGAATCCGATTTGCATTTGCGCGTCACCGATTCGTCTGACAGCGAGATCATTTCCTACCAACCCAAGTTGCGCACGATGAGTGAAGTCCCGCCGCCGGCCACTGAACCGCCCGCGCCCAGCGACATCGCCAGCACCGACGAGCTTTTTATAACCGGCCTACATCTCGACCAATACCGCCATGCCACCCGCTGTGCCACGCTCTATTGGCGGGAAGCATTGCGTCGCGACCCATTGGATGTCCGCTGCAACAACGCGCTCGGACTCTGGCATTTCAAGCGCGGGGAATTCTCGGTTGCGGAAAAGCATTTCCGCGCCGCCATCGAACGCCTCACACGGCGTAACGCCAATCCCGCCGACGGCGAAGCGCTCTATCACCTCGGCCTCACGCTGCGTTATCACGGTCGCGACGACGACGCCTATGCCGCGCTCTATAAGGCCACTTGGAATCAAGCCTGGGCCGCCGCCGGGTATCACGCGCTGGCGGAAATTGATTGCACTCGTGGTGAATGGGCAACCGCGCTAGAACATCTCAACCGCTCGCTTCGTTTCGACACGGACAATCTCCGTGCCCGGAATCTTAAAGCCATCGTGCTGCGGAAACTCAATCGCGCTGACGCAGCAAAAAACTTGCTCAAAGAAACGCTGGCGCTCGATCCGCTCGATTGGTGGGCGCGGCACTTGCATGGTGATGAATTGAAATGCGATTTGCAGACGCGCCTCGACCTCGCGCACGACTATGCGCGCGCCGGGTTGTCCGCGGAAGCAATTCAACTTTTGAAATCTGCCCACGTCACCCACGACGATCTCCCTAATCAAAGCTGGGGCGTGATGCCGCTTCTCCATTATACGATCGGCTGGCTCGAACAGAAACAGGGCGAGAGTAAGGCCGCGCATAAGCATTACAAACAGGCCGCAGCGTTCGCACCGGATTACTGTTTCCCGTCACGGCTGGAAGACATCGCCATTCTCGAAGCCGCCATGGCCGCGAATTCAGCCGACTCTCGCGCGCCGTATTATCTGGGCAACCTACTTTACGACCGTCGCCGACACAAAGAAGCTATTCGCCTTTGGGAAAAATCCGTGCAGCTCGACGGACGCTTCTCCGTTGTCTGGCGCAACTTGGGCATCGGCTATTTCAATATCCAGGGGAACCCAACGAAAGCCCGCGCGGCTTACAATCGCGCCTTCAAAGCCAACCCAGCCGATGCGCGTTTGCTTTACGAACGCGATCAACTCTGGAAACGCCTCGGCGAAGAGCCGAGGCAACGGTTGCGCGAATTGGAAAAACGACTCGACCTCATCCAGCAACGAGACGACTTGAGCGTGGAGCTTTGCGCGCTCTACAACCAGACCGGCCAACACGACCAGGCGCTTGCCCTTGTGAGCGCCCGCAACTTCCAGCCTTGGGAAGGCGGCGAAGGCGGGCCGCTTGGTCAATGGGTTCGCTCGCACCTCGCGCTGGGACGCACGGCATTGAGTGCAGCCAACTTCGCGAAAGCGGGCGACCACTTCGCCGCTGCGCTCACCGCGCCGCCGCTTCTCGGTGAAGCCAAACATCTGCTCGCCAATCAAAGCGATATTCACTATTGGCTTGGCTGCGCGCTCGTGGCGGGCGGTAACGCCAAGCAAGCCAAGCAACACTGGCGCGCCGCCGCCAAGTTCAAGGGTGACTTTCAGGAAATGAGTGTTCGGACGTTCAGCGAAATGACGTATTACTCCGCATTGTCGTGGAATAAACTGGGGCAAAAAAACAAGGCTAAAAAACTTCTCCACGACCTGCTGGCTTACGCGCATCGGCTGCAAAAATCGGCGGCGAAGATTGATTATTTTGCCACGTCACTGCCGGCGTTGCTGCTGTTCGATGACGATTTGCAATTTCGTCAGGAAACCACGGCGTTGTTTTTGCAGACGCAGGCGCGGCTGGGTCTTGGCCAAAAGGCCAAGGCAAAAAAGCTATTGAAGGAAGTTTTGCAGCGCGATCCCAGCCATGCGCTGGCGGCAGATTTGGTCTCCAGCCTTTAATCGGATGACCAATGCATCACCCAACACCAACTTCTCCCGGCACGAGCAGGGTTTTGAAGTTTTCGGACTGCGGAATGATGATTTGGAAATCAGCCTCGTGCCGGAACTCGGCGCTAAAATTATTTCACTCATCAACCGCCGGACGGGCCGCGAATGGATGTGGGCACCGGGCGCGGAGCGCAAATTATTCCGCAACCAGCCGGGTGATGACTTTGCTACCAGCACGCTGATTGGCTGGGATGAATGTCTGCCCACCATCGCCCCTTGTCTGCATCAAGGCCGCCAATTACTGGATCACGGCGAAGTCTGGAGCGAGCCATGGACGATTGACCGGGATGCGTTACAGCATAGCCAGTTGAAGACTTCGGTGAAGCTGCGGGTTTCGCCGTTGGATTTTCAGCGGATCATTGAGTTGCGTGGTAACTCCGTTCACCTACGCTATCAATTGACGAACCGGTCCGCAGAGACGGAAAAATTTCTCTGGGCGCTACACGCGCTCGCACCCGTGTTTCCCGGCGACGGTCTGGAATTGACGGCAGAAGCCCGACAGCAATTGGGCAACCCGCCATGGCTCACCGCATTAAATTTGGAAACAATCCAGTCCGCGTGCGTAAAGACCTATGCCGGTCCGCTCCGTGAAGGTCGCGCAGCCATTGTGAATTCGGTTACCGGCAGCCGGCTGACATTCCGCTGGGACACGCGACTGAATGATACGCTGGGCGTCTGGCTCACGCGGGGCGGCTGGCACGGACATCATCATGTTGCGCTTGAACCGAGCAACGGTTGCCCCGCCGACTTGGCCACTGCCGAAGCGCGCGGCCGGTGCGGCATTATTTCTGGCAACACCACGCTGGAATGGGAAGTTGCGATACAAATTGATCCCGGCGGAAAAAGCTAAATCGAAAAGGCCACGAACGCATCGCCGCCGAACTCTTAAAATGGTTTCCCGTCAGCAAATAAAAATATGACTACAACGACCGGCTCTACTGCCTCCAATCTCCAAACCCGGTTAAACATCGGTCGCCTTTGGTTCAACGCGGTAGCCGGCACTTTTCTTGGCGCGGCGTTTTGTGTTCACGCCGCGACGGTGCGGTTGGATGAACTCGATCTCACCGCCATGACTGCGGGTTCGGGCAAACCACAGCCGAATCTTTCCATCACGCAAAAGCCGCTGGCTATCGGTGGGAAGAAATTCGAACACGGCGTCGGGACGCACGCGGAAAGCGGCGTTACAATCCAGCTCAATGGCCGGGCAACGTGGTTCACCGCCAAGGTTGGCGTGGACGACGGCGCGAGCAACGCGTTGGCCTCGGTTGAGTTCTTTGTTTCCGGCGATGATCACGAATTGTGGCGTAGCGGTGTTTGCAAATGGGGCGAACCGCCGCGGGAATGTCGCGTGCAGCTCGACGGCATCAAGTCGCTCGAACTGGAAGTCACCGATGCCGATGACGGCATCACCCACGATCACGCCGATTGGGCGGACGCCGCGTTTGAATTCGACGGTGCGGTTCCGCAAACCGCCAAGAATGTCGCGCCCGCCGAGGAGTCTGTGATTCTCACGCCGCCCGCGCCACGCGAACCGCGCATCAACGGACCGAAGGTTTATGGCCTGCGCCCCGGTTCGCCATTTCTCTATCGCATTCCCTGCACCGGCGAGCGTCCGATCCGTTTTTCTGCAAAAAATCTGCCGGCGGGACTGATGCTTGATTCACAGAGCGGTATCATCACTGGAAAAATTTCCGCTGCGGGCACGAACCAAGTGACACTCGTCGCCCACAATGAACACGGAGAGACGCAGCGCGAGTTTTGCATCATCGTCGGAAAAACGCTCGCGCTCACGCCGCCGATGGGCTGGAACAGTTGGTATATCCATTACAACCGCGTCACCGAGGCCACGATGCGCGACGCGGCGAACCAAATGATCGCGAGCGGCATGGCGGACTTCGGCTATCAGTATGTGAACATTGACGATTGCTGGATGAAGAAAAAAAACGACCCGCCGTATCGCGACACCAACGGCGCGGTGCTGCCGAACTGGAATTTTCCCGACATGAAGGGACTGGCCAATTATATCCATACCAAAGGACTCAAGGCGGGACTTTATACGTCGCCCGGCCCGTGGACTTGCGGTGGGTATGTCGGCGCTTATCAACACGAGGCGACCGATGCGCGGAAGTTTGCCGAATGGGGATATGATTTTTTGAAATATGACTGGTGCAGTTACGGTGAAGTGGCGGGCGGCGGCGATTTCAATCACTTGAAGCAGCCATATCAATTAATGTGGGGCGAACTCCAGAAACTAGATCGCGACATTGTTTTAAACCTCTGCCAATACGGCATGGGCGACGTGTGGAACTGGGGCGGCGAAGTCGGCAATAGTTGGCGCACCACCGGCGACCTCGGCCTCGCTCGCGGTGCGCGGCTGCCGAGCTTTTACAGTATTGGTTTCAGCAACGCACGCCATTGGGAAAATGCCCGGCCCGGCGCGTGGAATGATCCTGACTACATTCTCATCGGCTGGGTCGGCGACGCGCACGGCATGGGGCAGGGCAAAAAAACCACGCTCACGCCAAACGAACAATACAGCTACATGAGCTTGTGGTCGCTGATGGCTGCGCCCCTTGTTTTCAGCGGCGACATGGCCAAGCTCGACGCGTTCACGCTAAACGTGCTTTGCAACGCGGAAGTCATCGCGGTGGACCAAGATTCGCTCGGCCAGCAGGCGAAAATTCTGCGCCAGAACCGTGATGAGTTCGTGCTGGTCAAGGCACTCGCAGACGGCTCGAAGGTTGTGGGACTGTTCAATCTCGCGCCACGTCCACGCAAACTTTCTGTGACGTGGAATGATCTCGGCATCAGCGGCAATCAGCATGTGCGCGATCTCTGGCGGCAAAAGGAAATTGGCTCTTTCGACAAGACGTTTGAAGTTGAAGTCCCGCGCCACGGCGTATCGCTGGTGCAGGTGCAGCGGGAAAAACAGCCCGTCGGTCAATTTTGATCACATGAGCAATGCCCCGGTTATTCTGCTTCCCCAATTATCAGTTGTTTTCGCCGCTTTGTGGCTCGCAGGCGACCTGCCAGGCCGAGTTGCCGACACCGAGGCGAAGTCGCTTGCCATCACCCCGAATTCTGCCGCCTTGCACGGCTACATTTCCTACGGTCACGAAAAATTTCCACCGCAGTCCGCCTTCACCGCCGGCATGGGATTTTACTCGGCAGTCTGGCCATTGGTGGACCAGCCGCTGGCCGGTTTCCAAATCGGCCTGCCCGGCACGTGGATTCTGCCGGACAATTCTGACGACAAAGACACGCCGCTCGCACCGAAGGGCACGCTGGCTCGCAAATGGAAGGAGCGCGGCCCGACGTGGGACAGCGTTTTTCAAACTGTGGAAGGCGGATTGGGTTACTGGCGGGGCAATCACTTCCGCTATGGCACACCGAAGTTCAGCATGAACGGCACACCGCAATGCTATGACTACGAAGTCGGTTCGCCCGGCTGGTCGTTTTTTTACAGTAACGAGGCGCTCCCGGATGGTCGGCTCGGCGTGGCGCAATTGAGCAACCGCCTCTTGATTCCGCCAGACGGGTTGCCGTTTCAAGGACATCCGAATGGCGAATTTCTCGGCTACACTTGGATGGCGCTGCCGTTCACCGAACCCACCGCCGGCGCCCCGCCGACGGGCGACCAAAGCTGGACCTGCTTTCTCAACGCCGCCAATTTCAAAGGCCCGATTGCTTTTTACATTCCCGAGACCTGGAGCAAAATCGGCAAGCTGTTCAACGATCCGTTCCTCCAAGGTCGTGGACTTGACGCGCGACCGGGAATTATCGGCGGCGGCGCGATGGAAGTTAACACCGTGCCAGGCTTCGATGCGACGGACGGACACGGCACGATTTATACGAAATTGCCAAAGTTGCAATTCCCCGTTGATGCCCGGGGACGTGCTTACCTCGTGCAAGATGTCACCTATTATTCCAAAGCAGCACTCTTCGACGATTTCAAGTCGTGGCGCGACGGCGGCTCCGCCTGTTCGGGAAGATTCGGCACAAATGGCGCGTGGAAACCAAAGCTCAACACACAAACGCCGCGCTTCGACCAAGCTGGCAAGAATATTACCGGCATCAAGCGCGTCTGCGACACCCGGATTTTTGAGGGCAATGTCTGGGGACTGCAGTGGTTCACCAACGACATGAGTCCGAACGGTGTGTTCCCGCAATATTTCAAACGCACCGACAAAGAATGCGCTCCGATAGCGGCGGCGGATGTGCCGGCGGAAGCCAAATTGCAATCGCAGGAATTCAAGCTGGCCCGGCCCGGCAAACCTTACACCTCGCCCGCTACCGGCGCGTGGACAAAACCCGGCCCCAATACCGGCCCGTTCACGGCCAGACTTGCGGATGGTTCCGTGGTGACTTACTCATGGTATCGCTTCGTGGATCAGCCATCATTTCAGCAATACCACTGGAGCGTGGACAAAAAAGCAAAACTGCAGGCGTTGGTGGAAAAATTGCACGCAAGCTGGCCGATCAACGGTGATTACATGGCACCGCCGACACGCGGCAAACTGGTCGCGCTGGATCCCGCGCTCATCGTGAATCCACCCAGGGGCTTGAAAGCGGGCTATGTGCCAATCGTCACTCGACAGGAAGCACGATAAAGCCGTCGAAGCGTCAATTTTACATACCACGAGTTCTCGTGGTTGCATTATTTCCAAAGCCCTGCAATTTTAATTTGTTCACATGAGAAAAATCCGAACCTTTGGGCACTCCCGATTCTCCGGTGCTGCTTTTACGCTTATCGAACTGCTGGTGGTGATTGCCATCATCGCCATTCTGGCGGCCATGCTTTTGCCGGCCTTGGCCAAGGCAAAGGAGAAGGCCAAGATGATTTCCTGCCTCAACAATCTCAAGCAGGTCGGCATTGGTCTTCAACTTTACACCGACGACAACAGGGACGTTTTTCCAAGCGATTGGGGGCAAAATGGCGCAAATACAACCCCCCCTGTCCTTTTCACAGATTATAACGATTGGTATGGCAATTATTTGGATAAATACATCGCCGGCAACTCAAATCTGTTCCACTGTCCGGTCTTGCAGGGTGTGCGTAATAAATATTACCCTGGTTTTCAATGGAGCTTCAATGGACAACCCGGAGATACATATCCCGGTCAGCATGTAGGATACGCCGCGAATTGTTTTTTTCTTTTTTACCCGGTGAATCAGACCTTACCCGTGCCGCAGAACATCGGCGGCGTGACTTACACGACGCAAAAATACTTCAAGCGAACATCCGTTAAGACTCCCACGGATTGCATGATGATTTGCGACAACGAGGGAAAATATAGTTTGAGCTCTTATTGGACCGATGCCGAAATGGACGGAACTGCGTCACAATATGAGGGGGTAGCCTGTCGTCACGGCGGTTCCGCCGGCAATGGCCGGAACGGTGGACTGGGCGTGGTGGTTTTTGCCGACGCCCACTCCGAGGCGCGCAAAGATCAAAATATAAATCCCAGTTCCGGCAACCCCTTGCTCAATTCCAGATACTGGGATCCGCTTAAGCGTGCTGGCGATCAATAAACTTTTACCAAGCCAATCCCATGAAAAATAAAATCATCGCCGCCTGCATTCTCTTCTCACTTATGACAGGAATCCTCTCCGCCGCCGACTGGAAGGAAAAATTGCAAAAGGAACTGCCGCTGCTCGGACATCGCAACTGGATTGTCGTGGCCGACTCGGCGTATCCGCTCCAGACCGCGCCGGGCATTGAGACGATTTATGTCGAGGCCGACCAGCTTGAAGTCGTCAAAGGCGTTATCGCGGAGCTGGCAAAAACCAAGCACGTCAAGCCGACGATTTACACGGATGCGGAAATGAAATTTGTCGCCGAGAAAAATGCGCCCGGCATTGGGGCTTATCGCGACGGTTTAGCAAAAGTTTTGGCAAACCAGCCCGCGGAGGTGCTGCCGCACGAACAGATCATTGGCAAGCTCGACGAGGCGGGCAAGACCTTCAAGGTGCTGCTCATCAAAACGCCGTTGACCAAGCCTTACACCTCGGTTTTTTTCCAACTACGATGCGGCTATTGGACCGCCGATTCCGAAGCTGATTTACGCAAGGCAATGCAGCAAAGTCAATGAACGTCAGGCGGTCTTGATAATCTTTAGTTAAAATTTAGTGGCGTCTGAAACCTCTGACGGAAAAATCCTCCAATAAAATCAAGGGCTCTTCGCCGTTCGAGAATGAGATGAATAATCATTGTGTCCTTACGGTTCGGAAAGTAGCTGCATTTTTGGCTTTGTCCATGGCGGCGATGCTTCGCGTTTCGGCTGTCGAACCAAGCGACTTTTTGAATCCGCCCGATTCGGCCAAGGCCACGGGCTACTGGTGGTGGTTTAACGGTCGGATGGATCAGGCCGGTATCACGCGCGACCTCGAAGAATTCAAGGCCAAGGGTCTGGGCGGCGTGATGATGGTCTCCTCCTCCTCCGGCGGCTACCGCTGGGGTTCGCCGGTGGAAGTGGACTATCGTGTGGCTGGCAATGAACTGGAACTGGCTGTGCCGCGCGCCGCGCTGGGCATCGCGCCGGGGCAGCCGGCGTTTGATTTTAAGTGGGCAGACAACATTCAGCAGACCGGCGACTGGAGCGATTTAACGGTCAATGGCAACGCCGCGCCGAACGACCGTTACAATTTCCGCGCCATCTTTTCCCGGCCAGCCGGCGAATGACGCTTTATTTTAAAAAACGATAATCAAACAATACAATCAATTTTGATGAAACGAATCTTTTCAACTGTTTTTATGCTGGCTCTTGTCGCCGGCATTTCTCACGCCGCCATGTCGTTGGCGGCTTTGCGATGCGAATATCGCGACAATCCGTTTGGCATTGACGTGACGCAGCCGGGGCTGAGTTGGGTGATTGAATCCACTCAACGCGGTGAGCAGCAGACGGCGTATCAAGTTTTGGTCGCTTCGTCGCCGGAAGTTCTCGGCAATGATCAAGGAGATTTGTGGGATAGCGGGAAGGTGACGTCCGATGAGAGCATCCAAATTAGATATGCCGGAAAACCGATGGAGTCGCGGGTGCGCTGTTACTGGAAAGTGCGGGTGTGGAATCAGGATGGCAAGGCGACGGATTGGAGCCAACCAGCGGCATGGACGATGGGCTTGCTCAAGGACGAAGATTGGTCGGCGAAATGGATCACGGCTTCCCGCTGGTTTATGCCGCCGAATTTGCGGCCGCCTGGTTTAGTAATTTCCTCTGGCGGTTGGGCAGATGTGGATTTGGGTGAGCGATTCCCGATTGATTCGATAAAACTTTATTTTTCAAATACGAATTCCGCGCCGAAGCGCTTCAAGATTCTGGGTGCGGATGACCTGCAATTTTCCAACCCGCAAGTTATAGCGGATCAGTCGGCGGCGGATTATCAGCCCATCGGCACCGGCGCACAGGTATTTGCGGTGAATGGAACCAAGTTCCGCCGGATCAGGCTTTGGCTTGCCAGCTCGTCAGACACGATGACGCGCCACGTGCAGACGGGGCCAAACTCGCCGACCGCTCAAGTCGAGGTGCGGCAGATGGAAGTGATGTCCGGTGGAAAAAATGTTGCGTTGATGCGGCCCACCCGCGAAACCGGCACCCAATGGGATCATGGCCACGCGGTTTTTCTCGTTGATGGAATGCCCTCGGCCAACGACGGAAACGAGTGTCCACCGGATGCGTGTCCAACCACCGCCGCGCCCATGCTGCGCAAGACGTTCATGGTTCAGAAACCGGTCAAGCACGCCACATTGTATGTCGCCGCGCTGGGCATGGCCGATGTGACCGTCAACGGCCAGTCGGTGACGGATGCGGTGCTGGGACCTCCTTTCACTGACTACACGAAACGGGTGGTTTATCTTACGCACGACATTACCGCCCGGTTGACCAATGGGGAAAATGTCATCGGGGTTTTGCTGGGAAACGGATTTTTCAGCACGCCCCGGCGTGGTTTCGGCGGACGTCACGGAGGACACGGCCCGCCGCGCGTGTTGATCCAGACAGAAGTCGAATATGCGGACGGCACGCGCCAGACGATCAATTCCGACAGCACTTGGAAATGGTCGCGTAGCGAAATTGTTGATGACGACACCTACGCCGGTTACACCGAGGATCGGCGGCTGGCTAAACCGGGTTGGGAACGCCCCGGTTATGACGACGCCAACTGGCTGGCCGTCGCGGAAACCACTTCGCTCGGTGGCAAGCTGGTTGCGCCCCTCGGGTCACCGATCCGCGTGGTGGACGAACTCAAGCCGATCCGAGTAGAAAGCGACCGCGCATTTTTTAAAGTCCTGAGCGCCGGCTGGCCGCGCGTGAAAGTAAATGGTCACGCTGGGCAGACCATCACCATCCTCGGCCACGCGAAGGGTTACAACGCGCCGCCGCTGACCTTCACGCTGGCAACAAATGGGGCGGCCGTTTTGGAACCGCGATTTATGTATCTCTCTGGCCCGCTGGAGATCGAGGTTAAGGGATTGTCCGAACCGCTCGCGCCGGATGCGGTGACGATCCAACTCGTCCACGCTGATTTGAAAATGGCCGGAATCTTTTCATGCTCCAATCCGTGGTTCAATCAAATCTACGCCGCGCTTTTACAAACTCATCTCAACTACGACGGTGATCAGCCGATGGATCCGATGCGCGAGAAACAGGGCTGGACGCAGGACATGCAGGGCATGTTCGAGACGGCGGCGTATCTGACCGACGTGGCTGGTATCTATCGCAAATGGTGGTGGGATTTCGCTGATGGTCAGGATGAATCCGGCTATGTCGGGTCGGTGCTGCCGGTCGTGGGCCGGCAGGTGTATGATTGGAATTCGCCGTGGTGGAGCGGCGTGGTGGTGCTGTTGCCGTGGGAGCATTACCAATACTACGGTGACCGCCGCATATTGGCCGAGAGTTACGACACCATGCGGCGTTATGTGGACTTTCTCGGAAAGCTGACTGCCAGCGGTTCGGTGCGGGGTTGGGATGATTATCCTTATCTTAATACGGGTAACACCAATTCAACTGAGGCCCGGAAAGGTATCTTGAGTTGGCTGGGCGCAGGTGATTGGCAAAATCCCTACGGTGGCAAGGACGCCGTGCCCGCGCCGCTATTGGATATGCCCGCGTGGTATCATTACGCAACCATCGTCAGCAAGACGGCGGCTTTGCTCGGCAAGAATGCCGAGGCAAAGAAATATGCCGCCATCGCCCAAGCCGTGAAAGATCGTTTCAACGCAAAATATCTCAACCCTGATACCGGTCTCTATGGCAGCCAGACGAACAACCAGACGGCGCAGGTGCTGCCGCTCACGCTGGGATTGATGCCCAGTGCCAAAAATGAATTGACGTATCAGCAATTGCTCTCCGCGATCCATTCCCGCATGGACCATTTGGGCACCGGTTTTGTCGGACTGCCCTTTCTGCTCGCAACCTTGACCGACCACCGCGAGACGGTGCTGGCCAACAAAATTGTGAACCAGCAGGATTATCCGAGCTGGAAAACACTTATCCACGATGGCGTCTTTGCCGAAGGCTGGAATGGCGGTGGCGCACAGATGCCGTCCTGCGGCGGTGCAATTGGTATGTGGTTTTATCAGTCCGTCCTTGGCATCCGCCCCGATTCCACCGGTCCCGGCTTCAAAAAATTCATCCTCGCCCCGCAGCCCGACCCAACCACCGGCCTGACTTGGGCGCGCGGCAGCTACGATTCTGTTCACGGACGCATCGTCAGCGACTGGACGTGTGAAAACGGACATTTTACCCTGCTCGCTGTTATTCCGGCCAACACCACGGCGACGGTCTATGTTCCAACAAAAGATGCCGCCAGCGTGATTGAGTCTGGGAAACCAGCGGCCCGCGCGGAAAGCGTAAAATTCCTGCGGATGGAAAATAACGCCGCTGTCTATGCCATCGGCTCTGGAGCCTACCATTTCCAATCCACACTATCAGCAACCGGCAAACAAAACACAGAAGGACAATCCCAATGAAACACATGAATAAACTCCCCACATTCATCCTCGCCGCCCTGCTGCTGTCGCCGCTGGCGGCGGTCCAAGCCGGCGAGGTTCGTGGCTTGCGCTGCGAATACCGCACCAATCCGCTGGGCATTGACGTGGAAAAGCCTCGCTTGAGTTGGATCATGGTGGACAACGGTTGGTGGTCATCAACGAGAAGTCAGAAGCAGACGGCGTATCAAATCTTCGTGGCCAGTTCGGAAGCGTTGCTGAAGCAAAACCAAGGCGATTGCTGGGACAGCGGCAAGGTGACTTCGGACCAAAGCATTCAGGTGGAATATCAGGGCAAGCCGTTGGCGTCGCGGATGCAATGTCATTGGAAAGTGCGCGTCTGGGATCAGGATGGCAAGGCCTCGGCTTGGAGCGAGCCGGCGTTGTGGACGATGGGGCTGCTGCAACCGGCTGATTGGAAAGCGAAATGGATTGGCCAGGATGAGCCGCTGCAAGAAACCGCGAATGAGATTGCCTCCCGGCGGCTGCCAGCGCGATACCTGCGAAAGGAATTCACCGCGTCCCGCCAAGTGAGACGCGCTACCGCATACTTTTCCGGATTGGGACTATCTGAACTTTATGTGAACGGACAAAAGGCTGGCGATGCGGTGTTGTCGCCGGGATTGACAGATTATACCAAACGGATTTTTTATGTCACTCGTGATGTCACTCAAATGATTCGCGCGGGGCACAACGCAATCGGTGTCATTCTTGGCAATGGCCGCTTTTATTCGCCAAGAACCCGAACCCCGACGGGAACCCTAGGCTACGGCTTCCCCAAACTTTGTCTGCAACTGGAAGTGGAATACACGGATGGAACGCGCGACGAAATCGTCAGCGATCCTTCCTGGAAGCTCACCACCGCTGGCCCAATCCAGGCCAACAATGAATATGACGGTGAGGAATACGACGCACGCCGGGATATGCCGGGTTGGGACGCCGTTGGTTTTGATGACGCTAAATGGACTCCTGCCAAAAATGTCTCCGCACCAGGCGGCAAACTTGTGGCGCAGATGATGGAACCCATTCGCGTGACGGGAACGCTCAAGCCCATTGCCATCACCGAACCCAAACCGGGCGTGTTTATTTTTGACATGGGACAAAACATGGTTGGCTGGTGTCGGCTCAATGTACGCGGTCCGACCGGCACGGCTATTTCGCTCCGCCATGCCGAGCGACTCAAGCCGGACGGCACTTTATATCTCGATAATCTTCGTAGCGCCAAGGTGACAGATGTTTACACGCTCAAGGGCAAGGGCCGGGAAATTTACGAACCGCGTTTTACCTATCACGGATTTCGTTATGTCGAGGTCATGGGTTTTCCCGGCAACCCGACGCTGGCGGCGCTCGCAGGTCGCATCGTGAATGACGATGTGGCGACGGCGGGCGAATTCGCCTGTTCCCAACCAACCATCAACGGCATCTATCGGAATGTGGTTTGGGGTGTGCGTGGCAATTACCGGAGCATTCCCACGGATTGTCCGCAGCGCGACGAACGGCAGGGCTGGCTCGGAGATCGTTCGGCGGAATCAAAAGGCGAGTCTTACCTATTCAACATCGCGGCACTTTACGCCAATTGGGCGCAGATAATGGCCGACTCGCAGAAAGATAACGGCAGCATTTCGGATGTATGCCCGCCGTATTGGCCATTCTACAGTGATAATGTTACTTGGCCGAGCAGTGCGGTGATTATTCCCGGCACACTGCTCGATCAATACGCTGATGCCAGCGTCGTCGCCCGTCAGTATCCGGCCATGGTGAACTGGGTAGACCACATGAGCGGATTCATCAAGGACGGCATCATCGCAAAAGATAACTACGGTGATTGGTGCGTGCCACCGGAGGATCCAAAACTGATTCATTCCAACGACCCGGCGCGCAAAACTGCGCCCGAAATTCTTGCCACCAGTTATTTCTATCATTGCCTGAAGCTGATGGTGCGCTACGCAACGCTATTGGAAAAACCTGATGACGCCGAGCGTTTTGAGTCTTTGGCCGGCCAACTCAAGGCGGCGTTGAATGAGAAGTTTTACAATCCTGAAAAAGGTTACTACGGCAACGGCTCGCAAACCGCCTGCGTGTTGCCGCTGGCTTTTGACATGGTTCCCGACGCCGAGCGCGGGCGTGTGTTCAACCATCTGGTGGATAAAATCACCGCTGAAACCAAAGGCCATGTTGGCACTGGTCTAGTCGGCGGCCAATGGATCAATCGCGTGCTCACCGATGGCGGACGGGCTGACTTGGTTTATGGTTTTGCGACGAACACCGCGTATCCGAGCTGGGGTTACATGGCCGAGCATGGCGCGACGACGGTCTGGGAGCTTTGGAATGGCGATACCGCCAATCCAGCCATGAATTCCGGCAACCATGTCATGTTGGTGGGCGATTTCATCATCTGGCTCTATGAAAAACTCGCGGGCATCCAATGTGACCCAACCACGGTTGGATTCAAAAAAATAATCATCAAGCCACTGCTGGTTGGAGACCTGACGTGGGTCAAGGCTCACTACGATTCGCCGAGCGGACGCATCGTCAGCAATTGGAAGCGGGAGCACAATACCTTGACGATGGTGTTGACTATTCCGGCCAACACCACGGCGACGGTCTATGTTCCAACGAAGGATGCCGCCAGTGTGACGGAATCCGGCAAGCCCGCCGCCCAAGCTAAAAGCGTAAAATTCCTGCGAATGGAAAACAACGTCACTGTTTATGCCATCGGCTCCGGCACCTACCGGTTCCAGTCCACGCTTCCGTGAACTATCAAATGAAATCTGCTCCACCAAATTATATGAAAGCCCTCATGCGTTATCCGTTTCAATTCTGGCATTGGATTTTAACCGCCGCGTTGCTAGCCGTTGGAACATTTACTGTGAGAGCAGAAAACCTCTCGGGCCTGCTGGAGAGCCGAACCAATAATCTCGTGATGCTGGATTTTGCTTCTGCCGAAGCCCTGAAGCACCTGAATACGCCGAAGTATTTCACGGTGAGCCGCCACGACGAATGCGCCGAAGTCAGTGGACCAATGAACGAGGGCAGTCAAAGCCTGTCCATCACTTCCGGGGCAAAACCGTGGGATCTTTCCAATTACCTCTATCTGGTCGCCGATGTTCACAATGGCGGCACGCAAGCCGTGACGATTATCTGCCGGACGGAAGATCCTGAATACGCCGGCTGGCATCATTATGCGGAATCGGTTGCCCGCGTCGGCGCGGGCGAAAGCACCTCGGTGCTCGTTTTTCTCAAAAGAAAAAATCCGCCTGATGAAACCTTGCGGACGCGTTTCCCCGGCATGGACGCACTGCCCGACGGCTATATGCCGCACTGGAGCGGGCTTGATCCCGCACGCGTCACGAAAATAGTTTTGGGACTGGAATCTTCGGGCACCAATCTCAATTTGGAATTGCGCCGCTTGCGCGCCATCGGAATCTGCGACGCCGCACCGCTAACGGCATCAGATTATTTTCCGTTCATTGATTCGTTCGGCCAGTTTCGGCACGCGGACTGGCCGACCAAAATTCATTCGCCAAAAGATTTTGCCACGCAGCGGACACAGGAAGCGTCCGCGTTGCAAGCCAGCCCGCGGCCGACGTCGTGGGACAAATTCGGCGGCTTCAAGGATGGCCCGCAACTCGCCGCCACCGGAAATTTCCGCGTGGAAAAATACGCCGGCATGTGGTGGCCGGTGGACCCGGACGGGCATCTTTTCTGGTCGCACGGCGTCACGGGCGTCGGCGTTTCGTCAAGCGCGCCGGTGCAGGGACGGAAGAACTTTTTCGCCGAACTTCCGGCGGCGGATCAGGACAATCCTAACAGCGTCAACTGGTATCTGGCCAACCTGAAGCTCAAATATGGTGACAGCGCCGAAGCCAAAGCCGCCGCGCTCGCTCACGAACGCCTGTCAAGCTGGGGGCTGAATACGTTGGCGAGCTGGTCGGATCCGAAGGTGACCGCTTTTGATAAAACTCCCTACACAAAAATGCTCGGCGTTGGCGGACCGAAACTGGCGCCCAGCCTAAAGCTGTCCGATCCCTATGACGAGGCCTTTGCGCGCAATGCCCGCAACGCGTTTGCGGCGGAGCAAAATTCAACCGCCAACGATCCCTGGTGCATCGGCTACTTCATCGGCAACGAACTGGAATGGCGCAACGGGCCGGACATGATCAACGAAGTGCTGGCCGCGCCGGCGAAACAGGCCGGGAAACAGGCGCTGGTCAAATTGTTGCAAGAACGCCATGCCACCATCGCCGATCTCAATGCGGCGTGGCACACGACTTATGACTCGTGGGGCAGCCTGCTCCGCAGCACCAACAAGGTGGATGCCACGCTGGCGCTCAAGGATTTCACGGCCTTCAACGAGGAACTGGCAGAGCGTTATTATCAGATTTGCGAAACAGAATTGAAACGGGCCATGCCCAACACGCTGAACCTTGGCTCGCGTTTCCACACGGTGAATCCCATCGCCGTCCGCGCGGCGGCCAAATACTGCGACGTGGTGAGTTTCAACAAATACAATACCAGCATCCGCTATCTCAACCTGCCGGATGGATTGGACCGCCCCATCATCATCGGCGAATTTGATTTCCCCGCGTGGGATAGGAGCTTTGCCGCCAACGCCGGTTGCGGCCGGCTTTCTGAAATGCAGCGCGCCGACAGCTATTGGTATTATTTGACCGGCGCGCTCGACAATCCGCTGATTGTCGGCACGCACTGGTTTCAATACCTGGACCAGCCGCTGACGGGCCGGGGGGATGGCGAAAATTTTCCCATCGGCTTTGTGGATGTCACGGACACGCCTTACGACGAACTGACTAAAGTCACCCGCGAACTGGGTGACAGCCTCTATGCCCGCCGGCTTCAAGCCGGCCCCGCCGTCGGTAGCAAAAAAACTGCGCTCAACAAAGTTGAACCAGCGTCAACGAAGAACGATTCAAAGCAAACATCGCAATCAGCCGAGAAAAAAGACGGCAAGAATCTCCCGGTCAAGATCGCTGAAAACACACCTTTGAAAAATTAGTTGCTTCTGCAGTCAATGGAGAAGCCTTTAAGTGCTAGCGTTGATTTAAGCGAAGTGACGTTCGCTAAATTATGATTAATTTGCTGTCGTTTCTTGCACCAAAAAAAATTATTTCACAGAATCAGCCGCAGGCAAAACGGGAACCGAGGCTTTGGCGCGGATCATTTCGCCGACTTGGTGCAAGGTTTCGACGTCAATCGTCCGCAGTTTGCCATTGTAATCCGGCCCGACATCCAGGGAGAAAATATTTCCGTATTTCACCGCGCCGAGATAGTCGGCGTAGATCTTTTCCGCCGGCAGGCAAAGGTGGTCATGTTCCGGCAATGAATAAAACCACATCGCGCCGCCCTTGTGTTTGGGCAAAATCGGATAGGTGAATTCCGCGACCCGGTAGCCGGAGGCATTCGTATCGCCAGAGTCCGCGCCGATGCCGGTCTTCTGATTCACAGGTCCCGGTCGGCCCATTTCACCCAACCGGATGTCGCCCGCAGCCTCGCCGTGATTGAAGCCGACAAAACAACCGGGCTGAAAACTTTTCACCCACTTCACCGTTTCCGCGTGGCTCAAACCGCCATCGCCGACGGCGTGGTCGAACCAGATATATTCAATCGGTCCGTATTGGGTAAGCAATTCCTTGAGCTGCGCCTTTTTCATTTCCGGATTGTAGCCGCCGTTGTTCGAAAAACGTCCGCCGCCCGGTTTGTCCGGCCACGCCCATTCGCCTTCGGAAAAATACAATGCCAGTTTGATGCCGTATTTGTCGCAGGATTTTTTCAACTCGGCGAGCACGTCGCGCCCAAGCGGCGATTTGGTGACTTTCCGATCGGTGGTCTGCGTGTCCCACAGGCAAAAACCGTCGTGATGTTTCGTGAGAAAAAGGATGTAACCCATGCCGGCGTCCCTGGCGGCTTTCACCCATTGGTCGGTGTCGCAATCCTTGGCGGCGAACAGATCAATGTTCGTCACGCCCGGCGTCCATTCCTTGCCGGAGAACGTGCTGAACGACCAGCAGACGAACATGCCCCAATGCAAATCCTGCAACTGCTTCACCCGCGTTTCGCTCACGACGAGAAAATTTGCCGGATTAGATTGAGCTGATTCTGGCGCGGGCAACGCGATAGCAGGAATCTCCATCGCCGAGTCGTCCAGCTTTAGCTTGATTACCACCGGCAAAGGACCAAGGTTTTCCGGTAAATGTAGAATAAACTTTTCTTTGGTGGCTTCGGTTTTAATTTCACCGCCGCCGAGCACGGATGCGGATTTGATTTGGCGCGGGAGCGCCGGCAGTTCAATCGTGTCGCCAGCCGCTTTCAAGATGTGAACAAAGACCACGTTGCCCTTGCGCGTGCTGGTGATTTGTTCCGTCGGCTTCCATGGGCCGCCGCGCGTGCCGTAAATGCTTTCGCCGTTCACGTCCATCCACGCGCCAACTTGTTTGAGCACTTCAACCTGACGCGGTTCGATGCGGCCATCGGGCATCGGGCCGACATCAAGCAGCAGGTTGCCATCGCCGCCAACCGTGCGGCAGAGGATGCCCACGACTTCGGCGGACGATTTGATTTTGTCGTCCGGCTTCCACGACCATTGCGTGCCCAGTGTCATGCACGTTTCCCACGGGCGCTGGTCATCGTAAGCGCCAACGGTCTGTTCCGGCGTGTAAAAATCTTCATTCGCACGCAGCGTGCCTTGATGTTTCCACTGCTCAAACGTGGACATTTGTAGCCGGTTATCAATGATGATTTGTGGCTGCAAGCCGCGCACTAGCGGATAAGTCGTTTGCGGATGCCAGTTCACCGGACGTCCGTCGCTGTCAAACCACATTACGTCAATTTTGCCGTAGTTGGTGAGCAACTCGCGCAGCTCGTCCTGAATGTGCTCGACGAAATGGTTATTATTCGTCGAGCGACATTCCGGATCGCGCCAGTCCATCGGCGAAAAATACCAGCCCATGTGCAACCCGTCCTGGCGCACGGCTTGCGCCAGCTCCGCGCAAAGGTCGCGCTTGAACGGCGAAGCGGTGATGTTGTAGCCGTCCACTTTGGAGTCCCAGAGCAGAAAACCGTCGCAGTGCTTTGCAGTTAAAACGACGTATTTCATCCCGGCCGATTTGGCGACTCCGGCCCAGTCGGCAGCGTTGAAATTCGTCGGATTAAAGTTTTTGTAGAGGTTGTCGTAAACCGCAACCGGCGTCAGCCCTTTGTTCGGGCAATTGGTATTGGAGTTGGCGCGCGACCAACTAATTTCCTTCCCGGTCAGCGTCACCGGGCCGTAGTGGATGAACATCCCGAACCGCGCCTCGCGCCACCACTCCATCCGCGCGGAGCGTTGCGCGGGTGTCTCGATGTTTTTGGCATTCGCCCCCGAGCCTTTGATTGTGACGGCTCCGGTGTCCTCAGCGGCGTTGGCAATGGCGGAAACGTGAAGTGCGACCGCAACAACACCGGTCAGCACCAGGAGTTTTGTAATGGATGTTTTATTCACGATAAAATTTGGAACTATATTTTTCTTGGTCTTCATTGCGTGAGAATGCTCACCGGTCCGAGCAGTCCCGACGGCAACAGCGGCGTGTTCGGCTTGAATGGCTCCCACGAACTCCAGGTGAACCGTTTTTCCGCCGGCAGCGCCGCGTCGCCGATCATCCGGTTCGGCCACTGGTTTGCAACCTGGACTTCGAGCGCGTTCACGCCGGTGCGCACCGCGCCGGTAATTTCGACGCGGAACGGCGGATGCCACGCGATGCCGCAATCCTGGCCATTCACCTTCACCCGCGCCATCACCCGCACGTCGCCCAGCGTGAGCAAGAGTTTTGAATTTTGAGTTTTGAATTTTGAGCTGGGCAAATCAAAAGTCGTCCGGTAGGTCGCTGTGCCGGAAAAATATTTTACGCCGGCATCCGTGCTGTCAGGCCACGAAATCAAATTTGTCAGCGTCACCGATTCCGGCGCGCCCCATTTTGGCGGAAATGCCAACTGCCACGGCCCGGTGACTTCTATCGGCGGCGGCACGTCAGAAATTTCCGCGCGGTTCGTCCGGCCGGACGCCGTCACCCATTCGTAGCTGCCCGGTTCGCGAGCGACGAGGTGCAACTGACCCGACGCATCGCAGAGAATTTCCGCCGGGCGTTCCGGCGTAGGCTCATCGAGCGTGATGTCTTCGGGATCTTTGCCGGCGACTTTGCACGTTTTTCCAGCGGCGACATATTCCACGGCCAGTGTCTTCACGATGCCAAAAGCCGGATCGCCTGCTTTCGCCAATTCCGCGACCTGAAACGTCGTCATGCCCTGATTGACCAGTGTCTGCACCTGCTCGCGCACGTCACGCGTGTGCGCCGCGTCGCCGGGAACGCCGTAGCTGGCCGACAAAATTTTCATGTCGGACAACTTCGATTCCGGCAGCGGCTGGCCGTTGCGCATAAATTTCACCACCGGGTCAAAACCCTTTGCGCTTTCCCGGAACACGACGAAGGCCGACTCACTCGGCCCGAAGCGCAACGGCACGGTGATGCCCGCCGCCGTATTTTCATAAGTTGCCAGCAAGGTTGTTTCGCCTGTTTCCGGATTCCACAACTCCGGTCGCAGACCGTTCACGCGGAAAGTGCAGCGCGTTTCGACGGTGATTTTGGACGGGTTTGCCACAAAATAAATCTCTGCGCCATCGGCGCGCCGGTGAATCCAGTTCAGTTTCGCGTCCGCCGCAAAATCGGCGGGCGCACCCAGCTTGGCCAAAACCTGTTCGAGCGGCTGCCCCCAGACGACGCGACCCCGCCCCAATGCGTGTTCCGTCACGAGCTTGCCATCGCAATTGCTCCAGATTTCGCCGGCGGTTTTGGCGACGGTTTCATCGCATTGTGGAAAGCCGGTGAGGCTTGGCGAAGTTTGTGGACCAGCGCCTGACACAACCACCGTGGCTCCGGAGCTGACCAGCGAGCGAATTTTTTCA
>Ga0007854_10000197_pt1 | contig 42163 bp, 52 predicted proteins | sample CryBogCBH12Aug08_FD_60382 | JGI IMG/M metagenome (GOLD analysis project Ga0007854, IMG submission 60382) | Freshwater microbial communities from Crystal Bog, Wisconsin, USA - CBH12Aug08 | ecosystem: Environmental > Aquatic > Freshwater > Lake | place: Crystal Bog, Wisconsin, USA | collected... | reverse complement strand
AAGGTGGCCAGGGTCTCGGTGGAGCCCACGACCCCGATGATGCCGCACATGGCCCTCAGTCTACCCGGGAGGGATTTTCGCTCCCCGCGGGCGTCAGCGGGCGAAGTGGGCGCGCACGCGCCGCGCGAAGCTCGAGACGAAATTCTCGTCGAGGGCCTCGACCATGACCCTCACCAGCGGCTCGGTGCCCGAGGGTCGGATCAGGAGACGGACCTCGCCGTCGGCGACCTGGAGCAACTCGCACTCCTCTTCGAACATCTCGCGCACCGCGAAGTCGTCGTAGTCGCTGGCGGCGATGTTGATGAGGTCCTGGGGCACGCGCTGCCAGGCCGCGTCGCACTGCTCGGCGAGGCCGCCGCCGCGCGCCACCATGTCGGCGACCAAGAGACCGGTGAGCAGACCGTCGCCGGTGGGGCTGAGGTGCCGGAAGATCAGGTGGCCGGACTGCTCGGCGCCGAAGTCCCAGCTGCGCTCCTCGAGCGCCGCCAGGATGTTGCGGTCGCCCACGTCGGTCTCGATCACCGGTACTCCCCGACGCCCGAGGGCGCGGTGCAACCCGAGGTTGCTCATCACGGTGACCACCAGTCCCTCGAGCTCGCCGCGGGCGTGTCGGTCCAGCGAGAAGAGCACCGCCAAGTCGTCACCGTTGCGCAGGTGGCCGTTCGCGTCCACCGCGATCAATCGGTCGGCGTCGCCGTCGAAGGCCAGGCCGAGGTCGGCCCCGAGCTCCACCACGGCCGCGCACAGGTCCTCGGGGTGGGTGGAGCCACAGTTCAGGTTGATGTTGGTGCCGTTGGGCTCGTCGTGCAGTGTGGTGACGCGCGCCCCGGTGCCCTCGAAGAGCTCGTGCGCCACGTGCGAGGCCGCGCCGTTGGCGCAGTCGAGCACCAGGTGCAAGCCCGAGAGCTCGCCGGGGACCAGCGAGCGCAGGTGTTCGACGTACTCGTGCTCGGCGCTCGGATCGACCGCCACCTCGGCGAAGTCGTCGCGACCCGCCGCGGGCGCCGTGTTGAGCAGCTCCTCGACCGCCGCCTCGGTGGCGAAGTCGAGCTTGGTCCCGCCGACGCCCAGCACCTTGAGGCCGTTGTCGTGGTAGGGGTTGTGCGAGGCCGAGACGACGATGCCGGCTCCCCCGCGCCGCTGGGCGATGACGGCGACGCCCGGCGTGGTGAAGACGCCGAGGTTGTGGCCGACGGCACCGGCGTCGCTCAGACCCGCCAGCACGGCCAGGGCCAGGACGGGCGAGCTCTCGCGCGTGTCGTAGCCCACGTAGACCGGGACGGAGAAGACGCCGCCCACCGCCCGACCGAGTCGATACGCCAGGTCGACGGTGATCTCCTCGTAGGCCCGGCCGCGAATCCCGTCCGTGCCGAAACGCACGGTCATGGTGTTTATCGCTTCGAGTACTGAGGCGCCTTACGGGCCTTCTTGAGACCGTACTTCTTAGTCTCCTTCTTACGCGCGTCGCGCGTCAGCAGTCCGGCCTTCTTCAAGGTGGTGCGAAGCTCTTCGTCGAGCTCGAGCAGCGAGCGGGCGATGCCCAGGCGCAGCGCACCGGCCTGACCGGCCACGCCGCCGCCTTCGATGGTGGCGTCCACGTCGTAGGTCTGCACGGTGTCGGTGAGGCGCATCGGCTCCATCACCATCTGGCGGTGCGTCGCCGAGGTGAAGTAGTTGTCGAAGGCGCGGCTGTTGATGGTGATGGTTCCGGTGCCGGGGCGCAGGCGCACGCGGGCGACGGCCTCCTTGCGGCGGCCGGTGGACTGGGTCAACGGGGTGGTCACGATGTCTCCTTAGCCGCGGCGGATGGCCGAGGTGTCGAACTGCGAAGGCTGCTGGGCCGCGTGCGGGTGCTCGGGTCCGGCGTAGACGAAGAGCTTGCCCATCTGGGCGCGGCCCAAACGGTTCTTCGGGACCATGCCCTTGATGGCCTCGTAGACGAGGGCCTCGGGGTCGGTGTCCATGAGGGTCTGCCACGAGGTCGAGCGCAGGCCGCCCGGGTAGCCCGAGTGGCGGTAGTGGAAGTTCTGCTTCGCCTTGTTGGCGGTCACCACGACCTTGTCGGCGTTGACGACGATGACGTAGTCACCCGTGTCGAGGTGCGGGGCGAAGTAGGGACGGTGCTTGCCGCGAAGCAGCGAGGCGGCCACGGTGGCGAGACGGCCCAGGACGAGTCCTTCGGCGTCGATGACGCGCCACTCGCGCGCAATCTCTTTTTCCTTCGGTGAGTACGTACGCACAGTTCTTCCTTCAGCGAGCTCTTCGTAGACCCTCGATACTGCGAGGGGGACTCTCTACCTTACAAAACCTGAGGGCCCTCCGGCAAATTCGTCGTATCCGACCCCCACGAGGCTGAGGCCTCCCGCCGGCGCCGGCGCCGGCAGGTGCTCGCGGCGATGGCTGGCCAGGCGTTCGGGGATGGTCGACACCGGTAGGCGCCCCTGGCCGATCGCCACCAGGGTCGAGGTGAGGCTGCGGACCATGTTGTGGCAGAACGACTGGGCCCGAATGGTGAATCGCAGGGCCGGCGCCCGCTCGGGGCTCATCTGCCAGGTGTCCTCTAAGCGCTCCCAGGACGCGCTCATCACCAGCCGGCGCAGGGCCTCATCAGGCGTCGAGCCCTCGGGACGGCGGCAAAAGGCCCGGAAGTCGTGGGTTCCCAGCAGCTGGGCGCTGGCCTCGTTCATCGCCTCGACGTCCAGCGGGCCGCGCACGGCCCAGGCGAAGGCGTCGTGCAGGGCCAGGGCCGGCGGAGTGGTCTCGAGCACGAGGTAGCGGTATTCGCGCCACCGGGCCGAGAAACGGGCGTGGAAGTCGGGCGCCACGACGCGGGCGCTCAGCACGCGCACCCGGCCCCGCAACTGGCGGTTGAGGGCTCGCACGAGGCGTTCGGCGTCGGGACCGCCGCGCGAGGCGAAGAAATCGGCCGGCAGGTCCACGTGGATCACCTGCGCGAAAGCGTGGACGCCGGCGTCAGTGCGTCCGGCGCCCACGATGTGGGGCTCCTCGTCGAGGTGCAGGGTCGTGGCCAAGGTGGCCCGCAAGAGCCCCACCACCGTGGTCACTTCGGGCTGGTAGGCGAAGCCGCTCAGGCCCTGGCCGTCGTAGGCGAGGTCCAGTCGCCACCGCTGGGTGGCCGACGGGGTTGGATCAGACGAACTCAATGCGCGCCATCGGGGCGTTGTCGCCCTGACGCGGCCCGAGCTTCAAGATACGCGTGTAGCCGCCGGGACGGTCGCTGTAGCGCGGCGCGATCTCGGCAAAGAGCTTGTGGGCCATGTCCTTGTCACGGATGAAGGCGACGACGCGACGCTGGGCGTGGACCGATCCCTCGGGCGAGTTCTTGGCGGCGGTGACGACCTTCTCCACGATGGGACGCAGGGCCTTGGCCTTGGCCTCGGTGGTCACGATGGCCTCGGCGGCGATCATCGAGGCGACCAGGTTGCCCATCATCGCCTTCTGGTGAGCGCTGTCGCCCCCGAAACGCTTGCCCTTCTTAGGTGTGGCGCGCATGCTTAGTCCTCCGCTCGCAGGGTAAGACCGCGCTCGTCGAGGCGGTCGATAACGTCCTTCAAGGAGGTCTGGCCGAAGTTGGTGATCGACGTCAAGTCGCGCTCGGTGGCGTTCACCAGCTGCGCGATGGTGTTGATGCCGGCGCGCTTGAGGCAGTTGCGCGAACGCTCGGTCAAGCCCAGCTCCTCGATGCGGATGTCCAACTCGCTGGCGGCGGCCTGGGCCGTGCCCACGTCGCCGAGCTCCAGGGCGGGCGCCTCGGAGTCGAAGCTGGCGATCAGCTCGACCAGCGAACCCAGGGTCTTACCGGCCGAGGCGAGGGCCTCGCGGGGGCTGATGGAGCCGTCGGTCTCGATCTCGATGACCAGGCGGTCGAAGTCCTTGGACTGCTCGACGCGCACGGGCTCGATCTCGAAACTCACGCGGCGCACCGGGGTGAAGATCGCGTCGAGGGGGATCACGCCGATGGTCGAGGTGCCCTTGTTGCCCTCGGCGCCCACGTAGCCCTTGCCACGCTCGACGGTGAGGTCGAAGGTCAGCGAGCTCTTGGCGTTGGTCAGGTAGGCCAGGTGCAGGTCGGGGTTCAAGATCTCCACGTCGGCGGTCGTCGACAGGTCCGAGGCGAGCACGGGACCCTCGCCGCGCTTGTCGAGACGCAGCACGACGGGCTCGTCGCTGTGCACCACGAGCAGCAGGTCCTTCAAGTTGAGGCAGATGTCCTGGACGTCTTCCTTGACGCCTTCGATGACGCCGAACTCGTGCAGCACGGCGTCGAACTTGACGCGGGTGGCGGCGGCGCCGGGGATCGACGACAGCAGGGTGCGGCGCAGCGAGTTGCCCAGGGTGTGGCCGAAGCCGGGGTCGAGCGGGCCGATACCGAAGGCCTGGCGGTTGTTGACCTCGTCGCCGAGGGCTTCAATGGTGGGGCGCTGGATGATCAGCATGGGATCTCCTTGAGTGAGGGGGGACGATTACTTCGAGTACAGCTCGACGATGAGCTGTTCTTTGATCGATTCGTCGATCTGCTCGCGCTGGGGAACAACGCGCACGGTGACACTGAAGCCGTTGTCGCCGGCTTCGAGCCAGCCCGGAACGCTGCGGTCGAGCACGTCGCGGTTGCGCACGACGTTGAAGTTCTCGCGGGTGACGTTCTTCAGGGCGACGACGTCACCGGGGCGCACGCGGTACGAGGGAATCGTCACGCGCTTGCCGTTGACGGTCACGTGGCCGTGGCGCACCAACTGGCGGGCCTGGGCGCGCGAGGCACCCCAGGACGCGCGGAAGGCGACGTTGTCGAGACGCAGCTCCAGGAACTGCAGGAGGTTCGTACCGGTCATGCCGGGACGACGGCTGGCCTCTTCGTAGAGGTTGCGGAACTGCTTCTCGAGCAGACCGTAGATACGACGAGCCTTCTGCTTCTCGCGCAGCTGGCCCAAGTACTCCGAGCCCTGACGCTGACGGGCGTTGCCGTGCATTCCCGGCGGGAAGGCGCGCTTCTGGCGGTCCGAGTTCTCGGCCACCGGGCACTTCATCGAATTGCAGCGCTCTCCCTTGAGGTAGAGCTTCGTGCGCTCACGCCGGCAGAGTCGGCAAACGGGTCCTGTGTAACGAGCCATGATCTTCCTTAGCCTCGACGACGCTTCTTGGGGCGGCAGCCGTTGTGGGGTAGCGGGGTGACGTCCTTGATGGCCACGACCTCGATGCCGGCGGCGGCAATCGAGCGGATGGCGGTCTCGCGTCCCGAGCCCGGGCCGCGGACGAGGACGTCCACCTTCTTGACACCGTGCTCCATCGCGGCGCGCGCGCACTTCTCCGCGGCGAGCTGGGCGGCGTAGGGGGTCGACTTGCGCGAACCCTTGAAGCCCACCTGGCCCGACGAGGCCCACGAGAGCACGTTGCCCTCGGGGTCGGTGATGGAGACGATGGTGTTGTTGAAGGAACTCTTGATATGCGCGACACCGAAGGCGACGTTCTTGCGCTCCTTCTTACGGGTCTTGCGGACGGCGGTGGGCTTAGCCATTACTTCGAAACCTTCTTCTTACCGGCGACGGTGCGCTTGGGACCCTTGCGGGTACGGGCGTTGGTACGGGTGCGCTGGCCGCGGACGGGCAGGCCCTTGCGGTGACGAATCCCCTGGAGGCAGTTGATCTCCATCTTGCGCTTGATGTCCTGAGCGACGTCGCGGCGCAGGTCGCCCTCCACGGTGACGTTCTGGTCGATGTACGCGCGCAACTTGTTGACGTCAGCGTCGGTGAGGTCCTTGACGCGGATGGACTCGTCCACACCAGTCGCGGCGCAGATCTGCTGCGCCGTGGTGGGTCCCACTCCAAAGATGTAGGTCAGTGCGATCACCGTCCGCTTTTCGCGGGGGATGTCGACTCCGGCAATACGGGCCATATTCTTCCTCTCCTAGCCCTGGCGCTGCTTGTGACGCGGGTTCTCGCAGATCACGCGGACGTGACCGGCCCGGCGAATGACTTTGCACTTCTCACACATGGTCTTGACGCTGGCGCGAACCTTCATGTCGTTTCTTTCTCGAATTACGGTGAACGTGAGTTATTTGTAGCGGTAGGTGATGCGACCGCGGGTCATGTCGTAGGGCGTAATCTCCACTTGGACCTTGTCGCCGGGAAGGATGCGAATGCGGTGCATGCGCATCTTGCCTGACGAGTGGGCCAGAACGGTGTAACCGTTCTCCAGCTCGACGCGGAACATGGCGTTGGGAAGGGGCTCGACGACGGTACCCTCTACGGTGAAGGCGTCTTCCTTTGGCTTACTCAGGTTCTTTCTCCTTGTTGCGGCACTGCGACGCGAGGGAGCACGGAACTCCAAGGCGGTAGACCTCACGAAGAGGTCGGCTGACCATTCTACCGAAAATCCCCGAGAATGCAAAAGCGCGGTTCGCGACCCCGACCGCGTCTCTCGGGCCGGGCCCGCCAGAATGTGACCGGTGGCCCTAGTGGCTTCGGGGGGCGTCCGTCCATGCTGGATTGATGGAGGATTTGTCGCCGACCACGGCGCTCGAGCGTGAGGACTGCATCGACCGCCTCGCCGCGGCCCCGATTGCCCGGATCCTGGTCTCCGTGCGCTGCCTGCCCACCGCCCTGCCGGCCCGGATACGGGTCGTGAACAGGGAGAAGATCCTCATCGCCAGTTCCGACCCCTCCATCTTGCTCGCCGCCCAGCGCCACGACGTCCTCACCGTGCAGGTCGATGGCGTGGACGAGGCGAATCACCCCTGGTCGGTGGTCGCCTCGGGGATCGCCGACGTGTCCGACGCCGAGCCCATGGACGATTTCCTGGGCGACGCCACCAGCCACGGCGGTCAGCTCATCTCCTTCCCCGCCTCGGTGGTGGTCGGCCAGCGCCACTAGAACCTCTCCGCGTGAGAAGGTGGTGAGATGAAATTCCGCGAGTTGCGCGACCCCGAGCGCCTCCACGCCCTCATCGACGCGATGCTGCTCATCGAGACCGAAGCGGCCCTCAATTCGCTGCTCCTGCAGATCGTGACGATGGCCACGCAACTGGCGAACGCCAAGTACGGGGCCCTCGGCGTGCTCGGACCCGAAGGCGCGCCCCTGGCGCAGTTCGTGACCTACGGCATGACCGACGAGGAGGTCGCGCGCATCGGCGACCTGCCCACCGGACACGGCGTGCTCGGCGAGACCATCGAGGGCGAACAACCCATGCGCATCGACGACCTGACCGAGTACCCGAACTTTCAGGGCTTCCCGCCCGGCCACCCGCCCATGTACCGATTCCTCGGCGTGCCGGTAGTGACCCGCAACGGACACGTCTGGGGCAACCTCTACGTGGCCGACCCCGTCGACGGCGGCGTCTTCACCTACGACGACGAACTGCTTCTGAGCACCTTCGGTCGCGTCGCGGGCTCCGTCATCGACCAGTCCAACCTCCGGCGCGAACTTCGCGAGCTCTCGGTGGCCGAGGAGCGCGAGCGCCTGGCGCGCGACCTGCACGACACCGTCATCCAGCGCCTCTTCGGGGTCGGGCTGGGACTGCAGATGGCCCTGCCCCGCGTCGAGGACCCCACCGCCCAAGAGCGCGTCAACCAGGCGCTCGACGAGCTCAACGAGACGATTCACGACATCCGCACCACCATCTTCGAGATCGACCAGGACCGCGCCACCGAGGACACGCTGCGCCAACGCGCCGAGGCGCTCACCAACGAGGTGGGTTCGCGTCTGGGCGTGCAGGCCCACCTCACCATGGAGAAGGGCCTCTCCCAACAGGTCAACGAGCACTGCGCCCACCACACCATCCAGGCGCTGCGGGAGATCCTCTCCAATATCGTGCGCCACTCCGAGGCCAGCCACGTGGACGTGGAAATCAATTCCGACGGTGATTTCCTGGTCTTGCGAGTGCGCGACAATGGCGTGGGTTTCGACCGGGCCAGCGGTTCCGGGCGGGGCCTTCGCAACCTCGCCAGCCGCGCCCACGACCTCGGCGGCGACTGTGTTGTCGAATCGCGCGTCGGAGGTGGCACACTGGTGAGATGGACCGCACGCAAGAAGGCCTGACATGATCCGCCTCCTCCTCGTCGACGATCACGAGATCGTTCGTCGTGGACTGCGCGAACTGCTCGAATCCAACGCCGATCTCAGCGTGACCCAGCAGGCCGGCTCGCTCGAGGCCGCGCTGCAGCTCGACCTCTCCGAGGTCGACGTGGCGGTGCTCGACGTGCGCCTGCCCGACGGCAGCGGAGTGGACCTCTGTCGCAGTCTGCGCGAGAGCTACCCGCAGCTCAACTGTCTGATGCTCACCTCCTTCGCCGACAACGAGGCCCTCAACGCCTCGGTGCTGGCCGGCGCCCAGGGTTACGTGCTGAAGAACGTCCGCGGCGACGAATTGGTCAATTCCATCCGTCGCGTGGCCCAGGGCGAGATGCTCCTCTCCGCCGAGCAGATCGAGCGGGCGCGTGAGCGCCTCCGCCGTCAGATCACCGAGGACCTGCGCCTGGAATCACTCAGCGCCCAGGAGCGCCGGATCCTCGAGCTGCTCTCCGAGGGACTGTCCAACCGCGAGATCGGCGAGGTCATGTTCTTGGCCGAGAAGACCGTCAAGAACTACGTGTCGAACCTGCTCGCGAAGTTGGGCTTCCAACGTCGCACCGAGGCCGCGCTCTTCGCGCAGCGTCAGTTCGATCGCGAGCACCGCGACTGAGTCTGATTCGCTGACCCCCGAGGGGTCGGCGTGGCGGGGTGCCCGGGTCGGCCCTCGCTAGTAGCTCACCTTGATGGTCACCCGCCGGTTCTTCGAACGACCCGCTTCGGTCTTGTTCGAGGCGATGGGATGGGTCCCGCCGTAGCCCACGACCTTGGTGGCGACCACGTAGTGCTTGAGAATCGTGCACACCGCTGTCGCGCGCGCCTTCGAGAGGAAGAGGTTCGCCGTGGGCGACCCGACGTTGTCGGTGTAGCCGTCGCATTCGGCCAGTTTGGCCCCCTGCACGGACTTGCCGATGGCGACGATCTTGGCCCGTCCGGCTGGCGAGATGACCGCCGAACCCACCTTGAACAAGATGCTCCCGGCCAGGTTGACGCTCTGGCTCTGGTGGACCAACTTGAGGGTGGTCGTCGCCGTGACCCCGGGTTGACCCGAGACCGTCATCGTCGCGGTGGCCGTACCGGTGACACCGCCGACGGGCGACGCGAGCGTGACCCCCGCCGGCGTCGCCGTGACGGTCACCGCGATGGAGGTCGCGGGCGAGGACGGCGTCGCCGAGCCGCTGGCGATGACCGTGCCCGACGAGGACTTCACCGTCACGACGCACTTGGTCAACGTCTGCCCATTGTCACGGCAGGTCGCCGTCGTCGTGCGGAAGCGATCGACGACGATGGGGTTGGGGCTGAACGTCACCGACGGCGGGATCGGGGCGGCCGGCGTGACGGCGTTCGAATCCCCCGACGGGTTCGACGTACCCACGGAGTTCGTGGCCGTCACCGTGAACACGTAGCGGTCCCCGTTGGCGAGACCGGTGACCACGCAACTCGGCGCCGTCGGGGTGGCCTCGGACACCACGCAAGTCTGCCCGCCGTGCGCGGCGTTCGACTGGTCGTGGGCGGTCACGGTATACGACGCGATGGCCGGCCCACCGTTGGTGGACGGAGCGGACCACGAGATGGTCGCCTGTCCGTCGCCAGCCGTCGCCGTCGCGCCGCTGGGCGCGTCGGGCCCAGGCTGAAAAGTGGCGACGTAGTCGTGCGTGGTCGCGGACCCCGTCCAATTAGCGGGCGACGTGAAGGCGGGGTGCGAATCGGTCACGCCGCCCAATGCCTGGACGACGTTGAAGCTGGCCCCGAAGAGGGGGGTGAAGGAACCGGTCAACATCTTGATCGACCCGCCGACGTCGGCGCTCGAGGCGACGCTGAGCGCCGAGTAACTGGCGGCGGAGGCCACCGCGACGTCGAGTTCTCCCCCGGTCATCGTGAAGGAACCGGACTCGCTGAGCGTGCCCACGCTTCCATTGTCGCCCGGTGCGACCGTCCCCCCCGTCACGTCGAGGGGCCCACCGACGGCGCCCGTCCCCGAGAGCGTGCCGCCGCTCACGGTGGTCGACGCGGAGTTCAAGGTGCCGTCGACTTGGAGGCTCCCTCCTTGCAGACTGAAAGGACCAGTTTGGAAGTTCCCTCCCGAGGGGATGGTGGACGCGCCCCCCGTGAGGACGACGGAGTTATAGGTCCCGTAGGTCGACGTGTCGCTGTGCGGCGCCAGGCCGGCCGCGGTGAAGGTGGCGCCGTTGCCCCCGTTTAGGGGCTCCACCAAACCGTTCGCGAAGCCCAAGGTGCTCGTCGTGGTGATCGCGGCGCGCACGGCGCCGTTCGTGGTCGTGATGAAGTTCGGGTCGGTGATGAACACCGGACTCTGGGTCGAGATGGTGTCGCCGATGAGGTAGGCCTGGCCGGTCCCCGAGATGTCGAAGGTGGTTCCCGGCGCCTGCGAGAGCGTCAAGGTGTCGCCCCCGGCGCCCGAGAGCGCGCCCCCGCTCCACGTCGCCGCTCCCGTGACGTGCAGGGTGACCGCGCTGGCTTGGGCGTTCACGGTGCCGCCGGTCTCGAGGAAGGTGCCGGTGGTCGCGTCGGTGTAGAGGTCCAGGCCCCCGCTGTTGACGGTGGTGCCACCGACGTCGTAGGAGGATCCGTTCAGCACCGACACGGTGCCGCCAGCGACCACGACACTGGCCACGCTGAGCGATCCCGACAGCGACGCTGACTCGAGATTGAGCGTGCCCGCTCCCGAGAGCGAACCGAGGAGGTTGTTCCCCGAGTTGTTCGTCACCGAGAGGGAGTCGTTGCTCGGGATCGACAAGGTGGAGCCCACGCTCGTCGACAAGCCCTCTACCGAAATGGCGTCGGAGCTGCCGGTGATCGAACTCGACGTCCCGGTGAGGTGTAGATTCTCGTCCTGCAGGGTCGTCGAACCGGTGAAGATGAAGCCGGCCGCGGTGATGGCGGTGCCCGATCCGCCGTTCTGCGAGTAGGTCCCGGGAGCGAAGGTCACGGTGCTCGTCGTGGAGAGTGCGGCGGCCACGGAGCCATTGACCGTGGAGATGAAGTTGGGGTTCGAGATGGTGACCGGGCTCTGCGTCGAGATGGTGTCGCCGATGAGGTAGGCCTGCGCGGTCCCGTTGATGGTGAAGGTCGTGCCCGAAGCCTGCGACAGCGTCAGGATGTCACCACTGCCACCTTGCAACTGCCCACCACTCCACGTCGCCGCACCCGTCACCGACAAGGTCACGGGATTGGCTTGGGCGTACACGGCGCCGCCGGACTCGGTGAAGGTTCCCGTGGTGGCGTTCACGTAGAGGTCCAGCTCACCACCGTCGACGGTGGTCGCGCCCACGTCGTAGGTGGCACCACTCTGGACCGCGACGGTCTGTGACGGCACGTTCAGGTCGCCGACGGTGACCGATCCCGAGAGGCTGCCCTGGTCGAGGCTGAGGGTGCCCGCCCCCGAGATCGATCCCTGAATGTTGTTGCCCGCGTTCGAGGCGACGCTGAGGGTGTCACCGCTCGGTATGGCCAAGCTCGAACTCGCGGTGCTCGAGAAACCATTGACCGTGATGGTGTCCGAGCCACCCGTGATCGAACTCGACGTCCCGGTGAGGTGCAGGACCTCGTCTTGTAGGTCGGTCGTCCCCGAGAAGTCGAAGCCCGCCGCGTTGATGATCGTTCCCGCTCCGCCGTTTTGGGAATAGGTGCCCGGAGTGAAGGTGACGGTGCTCGTCGTCGTGATCGACGGGCTGTTCGACGAAATGAAATTGAAGTCGCCGATGGTGACGGGGCTGTCGGTGGTGACGCTACCGCCCTGGAAATAGCCCTGACCGTTGCCGGTGATGGCGAAGCTATGACCCGCCGCTTGGGTGAAGGCGAGTCCTCCTCCGCCGCTATTGACTTGGAAGTTCCCCGACGAATCCCAGGCCATGTCGCCGTTGACCGTCAAGGTCGAGCCGGCGGGACCGGTCAGCCCCGACGCGAGGTACAGCCCGTCCAAGGTCGAGGTGGTGGAGGACATGGTGAGCGTGAACGACGCGTCCACCACGAGCACCCCTCCCTGCACCGCGCCGACGTTCACCGGGGTGGCGACGGTCACGTTGTAGCCACTCATGCACGCCACGTCGTTCGTCCCGGGCACGCCAATGGGGCTCCAGTCGTTGGCGTCGCCGAAGCTGTGGTTGGCGTCGGTGTTGGTGAAGGTCTTCGTGCAGGTCAGACTCGCGGCCTGGGCCCCCGGGGCGCCCACGATGTCGATGGCCACGCCCGCCATGCTCATCGACGTCACCAGCGCAGCCACAGCGGCCAGCGTCGAGAATCTCCGAATCCCCATCAGTCCCCCTCGGTACGCGGTCGGTCAAACACGCGACCGCGGCAACGGGTTGACGCGGCTAGGGGGATGGCATCTCAACCAGGGATTTCGCGCCACCGAACTGCGCGGCGCGTTCTCGGGTACCCGGGACTAGTCGTAAGGGAGTTCGGGCGCGCGAAGCGAAGTGCTCGCGTGGCGCCCCATGAAGGTCCTGAAGTCGGGGGCGTTGGCGTCACCGAACATCGACGGGGTGTGCCGGTAGTCCTTCATCGAACGCGAGATCAGCGAACGCAGCGAGCGACGCAAAGAGAGCCGGCGATGTCCCTGAGCGTTGCCGTAGCTGGCGCTGGTGCCCGGCGTGGAGCCGACCGAGCTGCGCAAGAGGCGGTCGCTGCCCAGGGGGTGGAATCCCGCCGCCTCGTAGTCCTTCATGTTGGGGTTGCTCTCGAAGTTCATCGTCTGGCCTCTTTCATCTCTTCGGCCGAACTGCGTCGGCCCCGGTTTCGATCTGGGGCACCGGATCGTCGTGCCCTACGGGACCATTTTATCAGTAATAGAGATAACTGAGACTTTTGCATCACTTTTTAAGATGATTGTCCGCATCGTTTTTCAAGATGTGACGCGCTGGTGAATCGATGAGGTCGATCGAGTGTCGCGCGAAGGGCGAGAGACGTCGCCCTAGGCGACGGTGAAGACTTCGGGGCCGTTGTCGGTGACGGCGATGGTGTGCTCGAAGTGCGCCGACAACTGGCCGTCGGCGGTCATCACGCCCCACCCGTCGTCGAGCACGTAGGTCTCGGCCGTACCGACGTTGACCATGGGCTCCACCGCGAAGACCATGCCCTCCTTGAGGGCCGGGCCCGGACTGCCGGGCCAGTAGTTGGGCACCTGGGGCTCTTCGTGCATGGCGGTGCCGATGGCGTGGCCGACGTACTCGCGCACCACCGAGAAGCCGGCGGCCTCGGCCACTTGTTGCACGGCCCGGCCCACCTCGTGCAGCCGGTGGCCCTTGCGCAACTGGTCGATGCCCGCCCACATGGAGCGCTCGGTCACCTCGATGAGCCGTCGCGCCAGATCGCTGATCTCCCCCACGCCCGCGGTGTAGGCCGCGTCGCCGTGGTAGCCCTCGACGATCGCGCCGCAGTCCACCGAGATGATGTCGCCCTCGCGCAAGACGTAATCGCCGGGGATGCCGTGGACGATCATGTCGTTGGGGCTGGTGCAGATCACGGCCGGGAAGCCGTGGTAATTGAGGAAGTTCGAACGCGCGCCGCGCTTCGCGATGACCTCGGCGGCGATCTCGTTGAGCTGCATCGTCGTGACGCCGGGGCGGATGGCCGCCCGGGTGGCCTCGTGCATCTCGGCCACGACCTTGCCGGCCTTGCGCATCTTGTTCAGCTCGTCGGCCGTGCGCCTCACCCGACGCCCCGCTCCGCCAACGCGTCGAGGATCTCGGCGGTGACCTCCTGGGGGTCCTGGTCACCGTCCACCCTCGTCAGCAGGCCGCGGCGGTCGTAGAAGGAGAGCAGGGGCGCGGTGTCACGCTCGTAGGCCTCCAGGCGCTTCATGATGGCCTCGGGCAGGTCGTCCGCGCGCTGCACGACGTCGCCGCCGCAATTGGTGCAGGTGCCCGAGATCGCCTCGATGTCGCTGTCGCGGTAGATGGCGCCGCACTCCTGGCAGACCCGTCGCGCGGAGAGCCGCTCGGCCACCAGTTCGTTGGGCACGTCGAGGTTGACGCAGACCTTGACCCCGTCGTCGCCCAAGATGGCGTCGAGGGCCTGGGCCTGGGCCTCGGTGCGCGGGTAGCCGTCGAGCAAGGCGCCCGCCTGGGCGTCGGGCTCGGCGAAGCGCTCGGTGACCAGACGGTTGACCAGGTCGTCCGAGACCAGTTGACCGGCCTCCAAGACGGAGGCCACCTCGAGCCCGGTGGGCGTGCGGTCGCGCACCGCGGCGCGCAGGATGTCGCCGGTGGAGACGTGGGGAATCCCCAGGTGCTGGGCGAGACGCTTGCACTGGGTCCCCTTACCGGCCCCCTGCTTTCCGAGGACGACGACGATGGCGCGAGAGGACATCTCTACTTCTTCAGGAAGCCTTCGTAGTTGCGCATCATCAGCTGGGAGTCGATCTGCTGCATCGTCTGCAGGGCCACGCCCACCGCGATCAGCAGGGTCGTGCCGTAGTACGGGAAGCGGTTGATGTTCCACAGCGCCATCAAAATGCTGGGGATCACCGCGACCGAGGCCAGGAAGAGGGCGCCCACGACGGTCAAGCGGCTCAGCATGCGAGAGAAGTAGCGCTCGGTCGGCTCGCCGGGGCGGATGCCCGGGACGAAGCCGCCCTGCTGGCGCAACTGGTCGGCCTGCTGGTGCGGCTCGAAGGCGATGTAGACGTAGAAGAAGGTGAAGCCGAGGATGAGCAGGAAGTCGGCGCCGATGTAGAAGAAGCTGGTCGGGCGCAGCGAGCTGTTGACGAAGCTGGTGAAGCTCGCCCAGGGCACGATGTTCGACAGCAGGATCGGGATGTAGAGCACCGAGGAGGCGAAGATGATCGGGATCACGCCGGACTGGTTGACCTTGAGCGGGATGTAGGTGGAGTTGCCACCCATCTCACGTCGTCCCACCACGCGACGGGCGAAGGTCACCGGGATGCGGCGCTGGCCCTGGTCCATGAAGACGATGAAGAAGAGCAGCGCCACCGAGATGATCAAGATGATGTAGAACTTCGCCGGGCCGCCCTGCTGCCACACCGCCTGGCCGCCGGCCGGCAGTCCGGCCACGACGTTCGCGAAGATCAGGAGGCTCATACCCTGGCCGATGCCGCGCTGGGTGATGAGCTCGGCGAGCCACATGACGAAGCCGGTGCCGGCGGTCATGATGAGGACCATGAAGAGGCCCAGCCAGAGGTTGAACCTGGGGATCAGGTCGATGGTGTAGCCCAGCAGCGCCTGGTCGTGGCCGTGGAAGGCGTAGACCAGACCGGTGGACTGCAGTAGCGCCAGGCCGATGGTCAGGTAGCGCGTGGTCTGGGTGATGCGCTTTTGGCCCTCGGGACCCTGGTCACGCCATTCGGCCAACTTCGGGATCACCGTGGTCAGCAGCTGGATCACGATCGAGCTCGTGATGTAGGGCATGACACCGAGGCCGAAGACGGCCAATCGCGTCAGGGCGCCGCCCGAGAACAAGTTCAAGAATCCGAGAACGCCGCTTCCGCTCGCCTTCGCCTGCAAGGCCTGGACCTGGGACCAACTCACGCCGGGGATCGGCAGGTTGGCGCCCAACTGGTACAGGCAGATGATGGCGATGGTGAACAGGACCTTGTTGCGAAGGTCCGGGACCCGGAAGATGTTCGAGAGACGCCGCAGCACGGACGAACCCTACCTGTTCTGGTGCTGGTTGCCCGCCGCCGGCGGACGCACGCTGAACGGCAGGTCGAGGACGGTGACCGAGCCACCGGCGGCCTCGATGGCGGCCTTGGCCGACGCCGAGAAGCCGTGCGCGGAGACGTGCAGGGCGCTGGCCACCTCGCCGCGGCCGAGGACCTTGATGAGGTCCTTCTTGCGGGCGAGACCCCGGGTGACGAGCACGTCGGGGTTGATCTCGCTGACGCCGAGGGTCACCAGGGCGTCGAGGTTGACCGGGGTGTACTCCACGCGGAAGGGATTGGTGAAGCCCTTCAGCTTGGGGATGCGCTGCAGCAGCGGCAACTGGCCGCCTTCGAAGCCCGCGGGGATCTGGCGACGAGCCTTCTGACCCTTGGTACCGCGACCGGCGGTCTTGCCACCCTTACCGGCGATACCGCGACCGACGATCTTGCGACGGTGCGTTGAGCCTTCGGGCGATGTGAGATCGTGCAACTTCATCAGTTGACCTCTTCCACTGAAATCAGGTGCGGCACCCGGTGGATCATCCCGCGAATCTCGGGACGGTCGGGCAGCACGTTGGACTGGCCGATGCCGCGCAGGCCCAGCGCGCGCAGCGTGCCGCGGTGCTTGGGCTTGGTGGCGATCGACGAACGGATCTGGGTTACTTTGAGCTGAGCCATTGCTTACGCCTCCGTCTTGAAGAGGTCACCCTCGCGCTGACGCTCGCGGTAGGCCCGCAAGGTCCCCGAGGGGATCACGTGGTCGGCCGGCTTGTCGCGCAGGGCGGCGAGCTCCTCGGGACGACGCAGCTGCTTGAGGCCCTCAATGGTGGCGTGGGCCACGTTGATGCCGTTCGAGGAACCGAGCGACTTGGCGATGATGTCCTTGACGCCGGCCATCTCCAAGATGGCGCGCGCGGCACCGCCGGCGATGACGCCAGTACCCGGAGCCGCCGGCTTCATCAGCACGCGGCCGGCACCGGCTTCGCCGATGACCGGGTACACGATGGTCGAGCCCGCGAGAGGCACGTCGAAGAGGTTCTTGCGCGCCTCCTCGATGCCTTTCTGCACGGCCAGACCGGCTTCCTTGGCCTTGCCGTAGCCGAGGCCGACCTTGCCGTTGCCGTCGCCGATGACCATGAGGGCGGTGAAGGAGAAACGACGTCCACCCTTCACGACCTTGGACACTCGGTTGACCTTGATGGTGCGCTCTTCGTACTGTTCGAGATCGCTCATTAGAACTCCAATCCGTCGGCGCGCAGCTGTTCCGCGAAGGCGGCCACGCGACCGTGGTAGTCGAAACCGCCGCGGTCGAAGACCACGGTGGTGATGTTGGCGGCCTTGGCGCGCTGGGCGAGCAGGGCCGCGACGGCCTTGGCGCCCTCGACGTTGCCGCCGCTGGTCGACTTGAGACCGGCCTCGACCGAGGACGCGGCGGCCAGGGTGCGCCCGGCCACGTCGTCGATGATCTGGGCGGAGATGTGCTTGTTGGAGCGACTCACGGCGACGCGGGGGCGCTCCGGCGTGCCCGAGAGGCGACGACGGATGCGCGCGTGTCGACGCTGACGCAATTCACGAGTGGTACGAGCCATTACTTCGCAGCCTTTCCAGCCTTGCGCAGAACCTTCTCACCGAGGTAGCGCACACCCTTGCCCTTGTAGGGCTCGGGCTTACGGATCTTGCGGATCGACGCGGCCACCTGGCCGACGACTTCCTTGTCGGCGCCCTTGATGACGACACGCGTCGGGGAGGGAACCTCGAAGGTGACGCCCGCGGGGGCCTTGTACTTCACGGGGTGCGAGAAGCCGAGCGCGAGGTCGAGCACGCTGGGGTCCGAGGTCGCGGCGCGGTAACCGACGCCGATGATCTCGAGCTCCTTGGACCAACCGGTGGTCACACCGACGACCATGTTGGCCACCAGGGTGCGGGTCAGACCGTGCAGCGACTTCTGACTGGTCTCCTCCGAGGCGCGGTCCACCGTCACCACGTCGCCCTCTTGGGACAAGGTGATGCCGTCGGGCAGGGTGCGGTGCATGGTCCCGTTGGGGCCCTTCACCGTCACCGTGTCACCGGACACGTCCAGCGTGACGCCGGCGGGAAGAGTGATGGGATTACGTCCGATGCGCGACATCAGCAGACCTCCGAGAACGTGGGGCGGTTACCAGACATAGCAGAGCACCTCTCCGCCCAACTTGGCCTTGCGGGCTTCGCGGTCGGTCATGAGACCGTGGCTCGTCGACACGACGGCCACGCCCACGCCACCGAGCACCTTGGGCATCTGGTCGGACTTCTTGTAGATACGCAGACCGGGGGTGGAGACGCGCTTGATGCCGGCGATCGTCTTCTTGCGGTCCTCGGAGTACTTGAGGCCGATCTCGAGCGTCTCGCCCGGCTTGCCCTCGACCTTGGTCACGGTGAAGCCGGTGATGAAGCCCTCGCGCTCGAGGACCTTGGCCAGGTTCACCTTGAGCTTCGAGCTGGGCATCTTGACGCTGTCGAACATGGCGGCGTTCGCGTTGCGAATGCGCGTGAGCATGTCGGCGATGGGGTCAGTCATTGTCATAGCTGTCCTCCTACCAACTTGCCTTCGTCACGCCGGGGACTTCGCCGGCGTGGACCATCTGGCGCAGGCAGATCCGGCAGAGGCCGAACTTGCGGTACACCGAGCGAGGACGACCGCAGCGCTCGCAGCGGGTGTAGGCCCGCGTCGAGAACTTCGGCGTCTTCTGCTGCTTGATTCGAAGAGCCTTCTTTGCCATGACTATCGGTTCTCCTGCTTGAAGGGGAAGCGGAAGGCGCGCAAGAACGCGCGACCCTGCTCGTCGTTGACGGCCGTGGTGACGATGGTGATGTCGAAACCGCGCGGAGCGTCAATCTTGTCGTAGTCGATCTCGGGGAAGATCAACTGGTCGTTCACACCGAAGGTGTAGTTGCCGCGTCCGTCGAAGGACTTCGGCGACAGGCCGCGGAAGTCGCGGATACGCGGGATGGCCAGGCTCAGCATGCGGTCGAAGAACTCCCAGGCGCGGTCGCCGCGCAGAGTCACCTTGACGCCGATGGGCTGCTCCTCGCGCAACTTGAAGCTGGCGATCGACTTGCGGGCCCGGGTCACCACCGGCTTCTGCCCGGTGATGAGCTCGAGGTCGCGCTGGGCGCCCTCGAGCAGCGAGGCCTGCTGCGTGGCGCGTCCGACGCCCGAGTTGATCACGATCTTCTCGAGACGCGGGACCTGCATGATGTTGTCGAGCCCGAGCTCCTCCTTGAGCGCCGGACGAATCTCTTCGTCGAAGCGCACCTTGAGGCGGGGACGAGTGGTCGTCGTCATAGCGTTTCTCCACACTTGCGGCAGACGCGCACCTTGGTGCCGTCGGCAATCTTGTAACCGGCCTTGGCCGGGCCCTTGTGCGCGCCGCACCACAGTGCGACGTTGGACACGTGCAGGGGCATCACCTTGTCGATGATGCCGGCCTGCATGGTGGCACCGGTCTGCTTGGTGTGACGCTTGGCGACGTTCAGTCCCTCCAAGATCACCTTGCTCTGCGCGGGCAGAGCCTCTTCCACGCGAGCGCGCTCGCCGCGGTACTTACCGGCGAGGACGAGCACGTCGTCACCCTTGCGGATCTTCATCACAGCACCTCCGGCGCCAGGGAAATAATGCGCATGAACTTCTTGTCGCGCAGCTCACGGCCCACCGGCCCGAAGATGCGGGTGCCGCGGGGCTGGAGCTGGTCGTTGATCAACACGGCCGCGTTCTCGTCGAAGCGGATGTAGGAGCCGTCGGGACGACGCTTCTCCTTCTTGGTGCGAACGACGACGCAGCGGACCACGTCACCCTTCTTCACGGCGGCGCCGGGGATGGCGTCCTTCACCGAAGCGATGAAGACGTCACCGATGGACGCGTAGCGACGGCGCGAACCGCCCAGGACGCGAATGCAGAGCACTTCCTTCGCGCCGGAGTTGTCGGCCACCTTGAGGCGGGATTCCTGCTGGATCATCGGGCACGCTCCACAACTTCAGTCAGGCGCCAGCGCTTGAGCTTGGACAGCGGACGGGTCTCTTGGACGCGCACGCGGTCGCCCACCTTGGCGTCGTTGTTCTCGTCGTGCACGTAGAGCTTCTTCGTGCGCTGGACGGTCTTGCCGTAGCGAGGGTGGCTGACGCGCTCGTTGACGGCCACCACCAGGGTCATGTCCATCTTGTCCGAGACGACGATGCCCTCGCGGACCTTGCGGGGGTTCGAACGCGAACCGTCGTCCTCCACGTCGGCGCTCACCTTCGCGGTCTTGACGACCGGGGCCTTCACGACCGGACCCTTGCGCTCGACCGCCGGCGCGGCCGCGGCCGGGGCCGCAGTCTCGACGACTTCGGACTCCACCGGGACCTCGATGGCCTCGACGACCTCGGGGGTCTCTGCGACGGCCTCGACGGCCTCGACGACCTCGGGGGTCTCTGCGACGGCCTCGACGACGTCTTCGTTGTTCGTGGTGTCACTCATGACTACTCACCCTCTCCCGCGGCCTCCGCGGCCGCAATTTCGCGCTCGCGCAGGAAGGTCGCCAGGCGAGCGATGTCGCGGCGAACCTCTCCCAGACGGGCTGAGTTGTCGAGCTGACCGGTGGCCAACTGGAAGCGCAGGTTGAAGAGCTCGCGACGAGCCTCGCCCAAACGGCCCAGCAATTCGGCGTCGCCCAGCTGTCGCATCTCCGCGACGCGTTCTTTCGTCTTCGCCATTAGATGGTCACCTCCGGGGTACCGTGCGTACCGGGACGCACGACGAACTTCGCCTTGATCGGCAGCTTCTGGATGGCGCGCTCCATGGCCGCGCGGGCCAGCGCCTCATCCACGCCACCGAGTTCGAACATGATGCGGCCGGGCTTGACGACGGCCACCCAGAACTCGGGGTTGCCCTTGCCCGAACCCATGCGGGTCTCGGCCGGCTTCTTGGTGACGGGCTTGTCCGGGAAGACGCGGATCCAGACCTTTCCGCCACGCTTGACGTGACGGGTCATCGCGATACGGGCCGCCTCGATCTGACGAGCGGTGATCCAACCGGCCTCGAGGGCCTGGATGCCGAAGTCGCCGAAGGAGATGTCCACGCCGCCCTTGGCCATGCCGGTCATACGACCGCGCTGCTGCTTACGGTGCTTTACCTTGCGAGGCATCAACATGATTACTCAGCGTCCTTTCGAAAGTGCGGAGTGTCCGTGTGCTCCTGGGCGGTGCGACGCTCGATGTCCTCTTCGACGCTGAGACGGCGCTCGACCTCGTCGGTCGCGGCCAGCAGGTCGGCCGGGTTGACGTCGACCTCGGGGGCCACGACGGCCTCTTCGACCACGACTTCGGCCTCGACGCGGCGGCGTCCACCGCCGGCGCGGACGACGCCCTTGGGCGCCGCGGCGGCCGCGGCGGGAACCTGGTCGCCGGCGGCCATGGCGGCCTCACGGACGATCTTCTCGTCGTTGGTGAGCTGGTAGGGCAGGATGTCGCCCTTGTAGATCCAGACCTTGACGCCGATGCGGCCCGTCGAGGTGCGCGCCTCGCGGAAGCCGTAATCGATGTCGGCGCGAAGGGTGTGCAGCGGCACGCGGCCCTCGCGGTAGGACTCGCGGCGAGACATCTCCGCGCCGCCGAGACGGCCCGAGGCCTGGATGCGAACGCCCAGGGCGCCCGCCTTCTGGACGGTCTGGATGCCGCGCTTCATGGCGCGACGGAAGGCCACGCGGCGCAGCAGCTGGTCGCAGATGCCCTGCGCGATGAGCGCGGCGTCGAGCTCGGGCTGCTTGATCTCTTGGATGTTCAGCGAGATCTTGTTCTTCTGACCGGTGATCTTCTCCAGGTCCTTCTTCAGGCGCTCGGCCTCGGCGCCGCGGCGGCCGATGACGATGCCCGGACGCGCCGTGTGGATGTCCACGCGGATGCGGTCGGAGTTGCGCTCAATCTCGATGCGGCTGACGGCGGCGCTCTCGAGCTGCTTGGTCAGGTAGTCGCGGATCTTCCAGTCCTCGATGACGAGTTCCTTGTACCCGCGCTCCTTGAACCAGCGCGACTTCCAGTCCGTCGTGATGCCGAGGCGGAAACCGTAGGGATTTACCTTCTGGCCCATTAGTTGGTCTCCTCAGTGGTGTCCTCGGACACCGTCTCGTCCTCGTTGGCCTCGCCAACTGCTTCTTCGTTCTCGGTCTCGTCGGCCTCGACCTCATCGGTCTCGACCTCGTTGGCGACGACCTCGGTCGTCGGGGTCTCGTTCTCCACGACCTCGTCCGGCGTCGTGGCGACCGGCGCGCTCGGACGGCGCGAGGAGGCGACGCGGCGCGAACGCGAGGCGGCGGCCTGGGCCGAGCGCGCGACGCGCAGCATGGCCAGACGGTCCTCGTCGAGGCGCGAGACGATCACGGTGATGTGGCACGAACGCTTGCGGATCTTGCCCGCGCGCCCGCGCGCCCGCGGCGTGAAGCGCTTCATGGTGATGCCCTCGTCGGCGTAGGCCGCCGACACGTAGAGCTCGTCGGCGTTCATCGCGTCGTTGTTGACGGCGTTGGCGACGGCCGAGGCCAGCACCTTCGCGACGACGCCCGCGGCCTCACGGGTGGTACCCGCGAGGATCTCGGCGGCGGTCTGCACGTCTTCGCCGCGGATCAGGTCCAGCACCACGCGGGCCTTGGTGGCCGACATGTGGTAGCCCTTGAGGACGGCCCGGGTACCCGGACGCTCGTTGGTCTTGGGTCCGGTCATTAGCGGCGTCCCGTCTTTTCCTGGCCGGCGTGGAACTTGAAGGTGCGCGTCGGCGCGAATTCGCCGAGCTTGTGTCCCACCATCGACTCGTTGCAGAACACCGGCACGTGACGGCGACCGTCGTGCACGGCGAAGGTGTGGCCGACCATGTCCGGAATCACCGTCGAGCGGCGGCTCCAGGTCTTGATGACCTTCTTCTCGTTGGCCGCGTTCATGGCGTCCACCTTCTTGAGAAGGTGAGCGTCGATGAAGGGACCCTTCTTGAGGCTACGTGACATTTCCTACCTACCTCCGCGAGCCGCGTCCACGGCGACGACGAATAATGAGAGCGTCCGACGCCTTGGGCAGGCGCGTGCGACCCTCGGGCTGACCCCACGGCGACACCGGGTGACGTCCACCGGACGTCTTACCCTCACCACCACCCAGGGGGTGGTCCACCGGGTTCATGGCCACACCGCGGGTCTGGGGGCGAACGCCCTTCCAGCGGTTGCGACCGGCCTTACCGATCTTGATGAGCTCGTGCTCGGAGTTGCCGACGGTGCCCAGCGTGGCCCGGCAGTCGATCGGCACGCGGCGCATCTCGGTCGAGGGCAGGCGCAGGGTGGCGAAGCCACCGTCCTTGGCGACCAGCTGCACGCTCATGCCCGCGCTGCGGGCCATCTTGCCGCCGCCACCGGGGCGCAGCTCGACGTTGTGCACAGTCGAACCCGTGGGGATGAAGCGCATCGGCAGGGTGTTGCCGTTGCGGATGTCGGCCTTGGGGCCCGACTCGACCATGTCGCCGACCTTGAGGCCGACCGGGGCGAGGATGTAGCGCTTCTCGCCGTCGACGTAGTGCAACAAGGCGATGCGGCAGGTGCGGTTCGGGTCGTACTCGATGGTCGCGACCTTGGCGGGAATGCCGTCCTTGTTGCGCTTGAAGTCGATGATGCGGTACTGCTGCTTGTGACCGCCGCCGCGGTGACGCGAGGTCTTGCGGCCGTAGTTGTTGCGACCGCCGGTCTTGGGCTTGGAGTCCAGCAAGGACTTCTCCGGGGTCGACGTGGTGACGTCGGCGAAGTCCGAGACCGTCTGGAACCGACGGCCGGGGCTGGTGGGTTTGCGGTGACGCAGTGCCATGTCAGTCCTTAGCTTTCGAAGAGGTTGATCGTGTCGCCCTCGGCGAGGGTGACGATGGCCCGCTTCGTGCCGGGGCGGCTGCCCACGACACCGGTGCGACGGTTGCGCGTCGACTTGCCCTTGCGGTTGAGAGTGTTGACGTTGGTGACCTTGACGTTGAAGGCCTGCTCGACGGCGTTGCGCACGTCGACCTTGGTGGCCTTGGGGTCGATCACGAACACGTAGGTGCGGTTCTCCATCAGGCCGGTGGTCTTCTCCGAGACCACGGGGCGAATCAGGACGCTCATGGCATCGCGCATCAGTTGATCTCCTTCGCGGTCGGCAGGGTGGCGTCGGTGAAGAGCACCCAGTCCGAGTCCAAGACGTCATAGGCGTTGATCTCGCCGGCGTCGATGGTCTTGACGTTGCTCAGGTTGGCGAAGGAGTGGAAGGCCACTGCGTCCTCGCGGCTGAGCACGACGAGAATCTTGCCCGACAGGCCGAGGGCGGCGAGCGAGCTCACGGCGTCCTTGGTCTTGGGGGCGCTCCAGGCCGCGAAGCCGTCCACCAGCGCGACGCGGTCCTCCGAAGCCCGGTCCGACAGGGCCGAGTAGAGCGCCAGACGGATCATCTTCTTGGGCGTCTTCTGGTCGTACTTGCGGGGCTTGGGGCCCAGTGCGATGCCACCGCCCGGGTAGTGCGGCGCGCGGACGGTGCCCTGACGCGCTCCGCCGGTCCCCTTCTGGTTGAAGGGCTTCTTGCCGCCACCGCTGACTTCCTTGCGGGTCTTGGTGGACTGGGTGCCGGCGCGCTTGGCGGCCAGCTGGGCCTTGACGACCTGGTGCATCACCGCGACGTTGGGCTCCAGGCCGAAGATCGTCGGCTCGAGGGCGACGGAGCCGAGCTCCTTGCCGTCGATGCTCTTGCGGGCGACCGAGCGCTGGGCCGGCTCCGGACGGTCCTTCTTGACCGGGCCGCGCAGGGTAAAGACGTCGCTCATCGAGCACCTCCAGCCTTCATCGGGTTCTTCACCGAGGTGCGCAGCACCACGACGCCGCCGCGGGGACCGGGAACGGCACCCTTGACGAGGACCAGGTTGCGCTCGGCGTCGACGCCGATGACCTCGAGGTTGGTGGTCGTGACCTGCTCGCCGCCCATGCGGCCGGCCATCTTGGTGCCCTTGAAGACACGGCCCGGCGTGGAGCAGGCGCCGATGGAGCCCGGCGCACGGTGGTGCTTGTGGTTACCGTGCGCGGCTCCCTGACCCGAGAAGTTGTGGCGCTTCATGCCACCGGCGAAGCCCTTGCCCTTGGAGACCGCGGTCGCGTCGATCATCTCGCCCTTTTCGAACACGTCGGCCAGGATCTCCTGGCCCACGGCGTAGGACGACACGTCGTCGAGGCGCAGCTCGATGAGCTTCTTGCCCGGGGCCACGCCCGCGGACTCGTAGTGTCCGAGCTCCGGCTTGGACATGGTCGAGACGCGTCGCGTCCCCCAGGTCACCTGGAGGGCGGAGTAGCCCTCCTTCTCGGGAGTCTTTACCTGGACGACGCGAGCTGGGCTGACCTTCACCACGGTCACTGGAACGGCCCGATTCTGGTCGTCCCAGACCTGGGTCATGCCCACCTTCTCGCCGACGATCGCTTTGGTCGCCACGTGTGCCTCTCTTCTTCCACTTCCTGCGTATCGGTTGTCCCGACACACAGACGCTCCGCCGGGCCATGAAAAACCCGAACGGAGCGCTCGACTTGTTCGGTTCAGCGTCCCTCTCGCGAGGCAACTGAACACATCTGTTGTTACCCTTCGTTCAGACAGGGGTACTAAAACTACACCACGAGGCCCGGCGGGCGCAAAACGCCCGCCGGGCCTCGGAGTGCTTAGTTCTGACGGATCTTGATCTCGATGTCCACGCCGGCCGGGAGGTCGAGTCGCTGGAGCGAGTCGACCGTCTTGGCGGAGTGGTCCACAATGTCCAAGAGACGCTTGTGGACGCGCATCTCGAAGTGCTCGCGCGAGTCCTTGTGCTTGTGCGGCCCGCGAACCACCGTGTAGCGGTGCTTCTCGGTCGGCAGCGGCACGGGGCCCTGAACGCGGGCGTTGGTACGCTCCACGGTCTGCACGATCTTCGCGGTGGACTGGTCCAAGACCTGGTGGTCGAAGGCCTTCAGCCGGATACGGATCATTTGACGGTTGTCGGCCATTGCGACTCCTACTTCAGGATCTTGGTGACGCGACCCGAACCCACGGTGCGGCCACCCTCGCGGATGGAGAAGGTCAGACCCTCTTCCATGGCGATCGGCTTGCCCAGGGTCACGGTCATCTCCGTGTTGTCGCCGGGCATGACCATCTCGGTGCCCGCGGGCAGCTCGATGGTTCCGGTGACGTCGGTCGTGCGGAAGTAGAACTGCGGACGGTAGTTCGCGAAGAAGGGCTTGTGACGGCCACCTTCATCCTTGGTCAACACGTACACCGAGGCCTCGAAGACCGTGTGGGGAGTGATCGAACCCGGCTTGCAGAGGACCTGCCCGCGCTCGACGTCTTCCTTCTTGGTGCCGCGCAGCAGGGCGCCGAGGTTGTCACCGGCCTGACCCTGGTCCAGGAGCTTGCGGAACATCTCGATACCGGTCACGGTCGACTTGGTGGTCGGACGCAGACCGACGATCTCCACTTCGTCACCGACCTTGACGATGCCCTGCTCCACCTTGCCGGTCACCACGGTGCCGCGGCCGGTGATGGACATGACGTCCTCGATCGACATGAGGAAGGGCTTGTCCGTCGAGCGCTCGGGCTCGGGGATGTAGCTGTCCACGGCCTCCATGAGCTCCATGATCTTGTCGCCCCAGGCCGCGTCGCCCTCGAGGGCCTTCAGCGCCGAGACGCGAACGATCGGGATGTCGTCGCCGGGGAAGTCGTAGGAGGTCAGCAGCTCGCGGATCTCCATCTCGACGAGCTCGAGGAGCTCCTCGTCGTCCACCATGTCGGCCTTGTTGAGGGCCACGACGATGTAGGGGACGCCCACCTGGCGCGCCAGCAGCACGTGCTCGCGGGTCTGGGGCATGGGGCCGTCGGTCGCCGAGACCACCAAGATGGCGCCGTCCACCTGGGCGGCACCGGTGATCATGTTCTTGACGTAGTCGGCGTGACCGGGCATGTCGACGTGGGCGTAGTGACGGTTGGGCGTCTCGTACTCCACGTGGGCAATCGAAATGGTGATACCGCGCTGGCGCTCTTCGGGGGCCTTGTCGATCTGGTCGAAGGGCGTGAAGGCGGAACCGGGGACGCGGTCTGAGAGGACCTTGGTGATCGCCGCGGTAAGAGTGGTCTTGCCGTGGTCGATGTGACCCATGGTTCCAATGTTGACGTGAGGCTTGGTGCGCTCGAACTTCTGCTTTGCCATTGTCGGGGACTTACTTTCTGTCTAGTGACGGGCCCGCAACGGGACCGTCGGGTTTGTTTCGGCCCTCCCCGACCACGGTTTGGACCTTGGTTGCACTGGTTGCCCAGTGTTTGATACTTCTTACGCGCCAGTGGCCTTGGCCACGATCTCCTTGGCGATCGAGTCAGGTACTTCCGCGTAGGAATGGAACTGCATGCTGTACGTCGCGCGCCCTTGGGTGCGAGAACGCAGGTCAGTAGCGTAGCCGAACATGTCCGCCAGGGGCACGAGCGCCCGAATCGTCTGGCCGTTGCCCTTCTGCTCCATGCCCTCGATGCGTCCACGACGCGAGGACAGGTCGCCGATGACGTCGCCCATGTAGTCCTCGGGGGTGACGACCTCGACGGCCATCACCGGCTCGAGGAGCACCGGGCTCGCCAGGCGGGCGGCCTTCTTCACCGCGAGCGAACCCGCGATCTTGAAGGCCATTTCGGAGGAGTCCACGTCGTGGTAGCTACCGAAGGTCAGGCGCACGCGAACGTCCACCACCGGGTAGCCGGCCAGCACGCCCGAGGTCAGCGCCTCGGTGATGCCCTGGTTGACCGGTCCGATGTACTCCTTGGGGATGACACCGCCGGTGATCTCGTCGAGGAACTCGTAGCCGCCGCCGGGGCCGGTGGGCTCCAGGGTGATGACGACGTGGCCGTACTGACCCTTACCACCGGTCTGGCGAACGTACTTCTCCTCGACCTTCTGGACGGCCTTGCGAATGGTCTCGCGGTAGGCGACCTGGGGCTTACCGACGTTGGCGTCCACCGAGAATTCGCGCAGCATGCGGTCGACCAGGACTTCCAGGTGCAACTCGCCCATGCCCGAGATGACGGTCTGGCCGGTCTCCTCGTCGGTGCGGACGCGGAAGGTCGGGTCCTCTTCGGACAAGGCGTAGAGGGCCTTCGAGAGCTTCTCCTGGTCGGCCTTGGTCTTGGGCTCGACGGCGACGTGGATGACGGGCTCGGGGAAGACGAGGTTCTCCAGCTGGATGGGCTTGTCGGGGTCCGACAGCGTGTCACCCGTGGTGACCTGCTTGAGGCCCACCGCGGCGACGATGTCGCCGGTGCGGATGGTGTCGAGGTCCTCGCGGTTGTTCGCGTGCATCAACAGCAGGCGGCCCAGGCGCTCCTTCTTGGAGCCCTTGGTGGTGTTGACGACGGTGTCGCCCTTGTCCAAGGTGCCCGAGTAGACGCGCAGGTAGGTGAGCTTGCCCACGTAGGGGTCGGTCATGATCTTGAAGGCCAGCGCCGAGAAGGGCTCGGCGTCATCGGCCTTGCGGATCTCCTCGTCCTCCTTGCCCGGCTTGGTGCCGTGCGTCGGGGGAAGGTCGAGCGGCGAGGGCAGGTAGTCCACGACCGCGTCGAGCATGGGCTGGACACCCTTGTTCTTGAAGGCCGAACCGTTGAGGATCGGCACGCAGTGGCCGCCCAGGGTGCCGCGGCGCAGGGCCGCGTGCAGCTCGTCCACCGTCGGGACCTCGTCGTTCAGGACCTTCTCCATCAACTCGTCGTCGAAGGTGGTCAAGATGTCGATCAGGTTGTGGTGGTACTCCTCGGCCTGGGCCAGGTACTCCTCGGGGACCGGGACGACCTCGAGCTTCTCGCCCTTGTCGTCGTGGTAGATCGTCGCGTTCATCGCGACCACGTCGATGATGCCCAGGTAGTCGCCCTCGGCGCCGATGGGCAGCTGGATGACGGCCGGGACGCAGTCCAGGCGGTCGGCGATCATCTCCACGCAGCGGAAGAAGTCCGCACCGGTGCGGTCCATCTTGTTGACGTAGCAGATGCGCGGCACGTTGTACTTGTTGGCCTGGCGCCACACGGTCTCGGTCTGGGGCTCGACGCCCGCGACCGCGTCAAAGACCGCCACGGCGCCGTCGAGCACGCGCAAGGAACGCTCGACCTCCACCGTAAAGTCGACGTGACCAGGGGTGTCGATGATGTTGATGCGGTGCTCTTTCCAGTAGCACGTGGTGGCCGCGGAAGTGATGGTGATGCCGCGCTCCTGCTCCTGGACCATCCAGTCCATGGTGGCCGCGCCCTCGTGAACCTCACCGATCTTGTAGTTCTTGCCCGTGTAGTACAAGATGCGCTCGGTGGTCGTGGTCTTGCCGGCGTCGATGTGCGCCATGATGCCGATGTTGCGAACCTTGTCCAGGGAGATTTCGCGGGGGGTGCTCATGTTGAGGAAACTTTCTTTGCTTACCAGCGGTAGTGCGCGAACGCCTTGTTGGATTCGGCCATCTTGGCCATGTCTTCACGGCGCTTGACGGCCGCGCCGACGCCGTTGGATGCGTCGATGATCTCATTCGCCAGGCGCTCGGCCATGGTCTTCTCGCGACGCTTCTTGGCGAAGTCGGTGAGCCAGCGGATCGCCAAGGTGGTGGCGCGACGGGGGCGGACTTCGACGGGCACCTGGTAGGTCGTACCACCGACGCGGCGGCTGCGGACCTCGAGCTCGGGGCGGACGTTCTCCAGCGCGCGCTTCAGCGCGGCGACGGGGTCTCCCCCGGTCTTCTCCTCGACCATCTCCAGGGCGGTGTAGACGATGCGCTCCGCGATGGTGCGCTTGCCGCGCTCGAGGATCTTGTTGGTGATCTGGGTCACCAGGATGGACTTGTAGATCGGGTCCGCGGGGACTTCGCGGCGGACGGCGGGACCTTTACGAGGCATTACTTCTCCTTCTTGGCGCCGTAGCGACTACGGGCCTGCTTGCGGTCGCGCACACCCGAGGTGTCGAGCGCGCCGCGAATGATCTTGTACCGCACACCGGGGAGGTCCTTGACACGACCGCCGCGCACCAGCACGATGGAGTGCTCCTGGAGGTTGTGCCCCACGCCGGGGATGTAGGCCGTGACTTCCACGCCCGAGGTGAGGCGCACGCGCGCCACCTTGCGCAGAGCCGAGTTCGGCTTCTTGGGCGTGACCGTGTGCACGCGGGTGCACACGCCGCGACGCTGGGGAGCCCCCTTCAGGGCCGGCGTCTTGGTCTTGGATACTTTGTCCTGTCGGCCCTTTCGGACCAACTGTGCAATTGTGGGCACGCAGAACCTCTTCTAGTTGAACAACGTTCGTGACACGCGCCAGCGAAGCCAGCGCACGGACTTTCTATCTTACGACACGGGAGCCTGAATCGGCAAACCCGCCACCGGCCGGGTGGCCGGCGGCGGGTCGCTGACCTACAGCGCCTGGTCCAGCCCGTCTTCGGGGTTGGTGGCGTCGTTCTCGGGCATCGCCGATTCGTCGTAGTTGGCCCCGATGTTCTGGAACGCGGTCAGGTCCGCCGAGAAGCTATCGTCCGAGGACAGCTCCCCCAGCAGGCTGGCCAGGTCCAGGTCGTCGTCGGAGACCTGAGCCCACTCGGGCAGGAGTTCGGCGTCGGGCATGTCCAGACGCAGCTCGCTGCGGTTGTAGTAGTCCAGGCCCGAACCGGCCGGGATCAACTTACCGATGATGATGTTCTCCTTGAGCCCGACCAGGTGGTCGCGCTTGCCCTCGATGGCGGCCTCGGTCAGCACGCGGGTCGTCTCCTGGAAGGAGGCGGCCGAGAGCCACGAGTCCGTGGCCAGCGAGGCCTTGGTGATGCCCATCAGCTGGGCGCGGCCGTCCGCCGACTCCAGACCGTTCTCCTCGAGGGAGTTGTTGGTGTCGTTGAACAGCTTGACGTCCACCATGGCGCCGGGCAGCCAGGGCGAGGCCCCGGCGTCGACGACCTGGACGCGGCGCGTCATCTGGCGCACGATGAGCTCGATGTGCTTGTCGTGGATGGAGACACCCTGGTCGCGGTAGACGTTCTGGACCTCTTCGACGAGGTACTGCTGCGTCTCGCGCGTGCCGCGGTACTTCATCATCAGCTTCGGGTCCAGCGGGCCGTCGTGCAGCGGGGTGCCGACCTCGACCTCCTGGCCGTCCTCGACGAGCAGGTGGCGCGCGATCGAGATCGACTCCTCCTGGATCTCGCCGTCGTTGCCGACGACCGTGACCTTGCGCTCGCGACCGATCAGCTCGACGTGCACGACGCCGGAGAACTCGGCCACCTTGGCGGCGCCCTTGGGGGTGCGGGCCTCGAAGAGCTCGACCACGCGCGGCAGGCCGTGGGTGATGTCGCTCTCGGTCACACCACCGGAGTGGAAGGTACGCATGGTCAGCTGGGTACCGGGCTCACCGATGGACTGCGCGGCGATCACGCCGACGGCCTCGCCGAGCTCGACCATCTGGTGGGTGGCCAGCGACAGGCCGTAGCAGGCCGCGCACACGCCCTGGACGGCGTCGCAGGTCAGCGTGGTGCGCACGCGCACCCGGCTCACCGCGGCGTCGTCGCGCAGGCGCTCGACGTCGTCCATCAGGAGCATCGTGCCCGCCGCGACGACGGAGCCGTCGGAGAGGGTGACGTCCTCGGCCACCACGCGGCCCCAGAGCTTGGTCTCGAGGTGAGCGCGCTGGCCGCGGGTGTCTGCCGCCACGTGCTCGATCCACATGCCGCGCTGCGTGCCGCAGTCGGACTCCTTGACGATGAGCTCCTGGGCGACGTCGACGAGTCGACGGGTCAGGTAGCCGGAGTCCGCGGTGCGCAGGGCGGTGTCGCCGAGGCCCTTACGGGTGCCGTGGGTGGAGATGAAGTACTCCAGGACCGAGAGGCCCTCGCGGAACGAGGACTTGATCGGACGCGGGATCATCTCACCGCGAGGGTTGGACACGAGGCCCTTCATGGCGGCGATCTGACGGATCTGCGAGGAGTTACCGCGCGCACCGGAGTCCACCATCATGCGGATCGGGTTGTCGAGCTGGGCGTTCATGGCGCGGTCGGTGGCGTCACCGACCTCCTTGTTCGCGTTGGTCCAGATCTCGATCTCCTGCTGACGGCGTTCGTCGTCGACGATGACGCCGCGACGGTAGTTCAGCTCGACCTTGGCCGCCTGCTCCTCGTACTTGTTGAGGATCTCCGCCTTCTCCGACGTCGTCACGACGTCGTCGATGGAGATCGTCAGACCCGACTTGGTCGCGTAGCGGAAACCCAGGGACTTGATCGCGTCCAGCGCGTTGGCCACGGCCTGGCGGCCGAAGCTCGCCGAGATGTCCTCCACGATCGATCCGATCGGCGTGGCGTTCTTGCCGATCAGCTCGTTGACGAAGCGGAATCCCACCGGCAGCGCCTCGTTGAAGAAGACGCGTCCGGGCGTGGTCAAGATCGAGCGACGCGAAGCGGTGGGCTCGATGCCCGCCGCCTCGAGGCGACCGTCGAGGGACGAGCCCTCGAGCGGGCGCAGCTCGATGGGCGTGCGCAGGGTGATCATCTTGTCCGCCAGGGCGTTCTCGATCTCGTACACGTGTCGAAAGACGCGGCGGTTCTCCACCGTCTCGTTCGCCGGCAGGGTCAGGTAGTAGGCACCGAAGACCATGTCCTGGGCCGGCTCCGTGATGGGCCGTCCCGTAGCGGGCGTGAAGATGTTGTTCGTCGAGAGCATCAAGACGCGCGCCTCGGCCTGGGCCTCGGCGGACAGCGGCACGTGCACGGCCATCTGGTCACCGTCGAAGTCCGCGTTGAAGGCCTTGCAGACGAGGGGGTGGATCTGGATGGCCTTGCCGTCGACCAGCACCGGCTCGAAGGCCTGGATGCCCAGACGGTGCAGGGTCGGCGCGCGGTTGAGCAGCACGGGGTGCTCGCGGATGACCTCTTCGAGGACGTCCCACACCACGGTCTTGCGACGCTCGACCATGCGCTTGGCGCTCTTGATGTTCTGGGCGACCTGGGTCTCGATCAGGCGCTTCATCACGAAGGGCTTGAAGAGCTCCAGGGCCATCATCTTGGGCAGACCGCACTGGTGCAGCTTGAGCTGCGGGCCCACCACGATGACCGAACGGCCCGAGTAGTCCACGCGCTTGCCCAGCAGGTTCTGACGGAAACGGCCCTGCTTGCCCTTCAACATGTCCGACAGGGACTTGAGGGGACGGCCGCTCTGGCCGGCCACCGGACGTCCACGACGACCGTTGTCGAAGAGGGCGTCGACGGCCTCTTGGAGCATGCGCTTCTCGTTGTTGACGATGATGTCGGGCGCGCCGAGGTCCAACAAGCGCTTCAGGCGGTTGTTGCGGTTGATCACGCGGCGGTACAGGTCGTTCAAGTCCGAGGTGGCGAAACGGCCACCGTCGAGCTGGACCATCGGACGCAGGTCCGGCGGGATGACCGGGACGGCCTCGAGGATCATGGCGCGCGGGTCGTTGAGGCGGTGACCGTGCGCGTCGCGGCGGTTGAAGGACTGGACGATGGCCAGGCGCTTGAGGAACTTGGCGTGACGCTGGGCCGAGAGCGGCTTGCGGCCGTCCTTGGCGTCGATCATCTCGCGCATGACGCGCTCTTCCTCGTCGAGGTCCATGCGCTCGATGAGCTGCAGGATCGCGTCCGCGCCCATGCCGCCCTCGAAGTACTCGCCGTAGCGGAACTCCATCTCGCGGTACAGGACCTCGTCCTCGATGATCTGGCGCGAGTGCATGCCCTCGAAGGTGTCGAAGGCCTGCTGGGCCAGTTCGCGCTCCTCGGCGAAGCGGCTGCGCACGACGTCGAGCTCCTTCTCGCCCTGACGCTGCAGGGCCCGCAACTCGGACTCCTTGGCGCCCTCGGTCTCGAGCTTGGCGGCGCGTGCCTCGATGTCCTTGAGCTTCGCGTCGGTGGCCTTGGCCTCGCGCTCGGCGATCTCCAACAGCTCCTCGCTGAGGGCCTGACGCAGTTCGCTCAGGTCCTCGTGGCGGCGCTCGACGTCCACGTGGGTGACCATGTGGGCGGCGAAGTAGATGACCTTCTCGAGCTGCTTGGCCTTGAGCTCCTCCTTGGGCGCGGTACCCATGAGCAGGTAGGCGAGCCAGGAACGGGTGCCGCGCAGGTACCAGATGTGCACGACCGGCGCCGACAGGGCGATGTGGCCCATGCGGTCGCGGCGGACCTTGTCCGAGGTGACCTCGACGCCGCAGCGCTCACAGACGATGCCCTTGAATCGCACCCGCTTGTACTTGCCGCAGGCGCATTCCCACGCCTTCTGCGGTCCGAAGATCTTCTCGCAGAACAGGCCGTCCTTCTCCGGACGCAGGGTGCGGTAGTTGATGGTCTCAGGCTTCTTCACCTCGCCCGAAGACCAGCTCCGGATGTTCTGCGCGGTGGCTAGACCGATGCTCAGTTCGTCGAACTGGTTGACGTCGAGCGGACTCATGACAACTTCCTTTCTGCGGCGCGGCGAGCGTCTTCCTCATCGGATCCGCGCTCGGGTCGACTGATGTCGATGCCCAATTCGCGGGTGACCGAGAAGAAGTCCTCTTCGGTATCGGCGAGGTCCACGTGGGCCCCGACCTTGTCGCGCACCTCGACGTTGAGGCACAGCGACTGCATTTCCTTGATGAGAACCTTGAAGGACTCCGGGATGCCCGGCTCCGGCAGGTTCTGACCCTTGACGATCGACTCGTAGGCGCGCTCGCGGCCCTTCATGTCGTCGGACTTGACGGTCAACAGCTCCTGGAGGGCGTAGGCGGCGCCATAGGCCTCGAGGGCCCAGACCTCCATCTCGCCGAAGCGCTGGCCACCGAACTGGGCCTTGCCACCCAGGGGCTGGGCGGTGATCATCGAGTACGGACCCGTCGAGCGGGCGTGGATCTTGTCGTCGACCATGTGGGCCAACTTCAAGATGTAGGCGTAGCCCACCGAGATCGGGTTGTCGTAGGGCTCGCCGGTGCGACCGTTGTAGAGCACGACCTTGCCGTCGTTGCTCTCCGACAGCAGTCGCTTGCCGTTGGCTCCGTCGACGTTCAGACGCTCGAAGGTCTGCTTGATCGTCGGCTTGTCGTGCGCGCGCTCGACCTCGTCCCAGTGCGCACCGTCGAAGGACGGGGTGGCGACGTAGACCGCCGGCTCCGTGCGCGGACGGGTCTTGCGGAAGGGACGGCTGGCCGACTTCTGGTCGTCGTGGCCCGAGGTGCCCACGGCGGGGTTGACCTCGACGCCGCTCCAGCCGTGGCGCGCGGCGTAGCCCAGGTGGCTCTCGAGCACCTGACCCACGTTCATGCGGCTCGGCACGCCCAGCGGGCTCAAGATGATGTCGACGGGCGTGCCGTCGGCCATGAAGGGCATGTCCTCTTCGGGCAGGATCTTCGAGATGACGCCCTTGTTGCCGTGGCGTCCGGCGAGCTTGTCACCCTCGGAGATCTTGCGCTTTTGCGCCACGTAGACCTTCACCAACTGGTTCACGCCGGGCTGCATCTCGTGGTCCTCGTCGCGGCTGTAGACCTTGACGTCGATGACCTTGCCGGACTCGCCGTGGGGGACCTTGAGCGAGGTGTCGCGGACTTCGCGAGCCTTCTCACCGAAGATGGCGCGCAGCAGGCGCTCCTCGGGGGACTGCTCGGTCTCGCCCTTGGGGGTCACCTTGCCGACCAGGATGTCGCCGGGCTCGACCTCGGCGCCGATGCGCACGATGCCCATGTCGTCGAGGTCGGCCAGGATGTCGTCGGGCAGGTTGGGGATGTCGCGGGTGATCTCCTCGGCCCCCAACTTGGTGTCGCGCGCGTCGATCTCGTACTCCTTGACGTGGATCGAGGTCAAGACGTCGTCGCGCACCAGGCGCTCGTTCAAGATGATGGCGTCCTCGTAGTTGTAGCCCTCCCACGGCATGTAGGCCACGAGCAGGTTCTTGCCCAGGGCCAGCTCACCGTTGGAGGTGCTGGTGCCGTCGGCCAACAGGTCACCCGCGGCCACCGTCTCGCCGCCCACGACGAGCGGCTTCTGGTTGATCGAGGTGTCCTGGTTGGAACGGCGGAACTTGTTGAGGTTGTACTGCTTCTTGCCCAGGGCCACGCCGTAGCGGTCGGTGGCTCCCTTGGCGTAGTCCACGACGATGCGGTCGCCCGACACGTCGACCACCACGCCGTCGCCCTCGGCGAGGAGCACGTCACCCGAGTCCAGAGCGGCGCGCGACTCCATGCCGGTGCCCACGAAGGGGGCCTCGGGCATGATCAGCGGCACGGCCTGCTTCTGCATGTTGGCGCCCATCAGGGCGCGCTGGGCGTCGTCGTGCTCGACGAAGGGGATCAGCGAGGTCGCCACGGAGATGACCTGCTTGGTCGAGACGTCCATCAGCTCGACCTCGTCGGGCTTGACGAAGTCGATCTCGGAGGTGGTGGAGGACGACTTGTTCGAGGCGCCGACGCGCAGGCCGGTGCCGATCGGCCCGCGACGCACCAGCACGCGGTCCGCGGTCAGCTTGCCCGAGGCGTCGACTTCGGTGTTGGCCTGGGCGATGACGAATCGCTCCTCCTCGTCGGCCGTGAAGTAGCGCACTTCGCCGGTGACGCGGCCGCCCTCGACGACGCGATAGGGCGTCTCGATGAAGCCGTACTCGTTGATGCGCGCGTAGTTCGCCAGGTAGCCGATGAGGCCCACGTTGGGGCCTTCGGGGGTCTCGATGGGGCACATGCGGCCGTAGTGCGAGGAGTGGACGTCGCGCACCTCGAGGCCGGCGCGCTCACGCGACAGACCACCCGGTCCCAGGGCCGAGAGACGGCGCTTGTGGGTCAGACCCGACAGCGGGTTGTTCTGGTCCATGAACTGGCTCAACTGGGAGGTCGCGAAGAACTCCTTGATGGCCGACATCACGGGACGGATGTTGATCAGGGTCTGGGGCGCGATGGCCTCGACGTCCTGGGTGTTCATGCGCTCGCGCACCACGCGCTCCATGCGCGACAGGCCGGTGCGCAGGGCGTTCTGGATCAGCTCGCCCACGCTGCGGATGCGGCGGTTGGCGAAGTGGTCCTGGTCGTCGATGTGGTACGTGGTCTCCTTGGCGGTGCGGTCGCGCGCCAGGTTGAGCAGGTAGGTCGCGGTGGCCAGCACCTCGGCCTTGGACAAGACGTAGAGGTCCTCGCGCGGGCCCTCGAGGAGGTCGCCGAAGAGCTCGACGTTCTTCGCCACCTCGGCGCCCAGCTTGCGGTCGAGCTTGTAGCGGCCCACGCGGCTGAGGTCGTAGCGCTTCTCGGAGAAGAAGGCTCCCTCGAAGTACTGGCGGGCGGCCTCGACGGTCTGCACCTCGCCCGGGCGGGCGCGGCGGTAGATCTCGAGCCAGGCGGTCTCCTGGCTGGCGCGCGCGAAGTTCTCGGGGTTGTCCTCGAGGTTGTACTTCTCCATGTGCTTGGCGATCTCGAGGTGGGCCTTCTTCCAGTCGGTGTGGAACTGGTCCTCGAGGAAGTCGAAGTGCGCCACGAACTTCTCGAAGAACTTCTCGTCCATCGAGGTGTCCAGGGCGCGCAGCAGGGTGAAGATGGAGATGCGGCGCTTGCGGGCGATGCGCGCGCCGGCGTTGGCCGCCTTGTTCTTCTTCTCTTCGAGGTCGACCTGGAGCCACTCGCCGCGGCTGGGGTGGATGGTGCCCTCGAAGGCGACCTTCTCGTCCTTGCCGGGCTGGAAGAGCACGCCGGGCGAGCGAACGAGCTGGCTCACGACCACGCGCTCGGTGCCGTTGATGATGAAGGTGCCCTGATCGGTCATGATCGGGAAGTCGCCCATGAAGACGGTCTGTTCCTTGATCTCACCGGTCTCGGAGTTCAAGAAGCGCGCGCGCACGAAGATGGGCTGGGAGAAGGTCGTCGCCCGCTGGCGGCACTCCTCGACGGTGAACTTCGGCGGGCTCTTGAGGTCGGGGTCATCCGGGTCGAACTCGAGCTCGAGCGAGAGTCGTCCGGTGAAGTCCGAGATCGGCGAGAGCGATTCGAAGGCCTCGCGCAAACCCTGGCGCATGAACAGGTCGAAGCTGTCGCGCTGGATTTCGAGGAGGTTCGGCAGGGGGTGAGCTTCACCCAGGGCCGAGAAATTAAAGCGTTCGGGGCTAGTGGACCGAGACGTCAACGGTCTATCCTCCGTGTGAGTGGGTGGCTACTGCATTGATTACGTGCCACGAGGGCAAAATTCTCGTCAGGGGATGACAAAGTAGAGCGCAGGGACACGGTCTTTCGACACTACTACTCTTCGGCGCACAGGCGCAAGTGGCGCCCAAGGGAGGGACGCGGCCACACGGGCTGCGCTCACCCTAGACAGATTCGGCGCCGGGGTCAAGTACCTCGACGCTGAGAGTGCGAGGCCCCGACCGCCGCAGCGGTCGGGGCCCAACACGGAACTGCGGGAATTACTTGAGTTCGACGGTGGCGCCGGCGCCCTCGAGGGCGGCCTTGGCCTTCTCCGCGTCCGCCTTCGAGACCTTCTCCAGAACGGGCTTGGGAGCGCCGTCCACGAGGTCCTTAGCCTCCTTGAGGCCCAGGTTGGTCAGCGCGCGGACTTCCTTGATCACGGCGATCTTCTTCTCGCCGCCGCTGGTCAAGATGACGTCGAAGTCGCTCTTCTCCTCGCCGGCGTCGCCGGCGTCGGCACTGCCGCCGCCCGCGGCCACCGGAGCGGCCACGGCCACCGGGGCCGCCGCGGTCACGCCGAACTTCTCTTCGAACTCCTTGAGGAGCTCGCTGAGCTCGATCACCGACAGCTCAGCAATGCCGTCGAGAATCTGCTCCTTGGTCAGGGTTCCAGCCATGGTGATTCCTTCCTTTTCTACGTTTCGTTACTGCGATGGTGGGTTATTCGGCCGGCTCGCTCGCGACACCCTCGGGTGCCTCGGAGTCCGCCTCGGCCTCGGCTACGGGAGCCTCGGCGTCGGCCTCGACCTCCGCGACGGGAGTCGCGGCGTCGTCGCTCGCTGCCGGAGCAGCGTCCTCGACCCCGGCCGGAGTCTCGGCGGCCGGCTCGTCCGCGTCGACCGCGGGGGCGACAGCGCCGCCCTTGGAGTCGAGCAGGGCCGAGAGGCCGTAGGCGAAGTTCTGCGGCACGGCCTTGAGCAGGCCGGCCATGGTGCGAAGGGGGGCGGCGATGGCGCCGGCCAACTGGGCCAGGAGCACGTCGCGGCTGGGCAGATCGGCCAGGGCCACCAGGTCCTTGGCGTTGAGCGCCTTGCCGTCGAGGACGCCGCCCTTGACGACCAGCTTCGGGGAGGCCTTGGCCAGGTCGCGCAGGGCCTTGGCCACGGCGGACACGTCGCCGTCGACGAAGGCGATGGCGGTCGGGCCCTCGAGGAACTCGCTGAGGGGCTCCACGGCGGTGCCGGACACGGCGCGGCGCACCAGGGTGTTCTTGAAGACCTTGTAGTCGGCACCCAGGGTGCGCAACTGGCGGCGGATGTGCGAGATCTCGGCGACCGTGAGACCGCGGTACTCGGTGACCACGGCGGTCGAGGTGGACTCGACCTTGGCCTTGACTTCGTCGACGGTGGCGACCTTCGCGGGGCGAACCTTGCTCATGTGAACTCCTTCACCGGATGCCGCCCGGTACGGGCCTCGACATCTCAGCAAACGAGTCACCGGCTGGTGAGCTCGAATTCCTCGTCAGGCCGGCCTGGCGGGCCGCTTAAGTGGGTCTCCCCACACCGGATGTCTTCGGCTTCTTCAAACTGTGGCACTTACGTGCGTCGGAACATCGTAGTGACGCGAGCTCCCCCGCGTCAAAAGCACAACTAGGCCGAAGCCAGGACCTCGTCCACCTCGCGGGCACGGGTCGGGTCGATCTTGACGCCGGGGCCCATGGTCGACGACACGGTGATCGAGAGCAGGTAGCGGCCCTTGGCGCTGGCGGGCTTCACGCGCACGAGCTCGTCGATGACGGCGTGCACGTTCTTCGCCAGGTCCTCGCGCGAGAAGCTGACCTTGCCCACGCGCAGCTGGACGTTGCCGATCTTGTCGGTGCGGTACTCCACGCGTCCGCCCTTGAACTCGGTGACGGCCTTGGCCACGTCCATGGTCACGGTGCCGGTCTTGGGGTTCGGCATCAAGCCGCGGGGGCCGAGCACGCGGCCCAGTCCACCCACCTGACCCATGAGGTCCGGGGTCGCGATGGCCACGTCGAAGTCGAGGAATCCACCGGCCACCTTGGCGACCAGGTCGTCGGCGCCCACGAAGTCGGCCCCGGCGTCACGCGCCGCCTGGGCGTTCTCGCCGGCGGCGAAGACCGCGATGCGGTTGGTCTTACCGGTGCCCGAGGGCAGCGAGATGGTGCCGCGGACGATCTGCTCGGCCTTGCGAGGGTCCACCCCGAGGCGCACCGCGAGCTCGACGGTCTCGTCGAACTTGGCGGTGGCGAGGGCCTTGACCTTGTCGAGGGCCTCGTTGACCGTGATCAGTTCCTCGCGGTTGACCTGGGACAGGGCGTTCTTGTAGTTCTTGCCGTGCTTCATTGTTCTCTCCTAGCCCGCGACCGCGATGCCCATCGAGCGCGCCGTGCCGGCAATCTGCAGCTTGGCCTGCTCGAGGTCATCGGTGTTGAGGTCCTTGATCTTCGTGTTGGCGATCTCTTCGATCTGGGCCATCGTGACGGTGGCGACCGTCTCGCGGCCGGCCAGACGCGCGCCCTTCTCGAGACCGGCGGCCTGGCGCAGCAGCACCGGGGTCGGCGGGGTCTTCAAGATGAAGGTGAAGGAGCGGTCCTCGTAGATCGAGATCTCGACCGGGATGACCGTGCCCTTCATCGCCTCGGTGGCGGCGTTGTACTGCTTGCAGAACTCCATGGTCTGGATGCCGTGGGGCCCGAGCGCGGTACCCACCGGCGGCGCGGGGGTGGCCCCGCCCGCAGGCAGCTGGATCTTGACGACGGCGGTGACTTTCTTGGCCATGATGTCTCCTTAGGACCTAGAGCTTCGTAATCTGCGTGAAGTCGAGTTCGACCGGGGTCTCGCGGCCGAAGATGTCGACGAGCACCTTGACCTTGAGCTGGTCCTCGTTGATCTCGGCCACGTGGCCCGAGAAGGTCGCGAAGGGACCGCTCTTGATCTGCACGGTGTCGTTGATCTCGAATTCGTGGGTGGGCATGCGGCGCTTGGCGGCGGGCAGCTCGACGCCCTCGACCTGCGGGCGGATGATGTTGTCGACCTCGCGGCGGGTCAGGGCGGTGGGGCGGGTCTTCTCCGCGCCGACGAAGCCCGTCACTCCCGGCGTGGAGCCGATGACGTAGAAGATCTCGGGGTCCGGCTCGCAGCGGATCAGCAGGTAGCTGGGGAACATCCGCTTGGCGACGGTGACCTTCTTGCCGGACTTGAACTCGGTGACATCCTCCTCGGGGAGGTAGATCTCGTAGATCGCCTCGCCGAGCTCGCGGCTCTTGATGATGTTGTTGAGCGCGCCGATGACCTTCTTCTCGTGACCGGCGAAGGTGTGCACGATGTACCAGCGGCCGGGACGGTCGAAGGCGCTCTCGGCGACGGGCTCGTCGGCCTCGGCGTCCTCGTCGATGATGGTGACGTCGAGAATCTCGTTCTCGGCCACCTCGGCGTCGTGGTGCTCGTTGATCTGCGTGTCGTTCATCTGCTCGCTCACTTCTGGAAGAGGTACGAGACGAAGTGCGAGAAGCCCAGTCCCAGCACGAAGATCAAGGCCGTCATGAAGATCAGGACGAAGCCGACGATGGAGGTGTAGTTGACCGTCTCGGGCCGAGTCGGCCAGGCCACCTGGCGCATCTCTTCTCGGACCTGGGTGAAGAACTCGCGAGGCGTGGCGCGCTGGGTACGGCGACGCGCGGCGGTGTCGGTCGCGGCGGCGCGACGATTCGCGGCGCCCTCGGCACCCACCTGTCCCTTTCGCTGCATCATGCGCTTTTGTTCGCGGTTCATCTTCTGTCTTTCGTTACTGCGTCGGTACTACGTCCACTGTCGAGCAGGGCAGGAGGGACTCGAACCCCCAACCCCCGGTTTTGGAGACCGGTGCTCTACCAATTGAGCCACTGCCCTCTGCGACCCTCCACCGGTGTTCCGGTGTCTGGCCGTAGGGAAGAAACAGCCTACCACCCCGCGCGGGGATGCCCCTTAGCGGGTCTCCTTGTGCAGCGTGTGGCGCCGCTCCCACTGGCAGTACTTCTTCATCTCGATGCGCTCACGGTCATTCATCTTGTTCTTCATCGTGATGTAGTTGCGGCGCTTGCACTCCTCGCAGGCCAGGGTGACCTGCACGCGCTTCTCGTTCTTTGCCATGTCGTTCTCTCCTCGTCGGTACTGCGGTACTGCGGTACTGCTGCGGACCCGAGGGTCCGGCCTGGTAGCGGCGGCGGGAGTCGAACCCGCGACACCACGATTATGAGCCGTGTGCTCTAACCACCTGAGCTACGCCGCCTGGCGAGCCCTCTGTCGGGATTGAACCGACGACCCCTTCC
>Ga0007854_10000194_pt1 | contig 42722 bp, 58 predicted proteins | sample CryBogCBH12Aug08_FD_60382 | JGI IMG/M metagenome (GOLD analysis project Ga0007854, IMG submission 60382) | Freshwater microbial communities from Crystal Bog, Wisconsin, USA - CBH12Aug08 | ecosystem: Environmental > Aquatic > Freshwater > Lake | place: Crystal Bog, Wisconsin, USA | collected... | reverse complement strand
CTCCTCGCAGTTGGCAGCATCAGGCGACTCCTCGAAGTTGGCAGCATCAGGATACTCCTCGAAGTTGGCAGCATCAGGATACTCCTCGAAGTTGGCAGCATCAGGCGACTACTCGCAGTTGGCAGCATCAGGCGACTCCTCGAAGTTGGCAGCATCAGGATACTCCTCGAAGTTGGCAGCATCAGGCGACTACTCGCAGTTGGCAGCATCAGGCGACTACTCGAAGTTGGCAGCATCAGGATACTCCTCGAAGTTGGCAGCATCAGGTAGATCTTCGCTGGTAATAGGAGCTTCCCATGGTTGCGTTGCCCGGGCTGCTGATGGTGGGACTCTCGTACTAACTCGGTGGGTTGATAAGGAAAAACGCTGGAGGGTTTCTGTGGCCTATATCGGCGAAAACGGCATCAAGGCCGACACCGATTACAAGCTCAATGATGCGGGTGAATTTGAGGAGGTTGTCTGATGATCTCCCTCAAGAAAATCACCGATGAGCGCGATGCGCTTCTGGCAGAGATCAGAAGGATTAGAAAATCCGTGGAGTCATTCTTCAAGAATCCCAACGATCAGTCCCTTGGGAAACTGAAACGGGAAATAGACAGGCCGTCTCCATCTCATTTGTTCAACCGTCCACTTTCACAGGAAGGCAGCTTCCACTCCCTTTTTTCACAACGTCAGTAATCACCAATAAAAACAAAAATATGAGCAAAATAAACTTGGGAGATCAGGTAAAAGACAAAGTAACTGGATTTACCGGGATCGCCACTGCCCGCGTAGAATTCCTGAATGGCTGCACGAGGATTGCAGTGCAAACCGATGTGCTAAAGGACGGCCTTCCTCAAGACAGTCCCTATATCGATGAGCCTCAACTTGAGGTTGTGAAGAAAGAGGTAGTGGAGTGCGGCCCTCGTGACACGGGCGGACCGTGCCCTTCTATTCCCACCCGTCATTCAGATCCCACGCGTTAGTCCACCTTTCACCCTCAAAAAACAACAAATGAACATCGTTCACCCATCCCATGCACCCCACTCGGTGCCAGGACTCCACGCTTTTCCGGACCGACTGCATGTCGTAACGGCCATTGCCAATCCATCCCGTTTCCTCTCGCGTTACCGGCTCTACCGGGCATTTGAAAAGATGGTTGCTGATTCCGGCGCCACCCTTTGGACCGTAGAAGCTGCCTTCGGAGGCCGTCCATTCGAGGTCACCACTGCCGGCAATCCATGGCATGTTCAGGTGCGCTCTTCCGATGAGCTTTGGTACAAGGAAAATCTTCTCAATATCGGAATCAGCAGGATCCCTGAAGATGCGCGATACATCGCCGTAGTGGATGCAGATTTCCTGTTCACACGTCCGGACTGGGCACAGGAGACGCTTCAGCAGCTGCAACATCATCCAGTTGTTCAGATGTTCTCTTCGGTGACCTATCTGGATCCGGTCAATGAGCCAATCAATACTCGAGTCGGATTCGCGGAGCGTTGGTTGCGTGGGGAGGAATTCCAGACTCAGAAAGGGGTAGTTAGGAATCCCATCTTCCATCATCCACGCAAGCATAGTTTCGTGGCCTCAGGCGATTACGTTGATGAGGGGGAGAAGATAGTCGCCTCCAAGCCATCCTCGGAGTGGGGGCCACCAGGAGGAGCATGGGCTTACCGCCGCGAGGCACTCGATGAAGTCGGTGGGCTAATTGATTTCTGCATTCTGGGATCCGCTGACTGGTTCATGGCCGCAGGAAAGGCCGGATTCATGGCCGATGCAATTCCAGCTGCCTATTCAGCTCCATTTGCTGCGCAGCTGATCGCCTGGGGAAACAGGGCTGAGAAAGCCTTCCGGAAGGACATCGGAGTAGTAAACGGAGGGGCTATCCACTATTGGCACGGAAAGATGAAGGAACGCCGCTACGGAGAGCGTGAGAGCATCCTAAAGGCTTGCGCCTTCAATCCCCTCACCGATCTGAGAAAGGACAGCCAGGGGCTATTTCGGTTGCGGTACGACGGCTCTGATCGCCATGTCCGTCTCAGGGATGACATCCGGGCATATTTCCGTTCACGGAACGAAGACTCAATCGACTCCTAATATGCGCGCAGATATTCTCACTCGATCAGGTCACTACTTCGATTTTATCGAACCTGAAAAGTCCGTTTTCAGCATTGAAGATGTTGCATTCAGTCTTGCGAAGCAATGCAGGTTTGCTGGTCATACACGATTTTTCTATTCAGTTGCCCAGCATTCACTTCATGTGAGCCAGTGCGTCCCTGATAAGTTTGCGTTTGAGGGGCTTTTACATGATGCAGCTGAAGCTTTTGTAGGGGATGTAACACGGCCTCTTAAGCATTTGCTTCCCGAATATAAAGCGATCGAAAAGAGAGTCGAAAAGGCAGTTTTTGATCGTTTTGGAATTAAGGAAATCCCGATCTGCGTAAAGCAAGCCGATCTGATTCTTTTAGCAACTGAACAGAGAGATCTAATGCCTGCTCACGATGATGAATGGGCAATTCTAAAGGGAATCACCCCTCTTCCGAACCGTATCTACCCCTTACCTCCGGATGAAGCAGCTGAGCATTTTATGATGAGATATTATTACCTCGCCCGCTAAATACCCCACCGCAGTCAACCCATAACAACAACAACATGAACCCAATACTAACTAACATTAAAGAGCGGCTCTCCGCCCTCGAAACTACAGCCCTGGCAGATATCCACAAGGTGACCAATGAACTGGCCTGCCGTGGTGAAGCTGTCCCGGCTGAAGCAAACGCGATCGTCACTGATATTGTCAACAAGGCCCGCAGTCTTGGAGACAAGGCCCTAGAGACGCTTCACAACGCCATCCTGAAGGCTGAAGGCAAAAGCCCTGCTGCTTCCGGTCCTAGTGCCACAGGAACCGGCAGCGCAAGCGCATAGCAAATCAAATCACCGGGACTGCCGTTCGGTCGAGCGGCAGTCCCTTTCCCCCAGATCGCCCAACCAGGAGCAAAAACATGAAAAACAAATCTGCATCACCGTCTTCTGATCTCGTTGAGTTAAGAGATATCAACGGGAAAAGCGTAATAGTTCACGGATCTGAGATTTCTAAATTCATTAACTCGGATTTCTCCCTTTTTGGAATGTCGATGGATGTTTTGATCGAGGTAAGAAAGCACCTCCTTCAAAGGGGAATTCCCCTTCCGATCACCGTGGACGGAGTGAATGCACTTTTGGAAGCGAAGGAGGGGAAATGAGCGCTCCTCTTTGTGCCCGCTGCGGGGATCCCATAGCCCAGTCAGTCGATATGGTCCACTGCCTTCCCTGCGGAATTGTATTACGACGCTTCAAGGACGTGTCCGAGCTGACTAAGGAATTAAAAGCGACCGGATGGCCGAAAAACCGTCACCTTAACGTGATCGGATCCGATCGAGGGCAGGCAAACACAGAGACTAGATCATGAAAGATTTAGTGGAAAACAATTCGATAGTGATTCGGTGGCCTTTAGACAAACCGTTTCCATCCAGCGATGAATTTATCCCAGCAGGGGATTTTGGAATGGGAATTGTTACTGCTCTTCAGACCCCATGGACCAAGGAAACCGTAGACCCAAGGCCATTAGTTGAAATCTCCATTTTAAGAGAAATCAAAATTGATGCTAATTCCTATGGTCCACGTTCTTCTATCCGATGGTATCCAGCTTCTGAACCTCCCGCTCGCCCCCTCTGTGTCCTGTCATGGGATCAGGAGACTCACTTCATCGCCTGCTATGAGGGCGGCAAGTGGATGAACGCTCACACGGATGAGCCTATTGACAGCGTAATCACCCACTGGGCACCTCTGCCCGAACCGAAGGGCGAATGATGAATACTGATTTCGGAACAATAACCTACGTCAAGCAGTGCGACTGCAAGGCTGCAGCGGGGACGAATCGCTTTGTGATGAAAACTAGATCCATCGGATTCACTCAAATAGCCACACTTACTTTTATTCCGGGGCCATCTTGCTGCAAATGCGATAAGGCCTGGAAAGTTACTGATGAGAAGGAATCCTCCCCTCAAAACACGGCGCCGAGATGAAATGGCGTCATATCCTTTTCTCTGCTCCGATGGTCCGAGCCCTCCTGGAGGGGCGCAAGACTCAGACTCGGAGGATCGCAGCTCGACGCCTGCAATCTTCAACCATGGTTTCTTCCCCGTTCGAAGTTATGAACCTCTTGAAGGAAGAGACCGTTGGGGATTTCTGGTATTTTGATGAAGAGGCCTGCAAATGCCCATACGGTGTCGTAGGAGACCGCCTATGGGTACGTGAGGCTCACTGGATGGACAGGCGCGACCAATCTTTAGCAGTAATGGCTGTCGATGGGTTTGTTGTAGCGAAGAACGGAATTGAAACAGGTAATATAATCGATGTCGCCAGCCTGAGACAAAACAGGTTTTGGAAGCTCCTACCTTCGATCTACATGCCTCGCTGGGCATCTCGCATCACGTTGGAGATTGCCGATATTAGGATTGAGCGACTGAATGACATTAGTGAAGAAGATGCACACTCGGAGGGAGTGTTGCAGGTTGCGTCAGATTTTTGCTGCGCTCATTTCCGAGAACTCTGGGAAAAGATAAATGGGAAAGGATCTTGGGATCTTAATCCGTGGGTTTGGGTAATCGAATTTAGGAGGGTTCAACTATGATCGACAACTGCCCTCACTGCGGAGAGCCAACCGTGCAACCTCGCGGGCTTCCAGAGTACTGTGAGGAATGTGGTTGGCCTGACGAGAATAGGCCTCCAGCTCCAGAGAGTGTGGATGAGTTTGTATTCATAGATAGAGGCAATAGGCCGTTCTTTGTCTCCAACAAGAGCGGTGATTACTGGCTCTACTATTGGCATGAGGGACAGAAAAACTTCGTAACTCTCAGGAAGATACTGCGAACGGAAGCTTTGATTTTCAGCGCCTTAAAGCTGCCACAGGAGCAAGCGCACTTTTATTTACATCCATGAAAAGCAGGACATCAAAGAATATCCTAACTCTCGCTGCTAATATGCTCGAAGAGCACGCACAGACTATCGCCAACAGCTACACCATATTTGGCGGTAAGTGGGGCGCCGATAGAGAGGGACGGCAGCGGAAACGAGAATATCTAGAGCACCTTTCAACGGCAAAACGACTGCGAGAAATAAGCCAAAAATTATTCATCCTATGAAGACTAATAAACGACGCCCCCAATGGATTCCATGCGGCCTTTGCGGAAAGAAATTTGCCCGAGGCAAAGGGTTAAGAAACTTGTTAACCCGAGAAGGGTGCTTTCCTTATTGCTCACGAAAATGCGCTGAAAAGCGTTATTGGGAACGGGATCAGCCTAGAGCCATGACGGCTCTGCATCGGAGGCTTGATAAAAGTAAAAAACAATGAGCGTTCACCTGACCGACGAGGATAAAATGCCTTTTGGCATTCATATTGGGAAAAAGATGCAGGACGTGCCTGCTAGTTATCTCGCGTGGCTGAAGGATCAGAACTGCCAGCACCCGGGAGTGCGTGGCTACATCGAGGATTCTTGGAAAGCAATTCTCTCAGAACTGCCCGACCGGCTTGAAGACTAATTTATGAAAGCTCTATCAATTCGCCAGCCCTGGGCGCACCTGATCCTTTATTTTGGAAAAGATATTGAAAACAGGTCCTGGAACACAAACTTTCGCGGACGAATTCTGATCCATGCTTCCAAGGGTATGACTCAAGATGAGTGGTGTGATGCCATACTGTTTAAAAATAGTATCGATGCAAAGCCGAGTGGACATTTCGAACAGGTAAATATTAATACCATTCCCCGTGGTGGAATTGTGGGATCTGTGGAGATCGTTGATTGTGTCGAACGCAGTAATTCTCCTTGGTTTATGGGTCGGTACGGGTTTGTCCTGCGAGATCCGAGGCCGCTGACGTTTTTTCCATGCAAGGGATCATTGGGTTTCTTTGAGTGCAATCTCCTTGATGGCGTCATTCACAACGAGTTTCCAGCCCATTAAGCAATGGCACAGCGGGATCGATACGACGTGGAGGAGCTGAAGCGCCGGCTTCCATTTGCTGATCTGATGGCGATCGAAGGAGTGCCTCTTCGTCGATCTGGTGCGTTGCTGGTCGCTCATTGCCCGTTTCACCAGGAGAAGTCCTGCTCCTTCACGGTTTACGTGTATCCGGACTCGCGAGAGGATCATGCGCACTGCTTTGGGTGCGGATGGAATGGCGACATCATCGCCTTCATCCAGAGCCGTCGCGGGGGTGGTTTTGTTGATGCTGTTGCGCTTTTAGCGTCACTCGCGTCGTTGCCGCCTGAGGAATTCAAACAAAAAGTGGCGGCAAAAATGCCGCGAATGACGGAAGTGGCGCGAAAGCCACAAAAAACAGCCGCCCTCCCGAGAATGAGACTGATGACAGCGGAGGAATCTCGCCAACTTGCGAATTTGCGCAAACTCGATGTGCAAGCAGTGGCTTACGCGGCAAGTCCGGCCGTGCGTCGTGTGGGTATGTGCATGTGGCCCCAGTACTCGCGTAATTCAGAAGAGTGGTTTTTGGCCAATGATGCCTCACCCTGCTGGGTAGTAAGCGACCATATGCGCTATGTGGCGCAATTTCGTCGTCTTGATGGTGCTAATTTCACCACAAAAGACGGTGGATCCATCAAGTGCTGGACAAAGGGGTCTCCAACATGGCCGCTGGGGGCTGCTGAGATCGGTGAGCGTGGCTGTGTGCTCCTTGTTGAGGGCGGTGCTGACATGTTGGCCGCATGGCATTTCCTGTTGCGCTACGGCCGTCAGGACGTGGTTGCCGTTTGCTCAATGCTCGGAGCCTCCTGCTCGATCTGTGATGAGGCATTGTCGTTTTTCCGTCAGAAGCGTGTCAGGATCATGATGGATGAGGATTCACCCAAGCCTGTTCCAAATCATCCAGAAAAACCTCCCATCTATCCGGGCCGTGAAGCAGCAGCGCGCTGGACCGTGCAGCTCTGTGCTGCTGGTGCGGCCGTAGAGTCGTTTTCGCTTGCCGGGTTGACACGAGCCGATGGTCAGCCGGTGAAGGATCTTAACGATCTGGTTTTTATCGATGATTCCGCATGGCGGGATCCCGAACTGAAACAAGCCTTCATGGACTTTGATTTTTAATGACTGCTCCCCAACAACCTCCCAAAAAACGCCGTGGAAAGGCAGTGAAGCCCGAAAAGGGTGAAGCTGCTGAGTTTCAGCCAGGCGGCGCTGCAATTCCAAAGAAGTTTGATCCTGCCGAGATTTCCGAAGGGCTGAATATTTGGTGGGAAAATGGCGGTGGGGAATCGTTTTGGTTGGGCAATAAAAGCGGTTGGGCCAAATGGCCGTCCAGCGCGGTTCAGAGCTTGATGACTCAGAAATTCATCAAAAAACATAAACGCGAAGGTGAATTTCTTGCTGATCAGGAACGCCTCCTTCTTCATATCCGTGAACACAGGATGATTGAGGAGATTCTGCCGGCATTACCGGGGTATCGATCGGGAATTTATCACCTCGTTTCTGGCGAACGCATTGTTGTGCGCCATTCGCCCAAGTTGGTTGAACCAAAGGAAGGTGATTGGTCGATGGTGGAAGAGATCATCAATTCAAAGATGAATCTCACTGCCAATGGAGGAGGGCACGATCAGACACCCTATTTTCACGGCTGGCTAAAGACGGCGATCGAAGGTCTGTATCTCGGTGGACCTGGTAACTTCCGGCCTGGTCAATGTTGCATTTTTGCAGGTCCTAGGGATTCGGCAAAGTCGCGAATTCAGCATCATATCATTACCGGCTTGCTTGGTGGACGTAGCGCGGATCCGGGCCCTTATCTCTTCGGTAGAACCGATTTTAATGGGGAGATGTTTTCGGCGGAACATTTGATGATGGAAGATCCGGCTAGTTCAACCAAAACAGTGGACCGTGTTTTCTTTGGTGAGATGCTAAAGCAGCTTGTTGTAAATGATACGCAAAGACTTCACCGAAAGAGAGAAGACGCAATGGTAGTGTCTCCATTTTTCCGCACTACGATCTCTATAAATGACGATCCTGATAAGATGCGCGTGTTGCCATTATTGACACCGGACATGAAAGACAAGGTGAGTTTATTCTTAATTTCAGCCAGTCCTCTACCGATGCCAACCAATACACTCTCTGAACGATCGGAGTTTCGGCGTGTGATTGCCGAACAACTTCCAGCGTATGCCTGGTGGTTGCTGAACAAGTTCGTGATCAAGGACGAACTGCAGAGCGTTCGTTTTGGAGTCAAGGAATGGCATCATCCCGTATTGTCGATGGAACTCTTCGATGACACGCCTGCGGCCGAACTGCTATCCATTATTGATTCCGCCGTGCTTGGCCCTGATAATGTGAAGCTTTGGGAATTGCCCAGTGCGTCGAAGCACTTAGGTAAACTGTGGGAAGGGACTGCAATCGAGCTAGAACGCCTGCTGTTGGGTGAGACTTCGATTGCCAGTACGGTTTGCAGGGAGATGAAAAAAGTAGTCTTGCACAACAAGCTTGATCGTTTAATGGCTCGTCTGAAGGAAGATCAACCTGAGCGCGTCGCTCATCATCGGTTGAATACTGAGCGGCGTTGGATCATTGCTCGTCCAGCCTAACACTGTAGCGCGTCCTGCGCGGTGACGGGGTTGTTTTGTTGTTGTTGTGGTATCCGTCACCCTTAAGGGTTGATGTATCAACGAGTTATATGGCTAGTGACGGTTTGAGGTTGTTTTTCGTAGTGCGCGTTGGCTGTGGTACTGCTGCTACTGCTCTATATATACTCTTATGAGAACACGTATATATATATACAAAGCGTCACTATCTAAATAAGTGGCGTATGATTAGACAATTAAGGGTGACGCTTTGACAATTCTAGCGTTGTCATATCCGTCATTATGACAGGTTGTTTAAGGGGTAGGGGGTAAGGAATCTTTTCCTACACTGGATGGTCACGCCGGTTGTGCCGTCTCTTCACTCTCTTTTCTGACAAAGGGCTGATTTTTTTCTGACAATTTGACAACCGCAACGGTGTATGCAGCCGGAAAGTGCATCCCAAAAGCGTGTTTCCGCCTTACTGAAGAAGTACGAGGCTGGGCAGAATCTATCCTCATCCCAGATTGCCGAGATCCGAGCCGCTTACCCTGAGTTTGATTCACAGGATAAGAGTGGGCAAAAAGCTACATCTGCATCCGATAACTCGGAAGGAGCGAAATTTGTAAAGCTCACGATGGAAGATCAGGCGCGTTACGCTGCTCTTTACAAAAAAGGTTGGAGATCTCTTCGCCGTTGGGTGGAAAGAGGAGAGGCCGCTGGTGATCCCTGTCCTCTCCATGATCCCAGGGCACTCATGAACTGGTGGCCTCGGCACTTCACCTGGCATCTGCCGGCAGCAATCGAGGAAGCAGCATTAAAAGTAACAACCGGGCACGCCTTAGAGATCTCACAAGAGGAATCCGCCGAAATAGGAGCTACCGCAGAGGAAAAAAAAATCACCCCCGACCCATCGAAAGTCGCGCCTCCCGCCGCCACATTAAAACCAATCGACCTGGAGAGTTACGATCCGGAGGAAGGAGACCGGCTCAAGGAACTGAAACAGATCCAAGCAGCCAAATTCCATCAACTTCGCGAAGCACTTAAAGCCGGTGAGGATTGCACTCTTGCGGAGCAAAAATACCTCAAACTCAGTGAAACCATCGATAAAATTGAGTCCAGAGTAACCGAACGCCTGAAAAAACGTGGTCTCTTCATCCTTAGGGATGCGGTTGAAAGAGACTTGGCAGCTGCTGCCGAGCTACTCAGGCAAACCCAGACATCGATGGAACGGCGCGTTCTGGAACTTTGTCCATCGCTGAATGCTGAGCAGCGGCAAGAGGTGACGGCCGCGATCGCACGTACGCGCAGATCCGAGGAAAGGATCCTCTCTCACCTGCCAACCCTGAAACAGGATGATTTATTGCGCGAGCTTGCCGCCTGATCGTTCCAACCTGATCAGGGAGCATGATTGGTCGCGCTCGCTTGTGGCCCGGGCCCTTGGAAGGGCATTTACTCCACCCCCAGACGGAGAAATTTGGGAGTGGGCCGATGAAACCGTCCTTCTTCAAAACGAAGATGCGGCTGAGCCTGGTGAATATCGCAGCAGTAAAACCCCATGGGTACGCAGGCTGCAGGAAGTAATACGGAATCCCTTCACTTGGTGTTGGGATTTCAACGCACAAGAGTGGATCCGAGTTCCGGTCAACGAATTCAACGTCCAGAAATCCAGTCAATCAGGATTCAGTGAGGGATGCCTTAATGGCATCCGATGGAAAGCCGTTTTCAGGCCCTGCAACGTCATCTATGCGATTGATAGTGCCGAGGAAGCCAAAAAAATTGCCCGTCGTCTTCTTCGCTCCTTCAAGTTTTTAGATCAGACAATTTTCACCGGGGATCCCGATGACATAAAAACCCTCGAATTCCAACTCCGTGGAATGGAACTTCTCTTCTACGGATCCTTTTCAACTGGAAAATTTGCCAATAAACAGGCGCCGCTCCTAATCAGCGATGAGGTGGATGAGCATGGAAAGTTCATCCTACGCGATCTCTCCAGCCGTAAAAAAACCAGCACTGGAGGGCTTCAGGTAAACCTTTCGAAGCCAAAGATCGAAGGTGGACCAATCAATCTAGCGTTCAAGCGCGGCAACCAGGAGGAATACTTTGTGCCGTGCCCTCACTGCGGCCACATGCAGTTCCTTACCTTCTTCCCGGAAGAGATCGATATCCCCTTCAGTGATGTGATCGATGAGATCAAGGATGAGCAAACGGGAAAAGTAGTTGCACGACTACCGCGTCCGCTTCCCCTGGGAGAAAAAAGAAAGATCAAGACGGGCCGCATCGTCTATGAGCACTGCAAAAATCTGCTTGGGAAGTGGGACAGGATGCGGATCTTGAATGAAACCTATTACGAATGCGCGGATTGCAAGGGAGCCATTGACGAAGGATCGAAACGCTGGATGCTTGACCGTGCCGAGTGGCGCCCGATGGAAGTTGATTGTTCTCCAGGCGTTGTTTCTCAGCATATCTCCGATCTTTATAGTGAAGATGAATTATCGAGCTGGGGACTGATCGTTCAGGAATATCTGGACGCTCGTGAAGAGAGCCATGATGCGCTTCAGGCATTCTACAATCACCGGCTGGGACGGCCATGGAAGGAGGAAGCCAATACTACTGAGCCATCCACGATCATCGCCAATATTTCCGGCCGTTCCATTTGGTTCGTGGACGCTCCGAACACATCCGGGCAGATCGTGCGCAATATCTATCACGATCAGCCGAGTGCCGATCGTCTTTCAGCCGCCAATTTGGCGCGCGGATTGGAAACTCCCGTCATTCATTCTGCCTGCCCGGCCTATCAGCGCGGCACGATCCCATTCCAGCTTTACAAGGCTCATCCAAAAGCACCCGGAACACTAATTCTTGGAAGTGACGTTGGAGGCAACTACGCCCGATGGGTTGTCATAGGAGTTCATACAAATCTTCGTGATTGTGCCGTGATCGATTGGGGTGAGGAGTTGGATCCAGATTCAATCCGAGCAGTTGCTTTCGACAAGACCTGGACAATCAGGGGTACGGGGGAAAAGTGCCGCGTAGTTTCAGCATGGATCGATGCCCGATGGCGCCCGGGAGATGTGTACAAGGCATGCCTTGGAAGCCGCGGCCTCATGATTCCCACAAAGGGACTGGGTGGAGCGGCCGCAATTAACGTGAAGCTTTGGGCCTACGTCCATGTTCCCAGTTATCATCCCAATTTTTACGAACTCCATTACAACGATCAGCGCGCAAAGGATGCGCTCTATTTGGATCGATTCAAGAGGATGCGCCGCCGTCTCTGGGTTCCAGTGGATGTTGAGGAAGATCCTACTTTCATTGAGGAACTGTGCGCGGAACGCCAAAAGCAGAATCGTAGGGGCCAGTGGATCTGGGATGAGGAAATAACCCGGCCGAACCACTACGGCGATGGCCTAAAGGAGGCAACAATAGGGTTGGACTTCATGACGCGAAACGTGAAGCCGCCTGACGCTCTACCTGTCCCGCCGTCAACTCCCGCCTCGGCTTCTTTGACATCACAGCCACGCGACAATGGTTGATGCCGCCTACATTGATGCGATTGCATATTATCGCACCGTTTTTCCTGACCTTGAATCCCTTGGGGACGGGACGCCGCCTTCCAAGTGGTGGAAGGAATTCCAAAAGGTTGCACCAGAGGCATTTGATGCAACGCTTGGGACGCATGTGGCACTGGAAGGCAGCTATTATACAAGCCTTCTGAATTTCAGACAGTCTTACAAAATTCGAGCCCTTCACGCCCGTCGTTCTGAGTTGGATTCCGCATACGCGAATCCTTACGAAACACCAGTCAAGGATCCCATGAAGCCAGTTCGTGCCGGGTTCCAAGTCCGAATGGGTCTTGATTACTACCGTGGAAGATAATGAATCCGTTTGACTCACCTCTTAGTCCATCCGCTGCCAGTCGCCCCGTTAGAACTCAGGGATATGGGGGAGCCCTGGATTGGGCTTTCGACTCTGCCCGTCAGACAGGCTATCGCGGCTGGTTCTGGTTTCCGAACCTCGATCCGAGTGCACAGATCACGACCTGGAGCCGCACCGAGACGGCTAGAAAAATAAATTGGGCGTACAACAATATAGGGGCAATCCGAACGGTGATTGACGGGCTCGCCATGGACGAAGTGGATACCGGGCTCTGGCCCAAGCCCATGACAACATCCGTTGCCTTCAATGCAGCCGTCAAGGCTGCATGGCAACAGCAGTGCGGATTCCACAAGGCCTTCAGCGCAGATGCTGAGCACAATTTTTATTCAGCCCAGATGCTGATCCGGCGTGAGATCCGGCTGCGGGGAGATTGTTTCGGAGCCAAGCTCCGCCCAGGAGAAGCTTCGGCATGCCCATCCATGCAATTTCTCCCTGGCTGGCAGTGCGACAATGCTCAAACGCAACTGGATCAAAGCCAGTGGAATGACGGCCGCATGGATAATGCAAGAGGACGGGCTCAGCAGTTCCGCTTCATTACCAATGATCAAAGAACGCAATGGAAGGATATGTCGGCCTCCGACATCATTCACTTCCATGATCCATTTTTGATTCGCCAAAAGCGCGGAATGAGCGAGCTGGCTCCCGTTTGCCGTCAGATGTTCAACCTGGATGACATTCTGAGAGCTGAGACTAACGGTGTACTTCTCAGGGCTCGGATGGCCTACGCGATTGAGCGCTCAGATGGAACCGATGGAATGCCTCCAACCCTTCTCCCTGGTGCCGTTGATCACGAGGTAGTGGATCAACCGGATGGATCCAAACTCTTCGTTCAGCGTATCGTTTCCCGTGACGGAGAAGAAGTGGATGTGGCGGAACTTCCTGCAGGAAAAAAACTCACTGTCATTGAGTCCGAAAAGAGCAGCGAATCCTCCAACTGGTCAAAGGAACTAATGGCGGCGATCGCTTACACCACGAAATACCCTCCCGCCTACATTTTCAGCCTTCTGGATCTGACCCAAGGAACGCTTGTGCGCATGACTCAAGCCAAGGTTCAACGAGTGGTCAATACGGTGCGTGATTTTCAGTTAATCCAGCAACTCCTCGAAGAATGGTGGCCTTTCTGGCTCTGGCAAAACATCCAGATGGGAACCTTCGACAATGTGCGCGGTGGAATACCGAAAGTGTGGTGGCCATATCTCGTGGTTCGGCCGAAGGATATGACGGTGGATATGGGTCGGGAAGGCCGTCTCTACGATGACCGGGTGGCCACAGGCAAGATGCCTACCGGGCTCTATGTCGGAATGCTCTACGGAGAGGATGACGAAGAATTTGACGATCATATCATCCGAGACGCCTACCGCCGCCGCCAGCGCAATCAGGAAATTGCCAAGGAATTGGGAGTTGATCCCCTTCCTATTGATGAGATTTTCCGTCCGCCAATCGGCACTCAAGACAACCCAAATACCACACTGACCGAACAGGAAGAAGATCCTGAGGATCCACCAAAAAAGAAAAAGAAGGAAAAAACCTAGCGGATACATCCTCCATGAAAACACAAATCATCGACAAGCTCCTTTCCCAGCCCTGGCACATGCACCCCTCGCGTGCTCGCACCATCATCGGCACGATGATCCAGCGTCTGCGGGGAGAGCGTCCGGATGAGGATGTGTTCGGCAACCCTCTGCCTACTATGACAATAGTGGGGGACGTTGCTGTGATCCCCGTAGTAGGAACTCTCATGGTGAATGTTCCTGATTGGTTCAAGGAATACGGGCTCAATGTGACCGATGCCAACGACATCGGGGAGGAAATCACCTCCGCTTTGAATAACCCTGCTGTTTCTTTGATCGTGCTCAATATTGACAGCCCTGGCGGCTGGTCCGCTGCGGGAGACAAGCTTTTCGATTTGGTTGAAGCCGCCAATAAGATCAAGCCAGTACTGGGTTGGTGCGCCGATGGCGCGGACTGCTGCTCAAGCGCCTATGAATGCGCTGCGCCTTCCCAGGCAATCCTTACCGGGCCTTACTCCCTGGCCGTGGGTTGCATAGGAAGTTATCTGGCCGTTCTTGATGTCACTGAATATTGGAAGATGATGGGTGTCTCCTGGGAGGTTTTCCGTTCTGGTGAATTCAAGGGCATGGGCATTGATGGATTTTCAGAACAACAACGTGCATTCCTTCAATCAACAGTTGATCAGGCCGGTGCAACCTTTCGAAAAAACGTCTCCAAATATCGCACCTTGATCGATCCTGAAGATATGCAGGGCCAATATTTCACAGGTTCTGAAGCTGCGAAACGCGGATTCAGCGCTGGGACATCCCCTGATCTCAGTACTGCTATTGCGAAGTTCAGAAGGATGATCTGAGCCCTAAATAAATTTCACCAGACACGTGTCCGGTGGATTTGATCGCTGGTTGGGAATTTCACCAAACACGTGTTTGGTGGATTTGATTGCTGGTTTGGAATTTCACCAAACGCGCGTTTGGTGGATTTGATCGCTGGTTGGAACGGCCTTTAAGACGAAAAACCTGACCTACTTGAGCCGCCAGAAATGGCGGCTCTTCTATTTTTAACCACAGGGAAATTTGACACGCGCTGCCGAGTGTCATGAATAAACACAAACTTCTCTCTACCGTAGTCTTCCTGCTTGCCGCCCACAAAGGCGACGAAGGAAACGGCGGCGGAAACACAAACAAGGGAACTCTCGAAGAGCAGGTTTCCTCACTGAACGCCACCGTCACCGAGCGTGACGCCACGATCTCCACTCTTACCAAGGAGCGTGATGATGCACGCAATGAGACTGCGACCCTGAAAGGCCAGTTCGAGTCCCTTTCAAAAGAGGCCACCGACAGCAAGGCAAAGGTGACTGAGCTGGAAGGCAAACTTACCAAAGCGACTGCCGATCATACGGAAGTGAGCGGCAAGCTCACGAAGGCAGAAGAGAGCGTCTCGCGCCTCACTGCACTGTGTGGAGTCAAGGGTATCGACCCCAACGCATCGGTTCCAGAGACCAAGGAGCCCGGTAACAGCGGCAGCGCTTATGACCGCTGGATGAACGCCACTGGCAGCGCGAAGCACGCGATTTTCCAGGAGCACAAAAAGGAAATCAGAGCGGAGGCCGCGAAACGCGAAGCAGCAAGTCGCTGATTTGACACACCGACACCTCAAGCACTCAAGCGACACATCACATCTCACTGACACACCAAATGAAACTCCTGATCAAACGCCTCCTCGCAGTCCTCACGCTCATTGTTTGCGTTCAACTCATGGCCGTCCACGGCCCCGAGGCGATTGCACCTTGCGCGATCATTCTCTTCGCCGCCACTGCCATCATCGCCCCTCACAGGGCATGGAAGCTAGGTGCGGCTCCCGACTCAAACGATGTCGCGAGTGCTCTGAACCTGAGTGAAATCTTGGATAGCGCCCTTGAGTCATTCAAACGTGCAATCCTGCCGCTGACGGTATTTGCCACAACCTTCCGAAACGTGCCACTCCGAGGCAACGATATGGCAGAAGTGCGATACTATCCTTTGCAGGGCATTAAAAGTAAGGACTTCAACGGCCGCTACAATACGAAGGCTGGCGGTGGAAGCATGACTGATGTTCGCCAGATCCCCGTCACCAAGAGGAAATATCAGCCCCTTGAAATCACCGGCTACACCCTGGCTCGTATTCCAATGTTTGATGCGGTCCGCATGGGGCGTCTGAAAGGCGAGGCACTGGCCAGCGACATCATCCAGGACATCCTATCCATTGTCACCCCCACAAACTTCCCTTCCGTTGCCTTCACTGGTGCACCCAGTTCATTTGATGCTGACAACGTTGTGGACATCCGCACGGCCTGCAACAAGAACACCACGGGAGTTGCATCAGTTGCTGATGCGGTGACAACCACGGGTTCCACTACTCTCACCAGTGCAACAGCTGGATTCATTCCAAGCGACATCGGTTCCGCGATTTCTGGCGCTGGAATCCCAGACGGCACATTTATCGATGGTATTGTTGACATCGAAACTCTCATGGGCACCCCTGGCACAGGAATTATCCTGAGCCAAGAGGCCACAGCCACAGCCACTGGAGTGACTATCAACATGGTTCGTCCAATCATCCCTTGGCCCAAGAATGGTCGCGGTCTCATTTTGGACTCCGACTACGATGGTGCCCTTCTGAAGGACAACTCCTTCAGGCGCGATCTCACACTCGCCCAGGAGCGCACGATCATCACAGGCCTCCTGCCCAATGTGTACGGGTTCGACTATGCCGAAACGGCGGCACTGCCGAACATCAGCAATCTGGTCGGCCTGGTCACCTACATGAGCGGAATTCTGGTGGCATTCAGCCCGATCGAGCCTCCTCCCGCCGTGCGTGCTCGCATGACGCAGTACGAGATCGTCACCGACAAGGAAACAGGCATCAGCCTGGAATACCGCGTCTGGGGAGATCCCGACTCCGACACCGAGAAGCACACCATCGAAGCCAATTACGGCTTTGCGATTGGTGAGCAAATGGCCATCAAACGCCTGGTCTCGGCTTAAGCCTGATCTTCACGACAGCCCCCTATGAGACAATCAATCCTCCTTGGTCGCAAACACGGCCAAGGAGAATCTCTTTCAGTAATAGCCGGTCCCGGCATTCCGCACGCGATTAATAGTGATTACAAGTCCCTCCTTGGCTCCCCTGGAGAATACGAGGAGATCCAGATCTGGGACTCAGGCTATGGAAGAATTAAACGGAAAACTTTTGCGCAAAAGCCCTCATCGGTGAAGAACCCAGTTGCAGCCGATCTGGGGGGAAAGGCTGTGCCCGAGGTTTCAACCGGTGAGGCCTCCCTTTTACCTTCCGAAGACGGCCCGACCCTCGGTGGACCCTCTCGGCACAAGAAAACCCGGTGATGAGCCCGGAGCAGTTGCGAAACCTGCGGGAAAAGGCAGCTAGAACGATTGAGGCTTACTTTGAAACCGAGATCACGATCAATGGTATCAATCTGGCCGCCGCTCGCTTCAAGGCATCCAGCGGCACCGATAACGAGCTTGCAGGCCTTCTTCCTACAGCCAACCTAACGTTGCGTGTTCGACGGCAAGTGCTTGTTGAAAAAAATATCACCATTACGCCGCAGCGCACGACGCTCACAGAGCAGGGGAAAGAATATCGCGTGGATGAGATCTTCGATTCCAACGGTGATCCTGCACTTGTCCTAGCCTGCCGCGCCATTTGAGCCATGCCAGCGCCCTACGCTTCCCGTAGTGACCTCCTTATCTGTGAGGAGATTGCAGCAGTTCTGAAGGATCCCACAGGAGCCTACAAGCTGGCTCTCTTGATTCCCTATATCGATGCTGCCCAGAGTTCGGTTAATACCGGTCGGCCGCTTCTGACGATCTATCACGATCCGATGGATCACTTCGGCCCGAATACGCGCCGTGCCGTCCTTCACTTTGAGTTAAAGTCTCGCGCCGGTGACGATGGCAACGGTCAGTTGCTCCACCAGCAACAATTCGATGCCCTCTTTATCGCCCTGCTAGGCAATCCGAAGGGTGGGGATATGACTGCAAGTGCCAGCCGATCTGCTGCGAAGACGGCCATCAAGACGGCCATTGCCTCCCGTGGCAAAGTGATCATTCAGGATTACGGACCCGTTCAGTCTCCGATTGAGAACGATATTGAGGGCCTCGATCTGCGCACCCTTTTGAAGGTTGGGATTATATGGAGCTTTCAGTGAGTCGCCTATTTGACATTCCCCATGAGATAGCCCCTTACAAATCCAACTCCTGAAACACTATGGCCTTTGAAGCTCAATTCGGACTCCCAGATGGCGTTCCTACCCTCGCATCCGCTCTTGAAACGGATTCAAAAAAAGAGAAGCACATCATCAAGAATTTCAAAGGGGTTGACTCCGTCATTATCCCTTTTAATCCGACCACCAGCTTTTCCATGACCGTGGAGGCCATCGACAGCACTATTGTTCCAGGCGATGGATCCACCCTCGGCATTCCAGGACTCCCAGAGGGCGGCTATACCTCTCTGGACAGCGTAAAGCGCCAGTTCAAAGCTGATGGCAACGCCCAGCAGGTCCACGAAGGGGTCGTGCATCCAAACGGTACCGTGATGGCTCCCGGCACCTGATAAGCCATGGCTGAAGTTTCCCCCTCCCCCAAAGACGGTTGTTATTACCGGCGCGCTCCTTACGAAGAGCGTGAAAAACTCAAGGCATTTGCCATGGCAGCTTGCACTCTCGGTGCTGTGCTTCGCCCCCGTGAGTCCTACATGGATAGGGCTTATGCTGAAAACGGCAAAAAGATCCGCGAAGTCTTTTGGTTTTTTGAGCCTATTACTCGTGATAAGAAGTATCATGTCCGGGATCTTTGGATTTGGTGGAACGACGAAGCCTGGCGTTCTGCTAATCCAGAGCATCCTCTTACTGTGGCTCGGCAGATGTGGCTCAATCTTCTTGGAGCTGATGAGTTTATTTTGAAGGTTGCACCGAAAGTGATGATTTCCGGTCCTGAACGTTACCTATTCCTTCCTCGAGGGATCTCTGCAGCTGAAAGGCACAGAGCCCTTGAGGTACTCCAAAAACAAGATTAAAAATTATGTCTCCTGAAGAACGCGAATTACTGAACGAAGAAACCATGCTCGATGCAGGTCCCGAGCGTGTCTTCTGTGGCCTCAAACTCGGCACTCTCTCCATGCGTCGGCAGAAGTACTGCCAACGCATCCTATACCGTCTGGGAGCCATAGGAGCCTCCCCATCAGAGATCCCTTTCGCCCTGGCTTACCTCTACGCCTTGCCGATGGAGGAGGTTCCTGCTCGCTGCCGTGATTTTGCATTCTTCGAAGAGGGGCTGGATGAATGGATTGAGAAGCTTCCAAACCCCATTCCCAAGGAGGAGTTGGAGAAATTTGTATCCCTCCTGGAGCATGACAAGAAAGCGATCGAAGCAGCGGATTTTGACGTAGTTTCCGAAGGGGGTAAAAAGAAGCCGGAAAATTTTTAGAGGCCGACCCGCTGGCGGCGGCAGTGGTCGGCTTGGCTAGAGAAACTCACTGGAGCGAAGATTATATCCGGGATATTCTCCCGTTGGCACGACTCCGGCTCTACCAGCATGCTGCCATCAGGCAGAGTGGATTCATGACAAAGATCCCAGGGGACTCTGTGGATGATCAGCTGGCTATCCTTGACATGGAGGACTGATATGGACGTGACAATCAAGCTGGATGACAGGGAAGTCCGTCGTGCCCTCGCCGCCTTCGATGCTGAAAGTAAAAAAGAGACTTCTGAGATTATGCTCCAGCAAGGGCGATTATTCATTTTTGATGTTGTAAGCATTACTCCTCCCGCGAGCCGTAAGGCAGTAGGAATGGATGCAAAAAAACAGGGTGAGGCAACACTGACAAGTGACCTGAACAGGATTTTCAGGAAGGTAGATGACGCTCAGATGGCGCGACTTATGGTTCGCCCTGGACCTAAGGAATTCATTAACAATTATGCCCATGCCGGGGCAGCTGCAATCGGTACGGTGAAGAAGAAGGTCCTTTCCTTCTCCGAAATGGCTCAGTGGCACAAAGAGCGGCGCCGTCCTTCAGATGGCCGCGTGAAACAGGTCGATAGAAATGTGACTACAGGCCATCGCAAAATGGATCTTCCCGGGCTGGAGGAGGGATTTGTTTCTGAGAGTGATTTCAACCGTTATCTCAAACAACAGCTGCGTCTGGTAGGCATTCTTGCCAGTGGTTGGAATGCTGCCGCTGCCCGGCTGGGCTTGAGGCTCCCCGCGTGGATCTCACGCCATGGCAGCTCCCGTGGTGCAATTTCCATGGAATTCACTGGAACCGACATGAAGATTACGATGACCAATGCAGTTCCATTTGTGGGCAACGTTCGAGATCTGCAGCGCCGCTGTCAGTGGGCCCTTGATAAAAGGGCCGCGAAGATGTTCAACCAGTTGGAGAATTTCGCCCAGACGAGAGCAGCCAAGAAGTGCGGCCTTTGACACGATAACATTTACGCTTAGCTCCTGGCATGGGGGGCGTCTGAGTTTCATGGTTTTTCTCAGGCGCCCCTTCCCTTTTGATACCGCGCCTCCCGTGTGGGAGCGAAACTTACAGCGGAACTAAACGTAAAAGTTGGCAGTTCTACTGCTGCCGTCAATGCGCTTGCCTCGCGTATTCGGCAGACGCTTGCTCCTCTGTCCCAGTTCGAGAGGGCAGGAAAAAAATTGCAGAATTCCTTTGCCCCTATCGGAAGTTTGCTTGGAGGATTTGCCCCCGCGATTCTCCTTGGAGCCTCAGCCGCTGGATTACTTGCCGAAGGGATGCGCCGCGCTTTTGAAGCTGGAGACCGTCTTGCCTCTCTAAATTTCCGAACCGGCCTTCCGGTCGCTCAGGCTGTCGTTTTGGAGCAGGCCTTCAAGAATGCTGGGATGGCCGTGGAAGAGGTTGGGCCGATGGTCAACAAATTGCAGCACAGCCTTCAGGGATTTTCTGATGAGGGGATCGATGTGAATACCATGGCGGGGCGATTGGGACTCAATCTCCGAACTCTTAAGAAGGAGTCACCGAGCGATCAGATCAAGGACATTGGCTCGGCAATCTCATCTCTCTCCGACCCCACCGAGCGCAGCGCGGCAGCTATGGCTTTCTTTGGCAAGGAAGGCGGTAAGATGCTGGCCATCTTCCGAAACTCGGGAGCAATGGACACGGCAGCTCGACAGGTCGGTATGCAAGCCATGCTTCTCCAACAGGATGCAGGGCTATTCAGCGACATCACATCGGCCTTAAACTCTACGGGAATCAAGCTTCAAGGATTCTTCGTAGGAATGGCCGATTCACTGGCTCCGCTGATCGAGCCGCTAATCGAACTTTTTCAGAACACAGACTTTGCAGCTGCTGGTCAGGCGTTTGGGCAGGAAATTAGAACTGGCATCACGGGCATCTTGGATGGCTCCATTTGGGAGATCTACGCGGAAAGCGGCAAGATTGCCCTAGCTAACGTAGCCAACTTCTTTACTGGCGCACTCATTGGAGTTGCAATCGGTATGGCTCAGAGCCTCGTTTCGGCATTTCATATTGCTGTTGCCGTTTTCGAAGTGCTCGGAACTCCAGGGTTCTGGTCTGCCATGGGGCACGAGATGCTTGCCTGGGTGGATCGGTTTGCGCAGCTATTCTATAACATTTTTGCAGGTATTGCTGATCTGCTTAAGCCTCTGCTTTCAAAAGTCGGGATGGGTGGAGTTGGCGAATCAATGTCTAAGTGGCTTCACGGTGCCGCTGATTCCTCCGGCAAAGCCGCCGATCAGCATTCAGCGGCCGCTGATAAATTGGCGTCTCCTCTAAACACTAAGATTGAAGGCTCCCGAATCAAGGGCTGGCACGATGTGATGGAAGCAGGAGGTAAGGGGTATCAGGCAGGGCAGTTCATCTCAACTCAAGGCATGTCGGATAAAATGAATGCCAAGATTTCGGCTCTTTACAACAAAAGCGGATCGATGACCAAGGAGGAGGAAGCTCGGCGCATCAAGGCAGGTCGTAAAACAAAGGATGAAGGCGACTATCTTGCTCCCCAGCAGGGAGAAAAAAGCTACCAGTTCGCAAATATCGGAGGCTTTGGGCTCTTCGAAAAAAACGTGCTTGCGAAGGATCCGATGATCTCTCGCGCAGATCAACAAATCAGCCTTCTGGGCAAAATTGTAGCCAATACAACCCCTAACAAGCCCACTCAGAAGACGACTCCCGATCGGGAACGCTTCGGATACTGATCATGGCTCAAGCAACTCCCATCTATGGCTACACGGGTTCCATCGATCGATATGGTATCCAACAGCATCATCTTAATTACACAGCTGCAGACCTGACAACTGTGGGCAGTGTAGCGCAGGGACTCACTGTAAATGGGATTCCAGAACTCTCCCGGGAGATGGCGATCGATCCAAGCGGAACGATCACCGTTACAATTACCTACGAAGGGGTAGAAGATCCCTCAAAGTTCGCTCCTAAATATCAGTACGCACTCAAAACCAGCTTCAAAGAGGAACCGCTCGAAGCGCATCCCGATATTCTCAAGATTGCAGCACAGTATGGTGGCCAGCTTCAGGGGGATGGTCGATATCTCTTTCCGCTCTATCTTCCAGCAAGTGCGGATAAATTTGCCTCATTCGGCTCCAGAGGAAATCAGGCAACTCAAACCAAGAATCCATTTTTTGGTGTAGAAAAATTCATGGTCCTGATGGTGAATTGGCAGAGGATGTATGCCGCCAGCAACGTCCAGGCAAATATCCTTTCTAATGTGGGGCAGATCATCGGATCTCCCCCGGGCAACCCACCGAGCCTTCCAAATCGTAGCCAGTGGCTTGTGATGCCTCCTCAGGGACAGCAGCGTGGCAATATCTTTATAATCACAGAGGAATACCAACTCCTTGAGGCCAATTCGCCCCCGCTTCTCTACTCGGCTGGCACGGGTGCTTCTGGTACTTCCAACTCTGGATCCTCGATGGGGGCTCTGATGACTGCCGGGAGCCTAAGTGCTCCTGCTGTTCCTGCTTAATCTTCATGGCCTGGGATCCCTCAGACCTTATTGTTAATCCGGGCCAACTGGTGCGGCCTATCTTCAACAAGTTCCTTGAATACCTCCTTGCATGGCGTATTCTAAGTGGTAAGGGAACGCTTCTAACTCAAACTTCCCAAGGCATGATCGTGAATGCCAGGGCGTGGGTTATAGGATTCAAAGGGGCCTTCTATGTATCGCTGCTCGGCACCAACAGAGTTCAGGTTGCCCTTGGGATTGTCGCTGACGGAATGGGAAACAACTTCGAGCCAACGATCAACGGAGTTCCTATCTCTGGAGATGGGGCACAACCTCCCCAACTTGCTATTGGTGCGGCCGGATTTGCCAACGGAATCTCCTATATAGCCCTAGCGGCCGTTTTCAATCCGTCCACCGGGTCCATTACGAATTCCGCTGTTCATCCAGCGAAGCCACTGGGGCTCACTATAGTTCAGACTCCAACCACAACGCCTAAAGCCTCTGTGTATTATTACCCTTTGGCCCTGCTTCGTCTGGATGCTTCCGGAAATATCTCAAAGCATCAGATTGTTTACTTCGACCTTGAGCATTCCGTCTCACGTTCCCAGCCCAGTGGACCGCTTGTCCATTACTTCGACAGTTTATGAACGAAGCCATTCTCAGGCCGATTGGTTCTTCTGATGATGAATACACGGCCTATGTGTTTTTCTGCCCTGGCTGCAAGACGCATCACTCATTTAATGTAGCTCACGATTGCCAGTGGACCCCACGTTTTTGGGGGTTTAATGGCGACATGCAAAAGCCAACATTCACGCCTTCCTTGCTTTGTAATCCTCAGGATCCAAAGAGTCGGTGTCATTCATTTGTAAAGAACGGGCATATTCAGTTTTTGGGGGATTGCTGGCACAAACTGAAGGGGCAGACAGTTCCATTGCCTCCTCATCAATGGGATTGAGCAATGAATTTTGAATGGCTTCCAGCCCGTTCCTGGAATGATGAGATTCTAGGTAACAGGGCCACCAAGATCCGCCCTCTTCAAGGTGCGCATACACTTCTCATTACAACTCCAAAGGGTAGCTGCCTTTGTTTCGATGACTCTACCGGGTGGCGTCATCCATGGAGCACTACTCCCAACTGGGACGGAAAAAAATGGACTGCCACAGTCCTTCCCGGATTCGTCAACGGCGTGCCGCCGACCTATGGAACAATCTCTCTTTTGGATACTCCGATTATTCCACTGACTTCTTTTCGCAACCCTGGCGGAAGTGGAGATCCGACACCTGAATTCTTTAAGTTTTTGGGCATCGGTTCAGCTGCAGCATCAGGCGTTTCTATCAATCAAAATACTGGGGCAGTTGGGGTTGTTTCCTCTCTTTCCACTGATGGTTCCACTCCTGCCATCGTTCAACTCCTGATGGCCTGCGACCTCTATATTTCTGTAGCCAGGGCCACCTATTCTCTCTCCACAACGATCACCGGAAATTACCTCACAGGCCAGCTGGTGAACTACTCTGTAGGCTATGAAACATCGGCCCTTGTGAAGAAGGGGACGCATCCTTTCATTTCAGTGGGTGCAATAATGCCTCCGACAGTCACTCCAACACTTTCTGATCAATTTATGGGGGTTGATGGAGATGATGGAGAGGATCGCAAACTCATCTGCACTATCTACTTCCTTTCGCCTCCCAATCCCACAAACAGCAATCCTGATGGCTCCTGGACCCCCTTTGTTTGTCATAAGGGCTATGGCACCACGCAGGGAACCTTCTGGAACCTCTGCCATGCCTCTAAGAACACTATGCCCGTCAATGTTCAGCAGCAGGGTCTTGACGGCACGCTGATGGTTCTATTGGGGCAGTACACCCTTGCTCCAACTGCAACGTTGGGAGCAATGAATGCCGAGATGCAGTCAACCCTAGAGGCTGTTCTGAATACCACAACCAACGCGGGGAAATTCTGGAGTACCTGAGATGAACTTTCTACAGCAGCAACTTGCCGCCCTCGCAGGATCCGACAAGAGTACACGCCTCCTCCTGCAGCGTCTTATCGATGCACAACAGGCCGTTGTGAACGCCCCGACGCTTGAACCTGATTTTCCCTATAATGTAGATGGCTTCGACAGGAGATTCTTTGGTGCCACTGCCTCTGTAGCCCCTCCTCCTCCAACACCTTGATTTGATACCGGCACTCCCTCGGGATGAGCCAGCTTCTCTACATTGATCTCGATAACCGTATTCTTTCCAGTTCGCTTGGAGGAAGTGCCTATCAATTTCCTATACTGGTAGCGGGGCAAAAATACCCTCTGGCGTTTGCATTTTTCGATAATGTTTCAGGCGCAACAGTTCAAGAATATCCTTCCATTGCCGCTCTCCGAATGGGTCTTGGCAATATTGAGGCCGCGCCTGTCGGGGGAACAACCTGCATTCAGTTGGGGACTGGGGGATCTACAAGTGCCAATACAACCGCACCCCTGAATTTCAATGTCAGCGCAGCTACCATTCAGACCGCTCTCAATGCCCTTTCAGTTGTTTCCGGATATACCATCACGGTCCATCAGGGAGCTTCTGGCTTCTATCTCTGGCGTTCCGATGGGGCGGAGATTGTTCTCTCACTGGTCAACAATAAGCTGCTGCCCGTAAGTTTCGGGAGGGTTTTTTCTACTGAGATCGCCGGTGCCTGGCGCACGGAGCTTCGCTTCATGCAGGCTCCCCTCTCCTTTGCGGATTCAGGGAGTGCCATTCTTCCTCCCGCCCCATTCATTACCGTCATTAGATCTGGAGGAGCTGATGGATCAGGAGTCTTTACTTGGACGGAGATCCAGCGGCTCGACATGCCGGCCACATTCAACGGCACCTTTTCTCTGCAGCTTGGCTATGCCACAACAACTCTTTTCTCCCAGGCCGATACAGCAGCCACCATTGAGGCCGCGCTGAATACAGCCCTGACTGGCGTTCTTTACAATGGTGTTCAGGTCAGTGTTTCAGTCACCAATCCCGGGGATGGCTATTTCTTAATCGAGTTCTCCCCTGCTGGTTATTCCTGCTCTGCCCTCACGGTTAATCCCGGGGATGCTCCCCCCGGAAACTGGACAACGGTTCTGGATCTGGCCACAGCCTCTCTCTTCGATGCCCTTCAGAATAGCAACACTCTCCAGAACGTTCCACTCGAGATCGAGGCCGATATCTACATCAATCCGGATGATCACACGGCAGGCACTCAGACAATCAAGCTCGTTCAGACAACTGTAACGGTTGCCGCTCCGCTTCTCTGGCCAGATCTCGCCACAGTTCCAGAGATTAATTGGGAGAGGCCTCCTTCGCCCGTCAGCTACAATGCTTATTCACCTGCGACTGTTCTTCAAGGTCAGCAGCAGGCATATCCAGACACGATTGGAAATGGCATCGATACAAGCTTTGTTATCGATCACAACCTCGGCTGCAATCTTGTCTCAGTTTTGGTGCGCGAATCTGTTTCTGGAGGAAGGCTGCTTGCTGATTCAGAGTACACAGTTATTTTTAACAGCAGTAACAGCCTGACGATTTCTGGATTCGCAACCATTCCCACAAGTGGACAGTACGACATTCTGGTTCTGGGAGTCGGTCCGGCGAGCGCATTCATCAGTGGCCTCACAGTCACCATGTCGCAGGTTACCGGCCTTTCCTCTTTACTTTCTGGTTATGGAAGCGCGATCTCCACGCTCCAGACGCTCCTTCCATCTATCTCGGGAGGAGTTGGAATCCCAACAAGCTCCAGTGGCCTTGTAATTCCATTCACTCCAAAAGCGGAAATCATTGACTACAAGGGAGCGGCTCTTACGCCTGGAGCAAACAATACCGGTTTCGCTTCTTCCCAGCTCCCTCATCTTCCTCCCTCCCTTCTTACTTCTGCGAATTTCAATCGGGAGCTTTGGAAAGTTGCCGTCAATACGGACATGCTCGCGTTGGGCCGTGAGTTGCAGTGTGATTGGGGAGTTTCCCTACAAATCCTCCGGGCTAATTGTGGGGTTCAGTTCAAGATCGTTGTTGAGATCGGAACCTATACGAACAGTGGTAGCTATCTTGCAATTACTTGGAATACTGAAACGCCGGTCTTTGTTCAGCCAGTGGTGCTCACTGAGGAACTCACTGTTCATTCCTTCGGTCTCAATCTTCCACGCGGGATTGTCTCTGAAGCCGATACAATCCTGCTGACTCAGCAAATTTATGGGATTGCAATAGCCAACAATAGCGCTGCTCCTGCTAATGCCAATTTTGCCATCCGCTGTCGGTTAATCGGTCTTGAAACGGAGGACGAAGCTGATCCACGCGGATGGATTTCCTTCGCGGTTGTCCCGAGCCTGACGGCCGCAAGTGGCGTCAGCGTTGCACAGGCCGTGATTGCGGCCACCGTCTAAGATGGTAATTCCTGCACTTCAGGTAGGAGTTCCAGTTTCCTTCTACGCTGGAACTCAGTTCGGCGGCATCTACGGATTAAGCTTTAGCTCTGGCGATACACTGTATGATTCTACCTTTGCCGCTCCCTATATTGGAGGAGGTCCTGGAACTTATGGTTTTTCTGGAGGTTCGACGCTTCCTCCTGGACTTACGCTTAATCCAAGCACGGGGTTGATTTCAGGAACTCCAACATCAGCAGGGATCTACTACACCTTTTTTACCAGCATTCCTAGTGGAGTTCCAACATCAGGAACATGGTCGGGAGGAACTGGCAATGGCGCAACGCCTCCATCTCAGATATATGGATCGCTGAGCGTTGGAACAGGAGCGGGGATCTCCTGGGTTGGAATCCCTTGGACGGTATCCCTCCAGTCTCAAACGATAACCCCTCTGGCTGGTATCCCCACCAAGTGCTACGCAGTTGGTTTTTCGGGTAATACTTTCTCAATCACTGCTCCGACCGCTTCCAGTGGCCTGACGCCTGTTCTCTCAATTCTCAGTGGGCCTGCGACGATCAGCGGCAGCACAATTACAGTGACTGGCATAGGAACGGTCGTGGTCGCTGCAAATCAAGCTGGTAATGGCACCTACTCCGCCGCCGCGCAGGTCACCACGAGCTTCAACGCAGTGACGGCCAGCGCGACTCTATCAAACCTTTCGCAGCCGTATACCGGCGCAGCATTGTCCGCTTCGGTGGCAACGACTCCCCCGGGGCTTTTGGTTGCCGTTACATACAATGGAAGCGCCACTATTCCAACTGCGATTGGAACCTATGCAGTGGTGGCGACCATCACTGATTCATCTGCTCCCTCAGGGATCACGGCTTCCGGAACACTCACCATCTTGGATCAGCTGACAGGATCTCCCTTTGTGATTCCCTGCGGCCTTCTGCTGGTGAATCTCGATACCTTCACTGTAAATCCATCTCCTGCCCCACTCTTCTTTAAAAAAGGGGATGATATTTTCATCGCTGTTCAGTTCAATAATGTGCTCTTAGGCTCTACGCCGACTGATCATATCGCTGCAGCGGCATCGGGTTTGCAACTTCAGGTGCGCTCAACTCCCAATGGGGAAGTGATATTGCAAAGTGATTCATGGATTTTTGGAGTAGATACCGCCTCCCAGCCGTTTTACCTCGTGCACATGCCGGCCTCCAGTGAGGGCCTTCTTGATTCTATTCTGGATAATTATGCTGCCACCGGGAGTATTGCGCCGCTTTTTGGGCAACTGCTTTGGAATGCCACTAATACTACTGGGGTAGGGCCTTCACTTCTCGCCCAGGCATCTCCCGTCTTCAACATCTCAATCGGGAATAACTTGCAATGAACTTTGGATCCATCTCCCTAGTTTGCGATTTTCTAAGCCGTCAAGTCACCCCAGCTGAAGGGACTCCTGCTCTCCTTATTCCCACTTCAGGAGATCTCATAGTAGCAGTGAATTTCACGAGCCTTAACGACAGTGGAGCTAATGCCGCAATTTCCCCGACTCTCACTGACCTTTCCTTGGCGATCAAGGAAGTTGATTCAAGTGAAATACTGGTTACCTCAGACGCATGGTCCCTCGTTTCGGGTCAGTTCCTTTTACATCTTTCCCTTTCCGGAACCAAGTTGGCTGCTGCAATAGCTGACAACGGATCTGCAAATCTTATCGGAGAGCTTCTGTGGACGATGGCCAATCCATACACGTCGCTTTTTGGCCCCTCATCTCTAACGGTCCGTAGTGCTGACTTCGCGCTGCCGTACTCGACGATTTGATACCGGGGCCAAGTGATGCAGCTTTCCATCGATATACTATCTGGCGTGGTCACTGTGATAGGTGCGCCCATCCTGAAGCCTGGCGACAATATCCCTGTCCTTTGCACCTTCATCCAGAATGGGATTGTTCAGGATCTAGGAGATGGTGCTACTGGGGTCATCGGCGTGAAACTAGCCTCCCTGGTTACCGGTGGCGGCGGAACTCCCGCTCCCTTTCTGGCCACCGCTTCATCTTGGACCAAAGTTGGAAGTGGTCTCAATTCGAGTTATCAGTTTTCTCTTAATCTCAACACAACCAACGTTGCCGCCGCTTTTTCTGCACTGACTGGTTCCAATACAACCCTTGCTGCTCTGATGGAGATTGAGTGGGTTGCGGGTGGATTCTCTAACTTCAGTGCCTCGATTCCTTTCACCATCTATCCGAACGTCATCACGGGAACTGAATCCACTCCTGTCGCTCTTCCCGATGGAAAAGCCACGACTGAACAGGCTGAAGCTGGAACAGATGACACCTCATGGATGACTCCTCTAAAAACAGCGCAGGCCATCGGAAGCCTCGCTCTTCCAGATGCCCTTGAGTTTGCCAACTTAGCGGCCTTCCCTAGTACTGGATCTGCCACGGTCATCTATCTGGCGGTGGATACAGGATTTCTATATCGGTGGACTGGCTCTACCTATGTTCAGGTTGGAGGAACCCCTAGCATACCAGATGCACCGAACAACGGTCTTATCTATGCCCGTCAGTCGGAAGCATGGGTTTCTCTCGTTCCGGTTGGCTCTGGAACACTCTCAATAAACGGGGTCGCAAGTAATGGAAATACGCTGTCCGATGACGGAGGCGATTCATGGACAAATTCTGCGACTTCATACCTTTACCAATGGCAGAGTAATTCTGGATCTGGATGGATCGACATCGAGGGAGCAACAAACTCAAGCTATATGCTTGTAGCTGGCAATGTTGGTCAGACCATTCGATTCAAAAAGATCGGAGTTAATATCATTGGAAACTCTTCTCCTATTTACTCTTCTCCAACTGCCGCAATCACGGCTTTCGTCAATACGCATATTCCCACTATCAGCCAAGAGGGGGCGCTAGCATCTGGTCAGTTGTTGGATGATGCTGGAGGCGACACATGGAGCGCCCCCACAACTGGAACGCAGATCCAGTGGCTCAATAACGGAAATCCGATTGATGGAGCAACAAGCTCTCCTTATACGATCCAAGATTCTGATATTGGCTGCACAATCTCGCTTCAAAAGTCAGCATGGCCCTATGATGAAACCACTATTTCTTCAGTAAGTGCAGGGCTGGCTATTCCTTCACCATACACAATAGACGCTCTGCTTGTTGCTGGCGGCGGAGGAGGCTGTGACCCAGATGGAGGAGGCGGTGGTGGAATCATCGAATCGCTCTGGTCTACTTATCAAGGACTCACTGCTGTTCCTGGCGATGTTCTCGCAATCAATGTGGGAGTTGGTGGAGACGTTAACGCGGACGGAGGAGATACGACAGTAACAGACTCTTCTGAAAGTATAAGTTTGGATGCCCCAGGCGGTAAATCTGGAGGGAATGGAGGAGCCAGTGGTGGAGGAAGCGGAAATGGGGGAGTCGGCTTTACGCTCGCCTCAGATGGCTATGTATCATCTATTACCGGAGCACCAACTTATTATGGAGGAGGCGGTGGCCGAGGAACTTACGACGGCGGCGGCTCTTCAGACTTTACAGGAGGACAGGGTGGCGGCGGAGAAGGGACAACTGGAGGAGGCGACGCGCTCAACTGGGATGCTTCTGCCGGAACTCCCAACACGGGTGGAGGAGGAGGAGGGGCTGGAGAGTCTGACCCTGACCATTCGCCAAAGGGAGGTGGATCTGGAGTCTGCATCCTTTCGATTCCTACAGCTAGATTTTCAAATACCTACACAGGGTCTCCAACGATTGCGACAAGCGGCGGCAACACCATTCTAACCTTCAACGCCTCTGGCACATATACCTTCTAAAGTCATGGCTCAATACGCACAAATCGTGAACGGTAAAGTATCTAATGTTATTGATGCTGATGCCTTACACATCGCAAATCTAAAGGACGCTCACTCGTGGGTACCTGTTGGGACACTTGGCAAAGCTCACATCGGAGCTTTGTGGGACGGAAAGGGATTCAAGTGCAATTCTCCTTATCCGTCCTGGGTTTTTAATAAGACCACCTATACTTGGAATGCTCCTGTCGCCGCGCCTTCAACGCCGCCATCAAGTGGTGGAATATGGGTTTGGAATGAAGCGACAAAAAGCTGGGTAAGTTATTTCCCAGAGCAAAGCGCAGCCCTCAGAACACTTTTTACAAGAGCGAAAGCATCCTTGTATGCAATTTTCACGGCGCTCCCTCCGGGTGCACAGTTGTTTTTCGCTCCCGTTGAACAAGGAATGCTATCGGCTGCGCAACAAGGGAACTGGACGCAGGTTGAATCCATTCTTTCCACAATTACTCCTTTTGTTCCGTCCACCATGATTTCCAGTCTGGAAGACATGCAGACGACTCTTACTCCCTACGCAACGGCAGCAGCAGCCATCGCCGCCGCCACAACGGTTGCAGAGGTCAATGCAGTCACGATTCCTTAACAATGAATGGAGAAAACGAAGAAACCTTCGAAGACGGAGATGATGCCTTTGAAATAGGCCAACCCGTTCCCCATGGGTCGCTTCAAACACAACTGGCAGTGATCCAAGCCAAGCTCGGTTTCATCCTTCGAAATCAGAACGATTTCAAGAAACATATGATGAACAAGAACCAAGACACGGAGAGCAGACTTCGATCCCTGGAGGGCTACAGAGGGATGCTTGTTGGGATTTGCACAACCATTTCAGCCATCGTGGCTTTGCTCATTACCTATTTCAAAAAATCATGAGGCTCGCTGCTTTTCTTCTCTTCTTGGCTTGTCTCTTTTTTATCACAGCGTGCAGCCATCCAACCGGTGATTACCTCAAACTTCCATGAAAGTCCCCTTCCCCCTTCTGATCCTCCTGATCCTGTTTGCCATGACCGGAGTTTGGAAGGTTTTAAGCATGTATTGGACCGGCCTTTTTCTCCCATCAACCCCATAACTAAAATGAACAAACTGCAATCATTTATTCTCTCGGTTTTTTCGATCGGGTTCCTCTCATCCTGCGCTCATCAACAGGTTGCCCCGTATGTTCCACCGATAGCTTCTTCCACCGATATAGACAACGGCCTAAAGGCGGTCTCGGCAGGCACGCAGAATGCCTCGGCTGATGTTGCGAGGGCTCAGGACACCGCCGCAAAACTCTATAGCGCTGTCACCAACGCAACGACGAATCAAGTGATATGGCAGGAGGTTGTTGATCTCCGAAGTGATCTTGCCGACTCGCAGAGTCAACTCACGAATGTCGTATCTGGCCTCAATGTGACTACTGGCAAGCTGTTGTGGTATGAGACGAATTACACGAATACTTACTCGACGCTGACTAATACCGTCTTGCAGCTCCAGACCGCTATCACGGACAAGAATAAGGCTCTTGCTGGAGAGGCTTGGTGGAGATCAAAGGCTCTTTGGGAAGCTGGAATCCTTCTGCTGATCGCTCTAGGTGTCGCCATATACTTCGGTGGCCCCTGGTTGGCAAAGATCGCGGGAACTGCTGTTAAGGCGTGAAATTCTACGCCCCATATCTCACGCTGCTTTTCATCGGCGTTCTTTTTCTTTCAGGGTTGTATCTATGGCTTGCCGGCAGTGGACCGTTAATGCGGAAACCTTATCGCCCAACTCCTTTTTATGTCAGGGCAGTGAGGTTGCTTTTCCTTCTCATCCTCGCTCCGATCGTCAGTGGATTTTGTTGGATAGCTAAATTGTGGAGGGAAACTGATTAGTCGGTTTTTTAAATCTATGAAAATGCCCCGGATGAAGTTCTTCAAATGGGTTGCAGGAGTTTTCAGTTCTGGCGCCGGTATTCCCTCGGTGATTCGGATCCTGATGTTCATTACGGTGATCGAGATCCTGCGAGTAGTTGATGCCATCAGGGTTGTACTTCTTCAGACCGGATCTGTTCCAGAGACTCCAGTTGGGACTGCCGGATTTCTCGCTGGCGTCTTGGGAATATTGACGGTGATCAAAGGTTATGCCGATCAGCTGGAAGCGCGGCGCATTCCCAAAGCGCCTGCCTCTCTTATTCCTGCTGCCGTAACGTCAGTTCCAACACCCGCTCCTACTCCTGTCCCGCAATGAAAAATTCTCCAGCACATGCCGAGATCCGTGCCCTGGCTTATCTGATCTGGCGTGCCCGTGTGATCTACCCGCAACTCTTTGCTGAAAAAGATGCTCAGGCCGATTGGTTATCCGCCGAACAGATCCTCAATAACGGAAACACTCTTCAGATCGATAACGTTCATCATCTTCTGGAGATGGCAACTGCCAGAAAAATCTAAACACCACATTAACTAAATGAAACTCACCGGCTCAAACGGCTACCCTTGGGAAATCGAAGTAGATGGCGCTGACTATGTATTCAGCGGCCCCGCCACATGGTTCGGAGGTCAAGCAGATGCCGATAGCGGGCAAGATTCGGGAGAGACAGCCAGCGGTCTCAACACGATCAAGAACCCCAATTTCTTTGGCTGCGCTCTTCCGATCGACCTAAACCGGCCCAAGAACAATCCCTGCAAGGGGAGTGCGATCGTTAACTATGCGGCAAAGTTTCCTTGGTATGCGCCGGTGTGGGTGACCAACGATGCCGGACTCATGGTGCCGGGCAAGTTGATCGACTTGGGACCCGATGCGCCGCCGGAAGGCGAGGGGGCAATCGACCTTACTCAGCCGTGGTTCAAGGCCTTGAATCCAGACAATCCAGCGGCTCTCAAGGAAGGCAAGATGCACGTCAGCGTCAGGATTCCAAACGCTGTCATATTATTCGCTTTGCCGACTCCTCCAGCTGCCGACACTTCTTCTCCTGCTCCGGCTGAAGATCCTGGACTGCAGGTAACGGGAGAAAACTTTCAGACCTGAAGCTTATTAATCAGCAATCATTACCCATTTTTCTATCGTGGACGGTGCTCCTAGAACGGTTTTGTAACTGAATGTTCCTGAGCGGATAACATGGGCAGAAAAATGCTCTCCTTCTGCAGCCCCTGAGAGCCCCTCAAGGTAAACTCTTCCATCGAAACCGTCCGGTTCTACCATACATCCGTCTGCTAATACTTGGAGCACTCTAAAGGAAATTGTCCGAGAATTTTTCAGGAGCATTTCCTTCCTGTTTTTTTCAGCTTCCTGATCAGCTAAAATTTTTTCTTGCCGCAATTTTTCCCTGGAGATTTGCTCAGTCAATTTTTCCGATTCAATGATTTTTACTCTTATTCTTTCAGCCTCTTCAAGAAAGTCGGTCATTCCTATTGGTGCTGAAGCTTCTAGATCCATGGATCTAAGAAAAAGAGTAGAATGATCATCCGTAAGAGTAGCCTTCACCTCTGTTCCTTTAGGTAGTTTTGAAGTGATTTTCCCGGCTCCCGAGGGAGCGCCTGAGAACTCAATCGCTTGTAAGATATGAACACTCTTTGGCCAGCACTCTGGAGGTGGAAAAGCGCGTGATGTCGTAGGAACGATCTTGGCAATCTCGGGAGCTTTATAATTTTTTTTATTCACAAAGTAGCCGAGAGCAAGAAATGCAATGATGATGAAAATAAATACCTTTCCAAAGGGGATATTTAAAGTTCTAGAACCTCCACAGAATTTGCAACGTGAAGGAACAAATGCGTTGGCAAAGCAAAACAGGAGCCATATTGGAATCCACAAACCGACTGTCACGAGGCATAGGATCAAGTGAAAGAGGTTATTCGGCCCATTCCTAGTGAATGCCCTCATTGATTTGCACGTTCGGCAGTAATGCTGAGAAGTTACTTCGCTCATAGAGAATTAGAGATAATCCATCAGCCACACGATTCCATCGGGGCGAGTGGATGGTTCAAATTGGAGGAAGCAGTTGAAGCAATTCCGCCTCCTCCGAGCGTTTCGGCACTCTTTTTTTTTGCGTCAGGTATTCCGTCAACTGTGATTTTTAAGGGAAGAACGATGTAGCCCTTCTCTTTAATACTTTCAACAGTCGCCTCTATTGCCAATCGGGCCAACGTGTTCTTCTTGAGCTTCAGTAAATCGGCTGCAGCCTGAAGTTCGATATTAACGTCAGTTGCGATATTTATGGAGAGAAAGGAATCCTTTTTCTTCATTGCGAAACAATACTGCAAAAAAATAGTTTTCCAACAAAAAAAGATTTGACGAAATAAAGGAATCCTTTATTTTCGCCGTTAATTCCTATTTGACACCGCGCGTAAGCATGACCTCAGAAAATCAGAATCCTGCCACAAAACCTCAGAATATCGATCTTCCCATCGATCTGATCGAGCTTATGAAGCAAATAGCCAAAGCAAATAATCTCACCATCAAAGGCATAGCTTCCTTGGCAATTCGGGCAGGAATTCCACTTGTTGTTTCAAAACTCCAGGAACTCCAATCACCAAATCCCACCCAACCGATCCCCTGATTCCATGCCAATCGAAAAACCACTTTCAAAGCGCGGTTTTATGAAAGCCGCTGGCCTCTCGTTTGCAAAGGCCTCGGAGTTGTGGTCTGACCCTTCCTTCCCCGTCATTGCCGGAAGAATCTACTTGAGCGACTTCAAGCTGTGGAGGCGGCGTTCCCTGCGATCCCAATGTCAGCCCACTGGGCAAGGTCGCGCACCTGGTGCCGATCGTAAAGCATGTGGATCAACTCGGAGGAATGATTCACCAAGCGCATTGCAGCCTCACGAGGAACTCCTTCACGGCGCAGCCGCGTAACCTTTGTGACTCTCAACGAATGAAAACAAACCCCCTCAATTTTGACCTTCTGAAAAAATTGCTGCCAGCGCCTGCTAGGCTGGAATGGGAATTCATCTATGGTGTGGATCCGTCCCTCGCTCTTCATTCTGCGGAACATTGGTATCAGCTGCTTCGGAACAGGGATGGAAAACGATTTGTTTTCTCCCCCCTTGGGGCAAGGGAAGGTCATGGTTGGGAACGAGGTATCTATCACAACCATATTGAGGGGAATTCTGGTGTCCCTAAGTCTGCAGCCGGTGCACAAGGAGATCTCGAAGGCCGTCCCCATCCACGCTGGTTCGTCCTTGAGTGCCTCTCGGCACTTCTCAATTTCCTCATCAGTAAACTCCCTCTTTGCCTTCGGGGGATCCCGTCGCAATTTGAGCACGGCAAGAGGGGAAGCAGCAATATAGCCACGTCTGACACTCTCATTGAGAAGGGAAGCAAGCAACTTGACTTCGAGGATGGCAGTGTTGCGGCCGCTTCGCTTCCCGTTCTTCTTTTTCCGAGTGAGTCTCCATTCGATGTAATTGGAAACAAGAGAATAGGTGACCTTCGGCACGTCAATTCCCGTTGTGGTAAGGTAGAGCCCCATCCAGTTCCAGGCATCGGTGTACCTCTCAAGGGTGCGAGGGGAAAGAGCCTGATTTTTGAGGTATTTGGGCACCCAGTCCCAACCTATAGTCACAGTTGCAGCGCTTCGGTACTCCTTAGCCTCGTGCTTTGCACGGAGTTCTCTAGCGGCCGCCGTATCATTTGGATTATCCCATCGGAGGCCAGTGCTCGATTTCTTCCATTTTTTCCCGTCTTTCCATTGCAGATACCAGAAAGGGCTGGAAGGCTTTTTCAAGAGGGAGGCCATGGAAGCAATTTTGCACAGTGGGACAAGGGGGACAAATAAAAAACAACAAACCAGAGCAAACAGAAGCAAACCAGAGCATTATGAAACATTCTGAAACAAGAGCCAGTGACGAGGGTTCGATTCCCTTCACCCGCTCCCTTGATTATAAGGGAGTTACGCAAGCAGGGGGACAAAAGTGGGACAAAAAGAGGACTTCCCTCTCTGTAGAGCGTAGAAAGAACTTCCTGATCGCACTTGCGATCACTTTAGCCGGTATCCCGATCTGGATCTGGGATCTCTCAAAATTGGGGGTGCTCAAATGAGCGGCTCTTTCTTGCCAGGGCAAATTTCCCCGCCCTCACTCCTCACGCGCATCCAGATTGGGATTCTGGTTTGGGCTGCTGTTATAACAGCGTTTTTATTTCTCCTGGTGCTTTCCCTGCTTCTCGGAAAGTACACCTTATATCTTTTGGAGGTGATCAAGTGATCACGCATTGTCCCCAGTGCGGAGAAGACTTCGCTAAGCCAAGCCCCGTCGATGAGTACTGCTCAAATTGTGGCTGGCCTGATGAGAAATGGCCCAGAGAGGCCTTTATGATGAAGCGAGCCTATTTTCACCTGATCTGCATCTGGGCTGTTTTCACATTCATTATTTTTTTCTTCGAACTTTGGAGGGTAATCCGATGAATCGCCTTCCAGGAGAGATCATCCAATTCCCTAAAAAGGGGAAGCAGCCGTTGCTTTATTGGGTCGGGGTTCTTGCCGTGTGGATTTTCGTGATCGCCCTCTTCCTAGGGCTTTGGACGCTCATCATCATTCTCGGAAAGATCATTCTACATCAACTGGGGGTGCTCCATGGATAAGCAACTAGAAGAAATCCGTGGAGGGATTGGCCTGAAACGATTCCACGTTCCGGGACGCGATTATGAAGGGGAATCCCCTCTCATTGATTGGCCTCCCTTCCTGCGACAGTTGGCCAAGCATTTCCCGACTGTCACTACCATTTGGGGATCATTCCAACAACGCGATGGGAAATGGAAAAAGATTTTCCTTAGTACCTATAGACCCAGCTGGAGGAGAGGGAAATATCCTCGGATTTTCGAGGAAATCAAATGCCCAGAAGGGAGGCCCGAATGAAAAAGGAACCCTTGACTCTTCACCAGCAGGCATGGACCGCAATGTGCAAACGGGCCGGTTTTTCTCAGCGCATCATCAATAAGACCAACTGGGATGAGTTAGAAAAGCTTCGTCTCAACTTTGAAGCAAAAGGATGTGCCGAATCATCCATTGAAGAACATCCCGCCTTCCATACACCCCTTCATGACGTAGGAGTTATTGCGGCATCTTTGGATGAAGAGGGAAATTTAATTCCCGAAGATCGTAGTGGTTACTGTCCTGAATTTGAGGGCAAACCTCTTTCAGCCTTCTGGGACAAAAAAAAGAAGCGCTTCAAGAAATCTGCCCCTCGCTCTTTCCAAGGGATCAAATCCTTCCTGAGGATACGCACCATATTCAGATTGGAAGTGGAGGTGATCCGATGAGCACTCTGGCTGAACTTCGGCAGTGCTGCCTCTGTGGGGAAGAAGATAGGCATTTTCTCAGGGATGGAGATGAACTCGTGTGCTTCGACTGCTGGCAGTCAGGATCCAGCGCCTCTCCTTATCAAGATCTTAGGGAATGCTCCCATTGTGGAATCGTTCACCGGAAGTTCACTTCCTCTCATATTGGATTGGTATGTGATCTTTGTAATCACGGTCAGAATTGCAATCATCAGGTCTGCGACACATGTGGAAAGGTAGCAGATAATTGGTATGTAAGCCGATCATCGAAGTTGTTCTGCCGGGCCTGTTGGAGACTGGAGGTGCTGCGATGAGCCGCCGCGTTTCATTTCACGAGAAACTGAGCCAGATGATGGCCAAGACAGGTCGCAGCTATTCCGAGTGCTGCAAGTTTTTCGGTAGTCATGGCGGCAGGACCTCAGCTGCTCGGCGCCGGCGTCGTCTTCAGGAGAGCCGCAGGATCCGCTTCGAGAACATCAAGCAGGAGGCGATCGGGATTCGATGAATAAAGCATTAATACCTGTCATGGTCACCAACCCCCTAGAGTACGCTGCCTACAAGCGGCAGCTCATGGCAACAGGCAAGCCAGAAGGCGCTATCATGTGCGAGCTTGGCCTAGCACGCTGCCGTACACAGGGGCGTAGGCCAGTAGAAATGTTACCACCCCTTCGAACCAATGAAAAGATTTGGGAGGGGATACGAAACGATAACCCTCATGCTTCCTTCGCTTTAGTAATGGCGAACGCAATCAGGATATTAGTTCTTGCGAGGGAGATTCTCTCAGAATTCCCGAAGATCTCTGCCCATGAGGCAGACTACCTCGCAGAGGTTGCCTTAACTCCATTTCCACTTCAGGCCACTTGGGATTCTTTGATCCAATTAAAGCTTTCCATCCATCATGAAATCACCCGCCGCGCCCATGCTAAACGGTTAGCAGGTATGTCTCGAATCCGAGCGAGACAAAGGAGGGCAAAATGAAACGGAATTCCCACCCGAAACGGGAGGCATCGCTGCACGGTATCCGAAAGGAGAAGGCAAAGTGTGCTGTCGGTGCCTCCCACCTCCCTTTTCATTCGATCCCCTCGCTCCTACTTCTGGAAGCTATCCTAAATCCTAAATTCAGCCTTCGGAGGGTTCAATCATGACCGCGAAGGCCGGATTCCGTGAACTGGATGAAAAGGCAAACAGAGCCTTGACCCGTTTTTACAACCGTACGGGTTGGGAGCCGGTCTATGTTGACCTCCCTTTTGATGAGATAATTGCAGCTGAAAGTGATGGGGAGGATTCGGCTCCTACCGAGTACGACATTCATCAGCGGATTACCGGGATTAAGGCATTCTTCCGGTTTCTAGGAGCACACGGCCCCCATCCTGCCCAGATGCTCAAGCAGATGGCTGCCTGTGGCCGTGCCTGCCATATCGAGCCCTGGAACAAGATGACGATGCACGAGCTGGGCTATTTCTACGGAGAGACCGCAGGAGCCCATTCATGGCGCTGCAAGGGGATCTCCCGCGAAATCAGTCTTTCCGGAATGACCGGCAGCAAGCTGCCGGGCCAGAAATCCCAAGCCGCATCAGAGAGTTATCGCCGCCACCGGAAAGGGAACTGCAACAGAAAGGGCGGCAAGAAATTTTTAAAACGATCCAAAGCCTCAAACCATGACATCAAAACCGATTAATCTCTCATTCATCCCTGTCAACCAGATCGCCCCCTCCAAGACGAATCCCAGAAAGATTTTTAGGGATGAGTACCTTTCCGAACTCTCGGCCTCGATCAGTGCTCATGGAATCCTAAACCCTCTCCTGGTGAGGGCCTCCGTTGACCCGGGAAGGATTGCGGCTGGAATCGCCTACGAACTGATTTCAGGTGAGTGCCGCCTTCGCGCAGCTTCTCTCTCAGGACTCACTGAAGTTCCCGTTCTCATCCGTGACGATCTCTCCGAACGGGAGGTTCTGGAGATGCAGCTTATTGAGAATCTCCAGAGATCGGACCTTTCCCCGCTTGAGGAAGCAGAGGGAATGAAACAACTCATCAAGATTTTAGGTGAGACTGAAAAGAAACCACTCGCTGCCCTAGGTCTCAGGATCGGAAGGACCGAGGAGTTTATCCGCCAACGGATCTCTATTCTCAATCTCCTTGGCACCCCTGCAGGGGTTGCTCTTGAGAATGGAGAGATCTCGTTTTCTCATGCCAGACTTCTTGCAAAAATCCCCTCCAGGATTGTTCGCGACGATTTGACCAAGCGGGTGCTCAAACCAATCGACGGCTTGGCTCCTTTACCTTATCGACTCCTCGATAGGATCATCCGGGATGAATGCATGATCTCCCTGGCTGGAGTCGATTTCGACCGGGAAGATGAAAGCCTTGTCCCAGTTTTCTTTGATGAAGTAAGCGGGGAAAGAAACGGTGGAGGAGAGTGCGGTGACTGCCCGCACAATTCTCTCAACATCTCCGACATGGAGGATGCATACCGAAATCCTGTTTGCCTGAATCCAGAATGTTTCCGGATGAAGAAGGAGAAGGCCCACGAGCATTGGTCCCAGAGCGTTACGGATCCAGAGCGCGGCATTGAGGCGATGTCCCGTGACGATGCAAAAAAGGTTTTCGACTACACAGGCAGAAAATTGCAGTGGAACTCTGGATTCGTGGAGCTTGGGGATTCTCCGGATGAAACTGATCTTCGCCAGGGCGTCAAGAAGGCCGAACCATGGAAGAAGCTAATTGGAGGGCGCGTCCCCGTTATCTTGGCCAAGGACGCAGCAGGCGCCGTGCACGAACTGGTGAAGCGGGATCTGGCACTCGAAGCCGCCCGGGATGCTGAAAAGGAAAAGCCAGAGGATCAGAGGATTTTTCGTAAACCCCAACGGAGCACCTCCAAGGATTTTATTCCCAACTACAAAAAGGAAGAGGCCAATGAAGCTCGGATATTAGAAATTGAGATCCAAAAGAGGGTGGAGATTGCGTGCCGAGCAGAGATCCTTCGCATGGCTCCTGAGATCGAGGCGAAGCGTTTCAGCCCTGCTGCTACCACTCTTATTTGGGATCTGCTTGGGGAGATGAACGACCTTCATCCCCAGCAGCCTGCAAAAGATGCGGACCCCTTTGTGCTCCTGGTGGATGCCACGCTGGCTCTAGCCATTCAATGGGATGGAGATCCCAAAGATGCCTTTCTGGCGTCTTGCCACAAAATTTTCAAAATTGACCCCAAGAAGGTTCGAAAACAGGTGGAAGAGGAATTTAATCGGGAACTGGCGGCAACTAAGGAAGCCGCCGAACTCGGAGAAAGCCTCGAATGGGAAGGGAAAAAGGAAACGCCAGAGGACTTCGAGTGGAACTCAAAGCAAATCTGCACCAATCCGGACAGGGCCACCTTTATCTTCAAGGGATCTCCTAAGTGTGAAGTTGAAGTTTCTGTGGCTCGTTCCGCGAAGGGATTCCACGCCGGTTACCATGTGAGCATTTTTAACAAGGGAAGAGGAGGTTATTTCCCGAACGTCAACTCCACAGCCTATGACTCCCGAGCGGGGGCCGTGCGCTCCTCTCTCACCTCGGCTCTCAAGCATCTCACCGCCCATGGAGGTCGCGCCGCTGATTCCGGACAAATTCTGAAGTTCCTGGATGCCATGGGAGGGCCTGCTCCCGCAAAGAAGGGAAAGAAAAAGTGATGCCATTTGTTTCAACATAAAAACCCAAAACACCATGAAAAAACCTGCTAAAAAAATTGAAGAAAAGCTGCCAGAGCCCGAATTCAAAGATCCAGTCCTAATACTCCGAACGTGCAATAAAGATCTGAAATCCTACAAAGGATTTCAATGGCCAAAGGAAGGCCCTGTATCGGCTCCAGACTTTAATCCATCTCCCGAGTGCGGCCATGGGCTTCACGGCCTATTGGAAGGCCAAGGAGATTGGGGATTGCTTGATTGGTCGGTGAGCGCAAAGGCACTGATCGTTGAGACCGACCGTTCCCAACTTATTGAGCTTGGCGGAAAAGTTAAGTTCCAGTCTGGGATCGTAAAAAGAGTTGCGACTATCGCTGCGTTGTTATGCGAATTTTTGTGCAATGCGGCGAAAATAAAAAAAGAGGTCTCGGATCTTCAGAAAGCCACTTCGTCCACGGCCGCAGTGGACGAAAATTCGCATAGCAGCAGCGACCCCTCCTCGCAGTTGGCAGCATCAGGCGACTCCTCGCAGTTGGCAGCATCAGGATACTCCTCGAAGTTGGCAGCATCAGGATACTCCTCGAAGTTGGCAGCATCAGGATACT
>Ga0007854_10000193_pt1 | contig 42774 bp, 32 predicted proteins | sample CryBogCBH12Aug08_FD_60382 | JGI IMG/M metagenome (GOLD analysis project Ga0007854, IMG submission 60382) | Freshwater microbial communities from Crystal Bog, Wisconsin, USA - CBH12Aug08 | ecosystem: Environmental > Aquatic > Freshwater > Lake | place: Crystal Bog, Wisconsin, USA | collected... | reverse complement strand
ATCTGCACGTCCTGGGAAAAGAGCCTGCAGGCCAGCTCCCGCTGCTCGCCCAGGATCCTGGAGGGCTGTTGGGCCCACGCGCCAAGCGCCTCCTCGAGCGAGATTCTCAGCGCCGCCGGATCCTCAGGATCCGCCAGCCAGTTGATCTGCGCAAAGCCGAGCTCCTTTAAAAAACGGAACCCGGGGGCGTCGGTCAGGAACATGGGCAGCGCCGTGCTCAGCGCCTCGGTCATCGTCAGGTCACAGTCCATCACCAAGCCATCCCCGGCTACATGATGGAAATGACCATGGATTTTCCAGTCAGGAATCCGGAAGAGTTGGCCGGCATCTCAGTCGGCGACAAGCTCACATTCACGCTCAAGGTTAGCAAGGATAACGACTGGATTGATAACATCCACCGGGAGGGTCCTGCCGCACAAGTAACGACGACCACAAGGCAGGTGTCCGGAGAAAAGATTTCTAAACTCAAGACTGGCGACAAACTGCCTGATGGCGATTTTGTGACTGAAGATGGAAGGACAATGCATTTCGCTGATTTCCAGGGGAAGGTGGTGGCATTCACTTTCTTTTTCACGAGATGCCCCCTGCCAGACTATTGCCCCCTGATGAACCGAAACTTCAAACAAACGAGAGATATCCTTCTTTCATCACCCGGCGTTCCTACAAACTGGGATCTTATCTCGCTCTCCTTCGACGCAGGGTTCGATCATCCGGAAGTCCTCTCCTCCTACGCTAAAAATTACCGCGCAGATAACCCTGATCGTTGGCTCTTTGGAGTGGCCTCAGCAAAAACTCTAGCTGAGGTTGCATCCCCACTAGGGTTGATGATCCTGAATCAGGGGGCCGGCATTGCACACAATCTCCGCACGGTAGTTCTCGATGCGCACGGACGTATTTACCGTCAATTTAACGATAACCAATGGACCCCTCAGCAGCTTGCCAAGGTCATGCTGGAGGCCATGAAAGCAGGGTTGAGAAAGTAAACACTCGCAGCTGGGGCCGAATGTGAGAGGTCAGTTGTTCATATGGCGTGGAAAAAATTGACCGTAATACGAAATTCAACAATCGTCACACGAAATAGCTGGCATGATTCGGTTGATTGGGCTATCTCGCCTTCTTATTATGAAAAACCTAGCTACAGTCTTATTTCTGACATGGGGGATCCTAGCGGTTAGTAGTCTGGAGGCAGATCCAGTCGAACTTCCGAATCCTTATAATATTCTCAACCAGCAGCGTCTTGCGGGAGAGTTTTTGGGATACAGGCCAAAGGCTGAGACCAATGGAGTAGTGCTCAGTGTCCAATCGATTTCCGATCTACTTGGCAACACCACGGGCGGTGCTTCTACCGGAACCACCTACTCAGGACTCATCAATCTGGGACTTGCCGTGGATCTCCAAAAGGCCATCGGATGGGAAGGTGCATCCTTCAAAAACACCTGGCTCTGGCTGTATGGAAACAATGGCAACAATCTCTCTGCCAGTAGTGTGGGGAATGCTCTCAATGTGAGTTCAATTGCAGGTCAGCCAGCCTTCCGTTGCTACGAACTCTGGTTCCAGCAGAATGCCTTTCATGACGTTATTTCTCTCCGAGGAGGACTGATTCCAGTTGATACCGAATTCATGCTTTCTGACACAGCCAGCCTCTTCGTGAATAGCACCTTCGGTGCTCCCGCCTTATTTACCATGAATATACCCAACGCTGGTCCCACATATCCCATGGCGACACCTGGACTCCGCTTAGCGGTCCAGCCAACTTCTTGGCTGACCCTGCGGACGGTTTTTGCACAGGCAAATCCTTTTGAGCAGACCAAGAATATTCACGGTTTCGACTGGAATCTAGGTTCCGCAGGCGGACTACTCAACATTAACGAGGCAGAAGCCGACTGGAATAAAGGTGCCTCAGCCAAGGGACTGCCGGGTTATGCCAAGTTGGGGTTCTGGTTCCAGCGAGGCCAAGGGCAACAGCAATCGGATGAGCCGGGCTACAGCTTTGTGTCGCCTGATGCCTGCTCCTACAACAACGGCTTTTACGGAATCATTGACCAGAAACTCTATACCCCGAGCAGCACAAGCCCTCCCAAGGATGGGGGTAAGGAGTCTTCATCAGGCAAGGAAACCAAAACGGCACAGGAACCCCCTTCAACTGGAACCACCAAAGGCCTCTCTTCCTTCGCGCGCATAGGTTTCTCACCAAACCTAAGTAGCATCGTAGGTTTCTACTCTGACATGGGACTTGTCTATACCGGCCTGATTCCCACGCGTAATGCCGACAAGCTTGGTCTGGCATTCAGCTACGCGCAGGTGGGGACTCAGCAGCTACAGAACGCTGCACGCTCCACCCCTTCGGGGGCCTCCTTCGAAGGAGTAGCTGAACTGTCCTATTCGATCCGTTTGGCTCCGGCTATCGCCATCCAGCCTGATCTCCAGTACATCCTGCATCCAGGAGGGACGCAGCAATACGGCAATGCACTTGTCGTCGGCGTGCGTGCCGTGGTGGATTTCTAGTCGACCATCACAGCTTCGATCAGACTTTTGTCTCTCAAGACTGAGAGACAGGGGCTAGGATGGAAGGATCTTCCCGGTTGTAGTTACGGTGAGTTTGCCGTGCTTCACCCCCTTTACGGCAATCAGTTCGTCAGCGATCTTTTTCACCAATCCTGCCTTGCCTCTCACGACAAGGACTTCCAGGCAGTTGTGGTGATCAAGATGAACATGAACGGTGGAAATGATGACTGAGTGGTGGTCATGCTGGATTTCCGTCAGCACCTCCTGAACATGTTGCCTGTGGTGGTCGTAAACCAGAGTGATCGTCCCAGCGATTTCTTCGTTGCTGAACTTCTGGCGATGGTCGATCAAGCGGTCGCGAACCATGTCGGCAACGGCCAGCGAACGATTACGGTAGCCCTTCTGGCTAGTCATCAAGTCCAATTGAACAAGGAGTTCTTGGGGCAGGGAAACGCTGAACCTGGCTACATGGATTTTCTTCATTTTTCTTGTGGATATAAGGTGTATGGAAGCGTGTCAACCGCATGCCGGCGCTCGTATATTCCGATAACTCGAAGCGTCGACCATGCGGCAGGGATAGTGTTGTAGCTCAAGAACCCGTACAGCTCTATGTCCTAGGAATGTAGAACACGAAATTGTTCTTGCGTAACACTTTTTGGGAATTCACATTCCATACATGCATATACCGGACGGATACTTGAGCCCCTCGACTTGTATAGTAATGGCTGCAACCGCTACACCCTTTTGGGTCGTTGCAATTCGCAAACTTCGCACTGCCCTTAACGCCAGGATGGTTCCTTTGATTTCTCTGGTTTCGGCATTTTGCTTTGTGGTTATGATGTTCAACCTGCCTCTTCCTGGGGGCACAACCGGTCATGCTGTGGGAATGGCGATTGCCGCAATATTGCTGGGACCATGGGTGGCCGTTATCGCCATCTCGATGGCCCTACTTCTTCAGGCGCTTCTGTTTGGAGACGGTGGGATCACAGCATATCCGGCAAACTGCTTTAATATGGCGATTGTGGGGTCGCTTGCTGCCTATGCCATTTACCGCCTCATCTCCGGCAAAGAACCTTTGAAATCTCCGCGACGAATCTTCGCAGCAGCCTTGGCTGGATATGGTGCGATCAACCTGTCGGCTCTTTGCGCCGCTGTGGAACTCGGAATCCAGCCCGCTCTTTTCCATGACGCATCCGGCTCACCCCTTTATGCCCCATATCCGCTTTCGGTTTCCCTACCGGCAATGATGGCTGGCCATCTCACCTTCGCCGGAGTTGCCGAGTTGGTAATCTCCGGAGGGCTATTGGCTTATTTTCAGCGTGCGGACATCTCGTTGCTCCGGATAAGCGCACCAGGAGCACGGGATGCATCTCTTCCCGCTCCAGCCATTGCCTTGCGCCCCCTCTGGGTTGGACTTGCGGTGCTTATGCTGATAACACCGCTGGGCTTGTTGGCTACAGGGGAGGCATGGGGCGAATGGGATGCCCAAGAGTTTTCCAATCCCGAGGCTCGGCAAGTCATTGCTGCTGCATCCGGCCATGTCCAACCGCCTGTGCATGCCCCGGAAGGGCTTGAGAAGCTATCCGCCATCTGGACCGCACCATTCCCCGACTACGCCCCGACATTTCTCAAGAGCAAGAATCTCGGTTACATCCTTTCTGCCATGTTTGGAGGAGGGATCTTAATAGTAATTGGTTTGGTGCTTTCACGGTTATTTAGGTTAGGTGAGCACGCGGCGGTCGAGATCAGTCAGGCGATTGCCAAGCTGACCAACGGCACGAGCCGTCAGATGCCTTAGATCACGCTCCGCAAAGCGGGTGTGCTTTCTTGAGATCTGCACCTGCCCACTGAAGGCCAGGTTGTCACAAACGAAGACGCGGGTGCCAGCAACGAGGCCAGCAGGATAGGTCTGATCGTGACTGTTACGCAGCCCCACGACCCAGCCGAAGTCCGCAATGTTGCGGTCTGGCAGGGTGACACTCAGGACACCGAAGTACCTGTCTCCGTTGTGACTGAGTGCATGGGCCTCGTCTGTTACACGAAAGCCACAGGCGCGGAGTTGCACTTCGATCTCATTCAAGACCGATGTGTGGCTCAACGGAAACCAAGTGGCGGTGGGTTTCGGTGTTGGAACCTCATAGAGGCTATTGCGGTGGACTAGCTCTGCCCCGCAATGGAGCAGCATTCCCCGTGGCGGTTTCTGATCCCTGACGGGATTCTGCATTAGTATGTTCATTTTTGTTTTGGGTTGAAACGGCAAAGGGCCGGAAGCGTTGTGCTCCCAGCCCCTCGCCGCAGTTGTTGTTACTGACTAGGCCGGCTCCAGTTCGGTTTTGAACTTGAGCTGAGCGGTTGAGCACTCCTTCAGGGTGATGTCGTCCCTCACACCCAGATAGACTGGCTGGAAGAGACTGCCACTCTCGGGGAATGCGTAGAGGTAGCGCACCTCGATGAAGTCGCCTGCCTTGGGAATCTCACGACCGACAGGAATGGTGACATTGCCTGCTGGAACGAGACATTGACCGTCATGGAGTCCAAGACGGACACTTCGCTTGCCATTCACACCCGTCACCACAACCGAAGCCGTGGCCACGAACTTGAATTTGAGTTGATCGCCACCACTAGCAGGACGCCCCGGGATGTAGGGTGCGGCAGAGCGTTTGAAGACAACGCCCTCCTGCCCCTCCTCGCGCCACGACTCAAACATCCGCCTCTTCATGGGCGTCCCATGAATGGGAGCTACGAAGTGCATGGCCTGTGCCTGACCACTGGCGAGTAGGTTTAGTAGCGCCACGACCCTGTCCTTGAATCCCCGGCCCCTCAGGGAGCCCCGGTGTTCAATGAGGTCGAATGCGTGGTAGGTCTCCCCGATAATCTCGCCGTCGATGAGGTAGTCACCCGGTAGTGCCCGGGCACTGCGCAGAATAGACTCCGGCAGGCCGCAGGCTACTCCACGGCGATTGATGCCAGTAACGACTCCATCCTCCTTGCGGAGCATGAGGCGCTTGCCATCCAGTTTCTGCTGGAGAAGGAAGCTATTGTCCTCAAGGAGGGATTCCACCTCCGTGTCACTGACTGGGTTGAGCAACTGGGGCAGGACGCCCGTGTTCTCCACCTTGGCTACATTGTAACTTGGGACTGCCGCCCCAACTTCCCGATATCCCTTGTTCATCTTCTCGGCCACAAGGCGGTCAAAGATGTTGCGCGCGACACCGAAGGCAACGGGATGGCTGGTCTTGGTACCGCTGTTGAGCGCACTTCCCCTGCGACCGTAGGCGAAGTTGACGACGAAGCCATCGCCGCTTGGCAGAAGTTCCACCCGGTAGACTTTGTCGGAGCGGCCATCCTGATAAAAAAGACTGACTGATTGCATTGTATTTATGTTTGGAAATGAAGAAGGGCCGGAAGCACGTGCCTCCGGCCCTTCTTCGGGTTGTTGTTGTTAGCGCCGGGGTGGAAACCAGATCCACACCACAGCTACCAAGACTGCGATGACTGCCAGTGGCCAGAGCGCTGCACTCAGGGCTCCCACGAGCGTTACCGCCGCGAGACCGATGAGAAGCAGCGCCACTATCGGCAGGACTATCCTGAGGAGTAGTTCGTGAAGATCTCTCATCTCGAATGTCCCCCGAATAGCACGCAGATGAGCGCAGCAATGACTACGCCAAGGCCGATGACCGACAGGCCTGCCCCTATGGGATTCATGTCCGGGCCGCACTCGCAGCCCGACAGTGCCAGAGAAGTTAGAATGATGGCCGTGGCTTTCATTCGACACCTCCCGACCACTTCATGCAGTCGCCTACGTATTCACACGCTTGGCATTGAATACCGGGACTGGGAACCCAGTCCTCACGCTTCACGCCCTCAACGTATGAGACCATGCTGCGAAGGAAGCGCGCGGCCTGATCCTGATTGATGGGATCGGCACGCGTTACTACCAGTTTGGGCACCTTGGTCTTCACCAGATGATGAAGCTCAATGCCGGTCTCGTTCTCACCCGTGGCCTCCCGGTAAAGGAGGCTGTAGGCTGCGAGCTGCAGGTCATGACGGTGGAGAGCCATGGCGCCGTCGGGCGTAGTCGCCGTGGTCTTGAAGTCCACGATGACACCGCCGGGACGCACCAAGTCGATGACACCGCATAGGGTGGGCAAGCCCATGTCGGACAGGTCGGCCTCAACCCCGACTTCCACAGCCAGCGGCTTTTCATCCGTCGGTATGGGAGTAGTAGCTAGATAGTGCTCGACTAGCGTCCATGCCTTGCCGCGCTGTGTCTGCTCTTCCTCGTCATCCCAAGCAATCGGCTCATCCATCTCTCCCTGTGCTGTAGTCCACTGGGCGTCAAAGGCCTCCCACAGGTCGTTATCCGAGCAGGGCTGGGACTTCCACCTGCGGTTACTCCATGCCTGTAGTGCGTGATGAACGGCCTGCCCCACAAACAACGCGGGGCTGACCGGCTTCACCAGCCTTTGGACATAGCGGAAGAAGAACTTCAGGCGACAGCTATGAAACAGTGTGAGCCGTGAGGCACTCACCGGTTCATCCAGCACGTCCCGCGCCTCCCTCTTGGAGGGTGAAGCCAAGGCGATCACCTGCTCCTCCCGTTGCTATAGCGTGGTGTGGTGCCGCGACGGGGAGGCTTGCCACCGTTGTCCTCGATCAGACGGTCGATGAGACCGCTGGCTTGGAGTTTGTTGAGTCCGGAGACCTCGGAGGCTCCGAACATCTCACGCGCTAGGTTCTGAACATCGGCCTTTGCCAGACTGTGCTCGTCCATCAGCTTGAGAATCAGGTCTTTCTGCTTATCCGAGCACTTCCAGATGCCGTTACCGGATGTGCCATTGCCGCCGCTAGGATGCCCGCCACGCCCCTTTTCTAGGACATCCGCTGTCCCATACCCCTCAGATGGCACGAAGCCGGTCTGTTGGATCTCTGAATCCACGCTCTTTTGGAGTGTGAGGTAGAGTCTGGAGGCCTCTCCAGCCACGTCGTTGACGTTGGTAATCTCGGTCTCGACTGAGACACTGAATTGGTGACTGCTGTACCCCGGAAGGCCGAGGCGCTTGCTGTAATTGGCGATTAATTTAAGTGCCATTGATGTTGGTGGTTGGATCCGTACACGAAAAAACCCGTCGTGATGACGGGCTGTGTGCCGGGATTGGTTGTTAAGGGGTTCGGACGCAGCGGATGGCTACGTCCTCCCTATTATATTATGGTCCAGTTCTTGACCGGAACTAACGGGTCACTGGGAATATGGCGAGCAATAGGTGAGAGAGAAAAGAAAAGAGGCAAGGAGACCCGAAATGGTGAAAATGGTATAAGCAATTGTCAAATTTGTGTTCTCCACCCACCCAAACTGAAAGCAATCAACCCCATGAAAACAAAGACCATTCTCCTTGCCCTACCAATGTTCTGCGCCCTGTCAGCCTTGTTGAGCTTACTGCTCCCTATCCCCAATCTGGCCGCCCAGAATCCGACCTCAGTAGGCGGAACCACGGAGGCATACAACGTCGAGGTGGTTTCCCTGCTCAACCAGGCGAAGCTCCTTTTGTCTCGCGGTAGCGGGAACTATCAGGGGAAACGGGCAGCGGCCCTAGGACAGATTGACTATGCTCTGGCCGAGTATCACGCGCCACGGACGAATTATCCCTGGCATCCTTCAGGACAGAACGCCTCCACTGAATATTTGCGGCAATCCCTCGCAAAACTGGAAGATGCCGTTGTCAAGGTTTCCGGTGAAGGCCCTGTTCATCAGCATATTTCCAAGGCGATCAATTTGGTCAAAGCCTGCCTCAAAGAGGATGGGGTATAGCTGCTTGGATGTAGTAGAAGCCATCTTACCAGCCAACCTCTCAGCCCCATCCACGGTCCCACCAGCGCCACCGACATAAAGGCCGAACAGATAATAGTCCTCAAGAAGCTCCTGGATCAGGGACTCATTTCCAAGGAACTCTACGATCAAAAGGCGATGGTGATTTTGGACCAGATGTGATCCCGATGGACGCTCGAAAACTACCCATAAAAAGCAGATAGAAACAGCGACAGGGACACCATCGTTCATTATAAGTATGCCCGAACCCGAGCCACCATCCGATGGCAGCCAGAACGAAGAGGATCTCTTCGGCATGGATCCCGGAGAGTTGCTAGCGCGCGGCATAAAGACCGTCCATCCGACCAAGGGAGGCAAGAGCTGGGAGCCTCCCACACCCGAAGAACTCTCGCGGTTGCTTCCGCAGTATGAGATCACGGTGCTGCTCGGGGCGGGAGGGATGGGGGCAGTTTACAAGGGCAGGCAGGAGGCTCTCGATCGTCCCGTTGCTATCAAGATCCTTCCGCCTGAACTGGCCGAGAATCAGCAGTTCGTCCTGCGCTTCCAGCGTGAGGCGCGCATCCTCGCAAAAGTCCAACATTCTGGCATCGTGGCCGTTCACGATTTCGGACAGACCGACGGCGGCCATCTTTACTTCGTGATGGAATTCGTGGAAGGGACCAATCTGCGGCACTTGCTTCGCGGGAAGAAAATCGCCCCTGAGCAGGCACTCGAACTTACCGTCCAGATCTGCGATGCCCTGCAGGCTGCGCATAAGAAGGGAGTCGTCCACCGCGACATCAAACCCGAGAACATCCTCATCTCCGTCGACGGCACGGTGAAACTGGCAGATTTCGGACTCTCTCGTCCCATCACCGAAGATACCTCCACCCTTACTTCTACCAACGTGACGATGGGGACTCCCGACTATATGTCACCCGAGCAGCGGAGCGGCGAAGTGGACCAACGAACTGACATTTATGCCCTCGGCGTCGTCATCTACGAAATGCTCACAGGCAAGCCCCCTAGGGGAGCTTTCGATCTCCCCTCCCACAAAGTTCAGGTGGATGTCCGGATTGACGAGATTGTGTTGAAGGCGCTTCAGGAAGAACCGGAGCGGCGCTACCAGCATGTCACGGAACTAAAAACCGACGTGGAGATAGTCCGCAGCACGCCGCTGCAGGTTGAGTCACCTTCAGCAGCTGTGGAGCCGATTTCGGAACTAAAGCCTTCCCGCCCAACCATGACGATCCTTGTCGTTATCAGTGTGACGATCCTAGCGGTGGGTGCACTTATCGGGTGGCTGCTGCTTCGTCCACAGGCGCGATATGAGGAGAAAACTGCGCCTTCGGTTCCAACCGGTATACCGCCCGTGGGTTCGTCATCCACCACCTCGAATCCGGCTTCCACCACACCCGTTGCTACCCTCACTCCACCGAGCGTGGCTCCACCGGTAGCGATTACAAGTTCTCAGGGTTCCAATCAGGCCGAGGGGAATCCGCATGAATACGAGACGACAACCATGAATGGCGGGATCATTATCACCAAATACATCGGCCCAGGCGGTGATGTGAACATCCCGCGCATGATCAACAACCTCCCGGTAGTCAGCATCGAAAGAGAATCTTTCAGAGACAACAAAGCCCTGACTAGCATTACGATTCCCGACACGGTCACTAGAATCGGCATGATGGCTTTTGAAGGCTGCCACAGCCTGACTAACATTACTATCCCCGCCTATGTTACCTTGATCGATGGCGGTGGAGCCTTTGGGGCGTGTACCAAACTAACCTCCTTCAACCTCGACTCAAACAACCGAAGCTATTGCACCAATTCAGACGGAGTTTTATTCAGTAAAGATCGGACTGTCCTCATTACGTATCCGGCAGGCAAAACCGATAGCAGTTACGACATCCCAGCAAGCGTCACCAACATCGGTGGCAGCGCATTCCGAGGGTGCACGAATCTTTTCAAGATGAACATTCCTGACAGCGTCAAGAGCATTGAGCCGGCTGCCTTCTCCCTTTGTCGCAATCTGACAAGTATTACGATCCCCGACAGTATTTCCAGTATCGAAAGGTTTTCATTTCAGGAATGCGCCCTTACCACCGTTACCATTCCCAAAAGTGTCACCCAAATCGGGGGGTGGGCATTCTCCGCTTGCCCTCAACTCAAAAGCGTTTTCTTCCAAGGAAATGCCCCCTCAATGGGGGGAAATGTTTTCTCAGCGAATGCTAATAGCGTTTTCAGTATCGCTCCGCCCGGTTTCAAAGTCTTTTACAACACTGGCGCAACGGGCTTTTCTTCGCCCACATGGACTGACAGTTCCGGAAATCAGTGGCCCTCCGAGGCCGTCAGATCAGGAGAAAACCTATAGTTCCATTGTGCCCCTCATTGTAACTGGGCAAAAAAAAAGAGGGTGAACCCGCTAATCTCTTGAACACCATTCAAGCGCACTCCAATCCGAGTCCGTGGTCGCCGTTAGGCCCAAGCCACTGTTCTCATTCACTTGCGCTTTGATAGTCCCCAGAACTTCTTGGCAGCGGCATCGCGGACATCTTTCCTGTAGTGCCGGTTCAGCAGAGCCCTGCCACCCTGATGCCCTAGCTCCTGCTCTGCCTTATCCATGCCCCCATCCTTGATCTTGACCAGATAGGAGGTAAAGCTATGGCGTAGGCCGTCCTGAATGCGCTTCACCCCGGCGACCTTGTAGATCTTCCTGAGTTTATTTCTCAGGGGCTGGCCTTTGTCAGGGCATACCAAGCCTTTAGTGGCACCGCCTTGCTTCTGATGCCATCGAAGCCATGAAGCAAGGGCCGGTCGGATCTTTACGGTGCGTTGCTTGCCTGTCTTCGTAATGCTGATGGGTAGCTCTATACGCTTGTCCTTATCTTTGAGAATGATGTGGGACCAATCCACACGGACGATCTCGCCGTCGAGTGGGTCTGGACGGATGCCAGCGAAGATCATCAGCGCCATGGCCGGCACGAGCTCGGGATGCTTGGCGGCCGTGGCATCGAGGATCTTCTTAACCTGCTCGGGCGTATAGATCTCAACCTCACCCAACTTCCTCTTTTTGAAGGCTATTCTTCCCTCACCCGCTCTGGCTCCAGAAGCAACGGGACTAATCTGAAGCCAGCCCTTTTCTACGGCATAGTTGAGAACCGATCTGAGTTCTCGCAACTGTGCATTGTAATAGCTCTCCGAGGACTCACCAATGACTGCCTCTATATCGTCGGCAGTGAGATCAACGACCTTCTTCTCGTGGAACTTCGCAAACCCTTTTAATGTCCTCTCATGATTTTTGCGGTGTCTGGCACTGCTTCCTTCATGTTCGAGCTGCTTGATATAGGCTTTCCAAGCATGGGCTAGGGTCACGCTCTTGTCGCGCCGCCGCTGTGCCTCAATATGTCCCCCCACGATCTCTGAAAGTTGATCGGTGTACCCCGTCTCACTGAGCAGTGTGAAGGCTGCAGCTGCCTGCTCCTCTTGGGCTGGTGTGAGGACTTTGGCGGCCGTGCCATGGTTTTCCATTCTCACCTTGATGCGCTGGATCTCACCCTGAGCCTTTTCCTTTGTTTCAAAAAACCTCCTCTGCCGCTTACCGTTGTCCGAAAGTTTGGGCGGTACGGATACACGCCATGGTTTAACCTTCCTGGTTCTGTCCTTCCATGGAATGAGTGATGGGGCTTTTGCCATGCTTGATCAGTGCCACATAGTGCCACTAAAACAAGGTATTTCTGACTTCAGCTGTCCGCTTCTGTCCCCATTTTACTCTGTACAGTGAATTTTCTCTCTGTGCCTTTTCTGACTACGGATCAGAAGGTTGAAAGTTCGAGTCTTTCCGGCTGCACGCTCATAATCAACGAGTTATGACGAAGGCATTTTTTGCTGTTTTTTTGGTTTGCCAGTTGCTTGCCACTTTTTCGGTAGTGCCCCCCTCGTGGTCGGGAGTCTCATTGCCATTCTAGCGGGTGCAGTGGTTCCGGCATCGCCCCATTTCTCTATGAGGGGATCCAAAAAAATCATGCCCCACTCAAAGTTTGGGCAATGGTGCAATGGTGACAATATATTTTTGTCACCCATTCACACAAACGCACCGATAGTTCGTTAAACGGCCTCTTTTAAGGGTGACTTAAGAGAGTCCTCAATTTTCCCACATATCCCGAAAGCCTAATGGCTATTCTGGCAGTTCATTCCAAAAGGGCGGCAACTCACAACCGTTTCTCTCTATACATTTTTTATAACAATCGATAAGCGTTTTAGCCTCTTCTTCGCTTGCTGCATTTGCCCATTCATACCGAAGCAGAAGGGGCATTTTCCTGACGTTATTGAAGGGGCATTGTGGCGAGTCGCATTTGTCGAACGGGCACGAGAAAGCAAGCTCAAGAATTTGCTCCCCGTGGTTCTTTTCTTTCACATTGGGTATTTTATTCCACCGCTACCACTTCCGCAGCAATCGTTTATTTTGCTTCTTTCCTTCTCTATTGTTTTTTTCCTAAAGGGAAGTTCATGCGGTCTAATGATCCTTGACTCATGGGGAGGTGAAACTTATTGGCAATTGATGGTTGGACTTATCGTTTTCGCTCTCACTGTGGGGCTAATCGTTTGTATTATTTGGATGACGGTGATGCTTGGAGATATACGAAGGGTGAGTGAAGATATTTCCAAGAAACTCACGGGGCTTGCTGAAGCTCAAAAGGAAATGCTGAGACAACAGACACTTACTGGGTTTGAGAGCCAACGGCAGGTAGTCTTGACCAGACAGCTCCTTAAGGCATCTGGGTATGAGCCAGAGGCGTAGGTGTGCCGCCACATCGGCAACAGCGAACCGATTTTATTTTATCCGCGCATAGAAAAGGTGCGGGAGACGGAAGCACTCCAGAGTAAAATCCATTTTTGGGATCCCGCGAACCGCGGGGGGTAGCTGAATGGATTTGCCACAGTGTGTTATTCGTGCCGAAATATCAGCAGGATGACTAGCACATCGCGCCCGTTTAAAAAGCCATCGGCCTATCCAGTTTTAGCGTTGCCTATGATCTTCTTGTTTCTCCTTGGGCTTCTTGAACTGGGTTCGGGCCTTTCGGCTGACGGTTCGAGCAAGACCGCATTTCAGCAGATAGCCGCTTTGAATACGCAATTGATCGGAACGGTTCTCATTTTCACCAGTATTATTTCATTGATTCTTCTTTACTGCCGATACGAGGAGGAGAAGCGGGAGCAGATGCAGATTGAATTATCACGACAACTTCTCCGCGCCTATGGCCACGAGCCATTAGCTTAATGTTTCGCCCCATGACCACATTCCAAGAAACAGAAATACTTCTACTCGGCTTTATCGTGATCTTTATAGTCGGGGTTACGATCCTTGCCGTGATGCTGGTAGATGCAATCAGTGAACTAAAGAAGGGTAATGAACTGCGGCGACAACTTCTCCGCGCCTACGACCAGAAGCCGGTGGCATAAGAGCCGCGAACGAAGCGAAAGAAGCGAGTACGTGCTGGAAGGCCCTTGATTCAATTCAGACCTCCATCAAGGGCAGACAGGTGGCGATACTATAAAAAGAGTGTCTGTTGAGTAGCCTTCGTAGAATTTCCTGCATTTCCGTTGCGGTCTTAAATTCTTCTCGTAATACAAGAATTGCTACCGTCTGAAATGCGACCGCAAATCCTTCGTTAGAGTTCTCCAAACTAAAGCTTACTTAGAATTCAACACGGAAGAGCTCTTTCTTTTTCTCGTTTTATTTATCAAGCATCGACATATTACGTAACATTAAAACCAGCCACTAATTAGCTTCTGATTCTCATAGTTATTGGTGTTAATAAAAACTGCTTCAGACCAAGGAATGTTATATTATATACGAGGAGAAGAGTGTCTTAACGCTGGAAATAGCTTTTTATATATAAAGAAGCTACTCATTGTGCTCCTCAAATCAGATCGATAATGGTTTCGCAATTTCGATAAAAACAATAGAAAGCATTCCTCATAAGAAGCTAGCGTATATTCTATATCTTCCTAGAAAGGTTAGTGGATAGATCATCAATCTTTTTCACTGCATATACAAATAACATAAAGAGCGGCAGCCCCGCAACAATACTTAAAAAAACATTTTCTATATAACTATATTTATGAAGTCCACTTATAGTAGTAAACAAAAAACAGGTCACAGAGCCGATAAATACCGTATGACACAGATACAAAGAATAGCTATAAGTTCCGAGGAACTTGCACATTTTTAATTCCAACATTCTCTGAAGTGGCAGAACAGTAAGCACACTTATTAATAAAAAAGTAGATCCGCAAATCCATGTCCAAAACATCGGCGGAATCACGCCCGGCATAATGTCCATGATTGGCTTCGCCCATACTGAAGTGCAATTTACTGAATTAAATGAACCAAAATAAATACTGATCACTAAAAATAAGTAACCTAGTCGATATTTAATAAGTTTATCGAAGATTGCTTTGGAGTTAACATAAATATCTGCCACGAACATGCCGACCATAAAAACAACATAGTGTGGTTCCTGGAACACTAAAATACTCGAGACGATCAGCGAGCACTGCAGAAAATATCGCAGGATCTTCGGGATTTTTAAACAAATGCAGACCATCAGAAAAAAATACACTGTATAGGATCCAATAATCTCAAGGAAAAGAGTTCCTAAATTGGAATTGAATTGGCTCCCAGGTAATATCGGCTCAAACCAAACTGCCCAAAAAGCCTGCCAACAAGCATTTTGGAATGTGATAATGACATTATGCCAGTTAAATACTAGCCACAAAGAATTTGGGATGTTCACCATCATGTCAGATCCGTGTGTCAGATCTGCACTCGTTGTAATAAGCTTATGTATAGTCGACTGATTAACTATAATTGCTGCATTTATATTATACATCCATCCGTTCTTCAGGATAACAAAGGCAACAAATACCGTTATGGCTGCAGGAGGCATTAGCCGAACATATCGCCTGAAATATTGCGATTTTAATGATTCACTATCAGGTTTTATGAAAAATTTCAAACTGAGCACGAACCCACTGAGCACAAAAAATACGTAAACAGCAAAATCGCCGCTGAATAGAAAGCTTGCGGGGCTTGGGAAGATGACTTTTTCCAGAAAATATGAATGCGTTGGGGCTTCAGGAATATTGCAGCCCGGAAAAAATGAGATAAAGTTATGCCATAAAAAAACTGATAAAGCCGCCAATCCCCTTAGTCCATCTAGAGCATATAATCTAGTTTTGCTGTCACTCATTGGTATATATAAGCCCTTTAAACTGTAGGTTGATTAATTGTTGCTGTTCTATTTCTAAAAATGGCGCGCTAAAGCGACTGTCTATTTGAAACAGTTACAATAAGAGTGAACGATGCTAGAATATTGTTTCCGTTTGAATGCGAGATTAATTTAATAATATAGTCAGAGCGGTGATGGGTTCAAGCTCTTAGCATGAGGAGAGCTTAGGGCAACCGAAGATATTATCTTCTGCTTTCTGTTTCCACCTGTTACTGGAGTCCGCTCAATAGTCCTCGGTGAGGTCGTGAACTTTTTTTAAGGATATTATACGTTTAAGATCCAAACATTTATTTATCATCGATCCGTTACAGCTCTCCATACGACTATTCTGCTACGAATTATCTGGTATTAATGTAGAGGATCCTTAAAAACCATTCACTAAACGATATTGCTTCGCGATTGGCTAATGCATTTACTTGTGGTTAATATAAATAAGACTTCTAACTAAATTAGATTTTCTAGACTAGAAGCTTTATAATCTCAAAAGTTTTTAAGTAAGTAATGATTGAGATCTACTAACCTTTGCCTGATGTCACACTTCACTCACATCCTTGCACGTGAACTTGACTACATCCTTGATCGCTCTGCGTCGGTATGGGAATGCCTGAGAGGGGCACGGATATTTGTCACTGGTGGAACTGGATATTACGGCACATGGCTCCTAGAAAGTCTAGCTTGGGCCGAGCTTCGCTTCGCATTGAATATCGAGGTAGTCGTTCTAAGCAGGAATCCCAATCAATTTTTAGCTGCCAACCCGTTTCTGCGGACTCAGGCTTTCCTAAGCTTTTCGGAAGGGGATATTCGTACTTTTCATTTTCCTGGCGGCAGTTTTTCCCATTTAATTCACGCTGCAACCGAGGCAAGCGAAGAGCTGAACAATAAGAATCCCCTTCTTATGATCGACACAATTGTCGGAGGCACTCGGCGTGCACTCGAGTTTGCTGCCCACGCCGGGGTAAAATATTTTCTCCACACTAGCTCCGGAGCTGTCTACGGGGATCTTCCAACTACACATGAACCCGTTCCCGAGGATCACCTCTGGGGCCCTGACATCTCTAGGCCAAAGTGGGCTTACGGAGAAGGAAAGCGGATTGCCGAGCTGCTTTGTTCTATTTATGGGCAAAGGCACGGCATCAACTGTACTAATGCTCGTTGCTTTGCAACTATCGGACCTCGGTTGCCCTTAAACACTCATTTTGCAGTTGGCAACTTCATTGCGGATGCACTAGGCGAGCGCGACTTAACCATTAAAGGAGACGGTACCCCGATCCGCTCCTACATTGACGTGGCTGACGTGATAGTCTGGCTCCTGCATATCCTTGTGCATGGAAGGGCAGGCAGCGCCTATAACGTGGGATCTGAGCGCGGCTATTCTATAGCTGAGCTTGCTAATAAAGTGAGGGATGTACTGAACCCTAATTTGGGAATTACACTTCTAGGTCACACAATACATCATCAACTTGCCACTGTTTACGTTCCATCAACTTTTAAGGCTCGTAGCGAGCTCGGTCTGAAGGCCGACATTCCGCTTAAAACGTCTATTCAAAGAACGGCTGATTGGGAATATGTTTTGAGGGCAAATCGTACCTAATAGTTATGTCGGCTTTCACTTCACGGTCTATTCTGGTCAGTTAACCTCTAATATCAACCTCTGGCTCCAATCAGAATGCATAAACGCGTTGCCGATATTGTGGTAGATATTCTCGTGGAACATGGAATCCGTCACGCTTTCATGGTTACTGGCGGAGGCGCCATGTACCTCAATCATGCCTTAGGTACTCGACCGGAGATCGATTGTACTTTCAATCACCATGAACAGGCGTGTGCCATCGCTGCGGAAGCCTACTATCGACTTGATAACAAATTGCCCGTGGTGAATCTCACATCAGGCCCAGGGGGTACAAATGCGATTACTGGTGTCTATGGTGCATTTGTCGACTCGATAGGAATGCTGGTAATTTCCGGCCAAGTAAAGACAGAGACAACCGTCCGCTCGACCGGACTTCCTCTGCGACAGCTTGGCGATCAGGAACTAGACATCGAGGAACTCGTCCGCCCGATTTGTAAATATGTGCAGATGGTAACAGATCCACTTACTGTACGTTACCATCTCGAGAAAGCGATTTACCTAGCAACCTCGGGGCGCCCGGGGCCTGTCTGGCTTGATATACCATTGAACGTTCAGGCAGCAAACATTGAAGATGGCAACCTTGTAAGCTTTAATCCTGCTGAAATTGAGGAGCATTGGAGAAAGACCGACCTGAAATTAGTCTCACAGGAAATTTTAGATAAGATTGCGAAGTCGGAAAGGCCTGTAGTCTTTGCCGGGACTGGCGTGCGATTGAGCGGGCAATATCCGGCGTTTCTGAGACTGGTCGAGAAACTCGGGGTGCCGGTAGTGGGTGGATGGAATGCCTATGACGTGCTTCACGATGAGCACCCCCTCTATGCGGGACGTCCTGGCACTATTGGGGATCGTCCCGGTAATTTCACGGTTCAGAACGCAGACTTGATCTTAATTTTAGGAAGCCGGCTTAACATCCGCCAAATCAGCTATAACTGGAGTTCCTTCGCCCGTCAGGCCTTCAAGATTTGGGTGGATATTGATGATACTGAACTCAAGAAGCCGACAGTAAAGCCTGATTTGCCGATCTGTGCGGATCTTCGTTCTTTGCTGCCAATTCTCGTTTCCACAGCAGAGGCTTGCCTTGCAAAGCCAGTTGCTGCACACCAGAAGTGGCTGGCGTGGTGCAAGGAGCGCCGGATACGCTACCCGGTTTTACTTCCTGAATACTGGCAAAATAACCTTATCAATCCCTATTGTTTCATTGAGAAATTGTTCGAGCAGTTGCAGGAAAGTGAAATCGTAGTGGCAGGCAATGGAAGTGCCTGTGTAACAAGTTTTCAAGCAGCGTCTTTGAAGTTAGGGCAGCGTCTCTGGACAAACTCCGGTTCCGCCACCATGGGATACGATCTCCCTGCAGCAATCGGAGCCTCCATGGCAGCACCCGGCAGACGCGTGATTTGCATCGCAGGGGACGGCTCCATCATGATGAATCTGCAGGAGTTGCAAACCATCATCGGCAAAAAGCTGCCTATCAAGATTTTCATCATAAATAACAACGGCTACGTCTCGATTTTTCAAACACACCAGAATTTTTTTAACGGAGTCGAAGTGGGAAGTGGGCCAAAGAGCGGCTTGACGTTTCCGGACTTTGGCAAAGTCGTTCAGGCTTTTGGGTTTCCATACGTACGGGCAGAATGCCATGAGGCGTTGCAGGAATCCATCCACAGAACACTTGAGACCGATGGCCCGTCAGTCTGTGAGTTGCTAGTTGATGAACACGTAGTCTTTGCTCCTAAGTTGGGCGCGAAACAGCATGCAGATGGTCGGATAACTTCCCCCCCCTTGGAAGATCTCTCACCGTGCCTTCGGAGGGAGGAATTGCAGGCCAACATGATACAACCATCTGATGAGTCGCCATCTAGTAGTTAATAGGAAGCGGGCCATTTTTTTGCACCCACCACCTTCGACCCCATATAATTATGGCTTCTAATAAAGCTTCTCAGGCGTCCAATCGGCAATCGATCACATTACCACTGAGCCTAGGATTTCTCTTCGTTTTTATCATATCCATTGGATGGTTAATGGAGCTACCTACACAAGAAGAGCTTCTGTCTGACACAGCAAAAATCTGGGACCATGTCAAAATCGGACAGGGTGGATGGAGCCCAAGTTTCATGATGGGCTATAGCGGGCAAATCTATACGGCCGTGAGGATACCGATGTTGCTGGCCCATATATTTCATTTTCTCTTCGCCGGAGTCTTTGGTTCCTACGCTTCGCTGAAGATCCTCATACTGAGTTTCATTCCCGCAAGTGCTCTTTCAATGTGGCTTTTTGTGAGACGTTTGGGTGCTGAAGCATCTTTGGCTTCTTGGATCGGCCTCATCTACATCACTCTTCCATCAATCAATGTAGCCATAGGGATCTACGAACATTGGACGGTGGGATTCAGCTTTATATTCGCTCCTTTGTTACTACGTGGAATTCTCACGGTAGCAGAAGAGGGATCTCCCCGTGAAATTGTGGGGCTAGGCCTTGCCGCCTCAGCACTTGCCCTGAGCTACACCAAGATTGCAGTAGCCATGTCTCCATTACTGCTCTTCTGGACAATCGAAGTGCTTCGCCAGAACCCCTCTCGAATCAAACAAGCTTTGGCAGGATATGGATTAAGCATTGTAGTAGCGGCATTGACTGGAGTCCTGATCCTCTTGCCTGGTTCTCGCGAGTTCGGATTTGTAGCTGGATTTATTTTCGACCCACTTGATTTTTGGAAGCATCACTACGCTTTCAGGAGCCCTCTCCTCTGGATTGATCTGTGGGGGTTTCTGATTTCTGGCAACTCTGAACTTATGACCGATGCGCAGATGTTCCAGATTGGTCTGATTCCTCTTCTGGCTCTTTCCTTTGCCCTCTCTCTTTCTTCCCTAGAGAAATGGCGAAAATCACAGCTTGGAAGATGGTTCCTTATCCTGACTGCCTGTTGGCTAATATCGATTTGGTTCGCCTCTGGATTAGACGGCATATTGATTGGGCACTTCAAGGTTCTGAACACAGCCCAGAATTTTCCCGACATTTCGATTCCAATTCTCTGGCTCTCTTTAATTTGGATGGGCTGGCTGATCTATCAGACAGCATCTCATTTGTTCCGAGGCAGAATCATCATTGCAGCTCTACTAATGCTTGTGGTGCTTGCTATGCCGGTCTCTCGGATTCTTGATTCGATCTCTCTATTCAGGGATATACGAGCCCCAGAATCATTCTGGAGCGTAGGCGGATATTGCTGCCTTTCAGCAGCCGTTGGCATTGCCTTTTGGATACTCTTCACCGAAGTGATCAATCATCAGTGGCGCAAGCTACTGGCAGTCGTTGCTGGCATTGCGGTGCTTGTGGAACTCTTCCCAATACACTCCTCCTATTGGACTCGAGGATTGCAACCCCAGCTTTTGACAGAGTTCGGTCAAGCTACGGAATTCCTAAAGACTGCCCCTCTTCAAGGCCGCGTTCATTGTCTGAGCAGCCGGTATTTTTATCTGATACTTCCAGAAAAATCAGGCCGCGCGTTGGACATCGAAGCTGACTACCATCATTTCGAGCTTAAATGGATGCGCTATCTCGAAATGGCCGGAGTTGCTTCTAGCGATTCACTCAGAACATTCATGGATCTATGCGGGGTGGCCTACATCCTGCTCGACAAAACCGACCTTTCTATATCGAGGGATGATCAGGATTTTTTCCGTTCACGGTATCCTCTTGTATTCGAAAACAATTGCTTTGCAGTACTTGCAAATCACGGATGCCTTTATCCGGCGTTCTTGAGTCACGACATCGTGTCTTTACCCCTCGAGAGTTATAAGATGGCTCCAACCTCCTTACAGTTGGCTTCTAGAAATATTGTGACCGTGGAGAAGCCTACAGGTAATAAGTCAATCTATAGCTCGCCGAAGAATGCTAAGGCCGAGCACAATATTGAACTTCTCGGGCAGGTCGAACTTACACCCACAAACCGTGTATATAGCGTGCTGCCAGAGGAGGCAATAAATCCAGCATCAGTTAGGGCAGTAGGCGTAAACATGATGGGCACGGATCTTATCAAGAGAGATCAAGGTATCAGTCTGACACCCACAATGTCTGCATCCACTGGTTCACTAGAACCAAAAACAGCTCCGGACACACTCACCGTTGAAGCTGCAGGCACAAATAAGATCGGCGCCGATCTTATCAAGAAAGATCAAAGAAAGGAGGGGAGGCCGTTCGTTCGAGTTCCGCTCTCAGGAGTCCGTATGGATGATTATCAAAGTATGGCTTTCCACCTCCCATCTACAGCTTCCGGATGGTTGGTGGTAACCGAAGCCTACCACCCTGACTGGAGGGTTACGATCGATGGAAAGCCCTCGGAAGTTCACCGCGCCGAGGCTGCGCTACTATCCACATTTGTACCTTTAGGCTCCCATGAGGTAATCTTTCGTTTCAAACCTCCCGCATGGTACTCCATCTGCCTTGCATCCGGGGCTTTTTTCTGGGGTTTCGCTCTATTTGCAATGCTTTACCTTTCATCAAAGTACGCGCCGCTTAATTGGAGGAACTGGTGGTTGGGTTCGCGGAGATTGCATAGCGCATCTCTAGGAGTTTCGCGAAAACACTCAGAGCCCAAGAGGCTTCGAAATTAGAAGGATTCCTTGAGACTCTAACGCGTTTTGATTTGTTCTAACGCTATTTGGATAAAATAAATCCATCCGAGTTAGTGTTGGTGGGCGAGGTGAATTTCAGCTTCACTCCATGCATGTACGCTCGGGCGCCCATGATCCGGCTACAGAACTCGCTTCCATTATCCACGGTGAGCGACGCCCAACTCATCTTGCATCGGCAACCCTATCGATCACATCAACCACTTTGGCTGCCCTCTCTGCGAGTCCTGTAGCCTTTTTTGTTGAAGCCCTTTGGCTTGCTCTCCTAACCCGCCCCTCGCCTAGCCTTTTTCAACCCTTCACTCCTCACCCTTTTAACCCTCCCCCTCATGCCTCTTCTCCAACTCCGCGGAGTCACCCTCCTCTACACCGATCTCCCTCTCTTGGATCAGGTGGATCTCCAGATCGATCAGGGAGAGCGCGTCTGTCTCGTAGGACGGAATGGCACCGGTAAGACTAGCATCATGCGTGTTCTCTCCGGTGAGGAAAAACCTCAGGCGGGCGACATCACGAAGCCGAACGGCGTCGTCTTGACGCGACTACCACAGGAGGTGCCTGATGGAATAAGCGGTACGGTCTACGAGGTAATTCATACGGGACTCCGTGTCGGGGGGGCTGAGGAGGATTGGGCAGCCGATATCCGCGTGGAGGATCTGATGCAGGAGATGAATCTCCCTTCCGTCAAGCAGTTCGCAAGCCTCTCGGGCGGCATGAAGCGTCGCGTCTTGCTGGCCCGAGCGCTGGTGGGGCAGCCCGATGTCCTGCTGCTCGACGAACCGACGAACCATCTCGACCTCGAGTCAATCCTCTGGTTGGAGAACTTCCTGCTGAAGGTGAAGCCAACGCTTTTTTTTGTTACTCACGATCGCGCCTTCTTGAAAAGACTCTCCACCCGCATCGTGGAACTTGACCGTGGCCACCTCACCAACTGGGCATGCGACTACGACACATATCTGGAACGCAAGGGCATGGCTCTTGATGCGGAGGAGAAGCAATGGGCGGCATTTGACAAGAAGCTGGCTCAGGAGGAGGCATGGCTCCGTCAGGGAGTAAAGGCACGACGCACCCGCAACGAAGGAAGGGTACGCGCCCTAAAAGCCCTGCGCGCCCAGCGCAGCAAGCGCCGTGAGCGGATAGGTTCTGCCCAAATCGAGATTCAGGAAGCGGGATCGTCGGGACAAAAGGTGATCGAGACCAAGAACCTCACTTTCCGCTATGACGATCCCTCGTCTGGCGGTGAGCACATGATCGTACGCAATTTCACCACGACACTCTGGAAAGGGGACAAGATTGGCATTATCGGCCCTAACGGCTCCGGCAAGACAACTCTGCTCAAGCTCCTTCTCGGCAAACTAGCACCAACCGATGGCGAGGTGAAACTTGGCACCCAGCTCCAGATCGTCTATCTCGACCAACTTCGCGACCAGATCGACGGCGAGAAGAGTTTAGGTCAGAACGTGTCAGGTGGCGCAGAGACGGTAACCTTCCAGGGACGACCCGTCCATATCCACACTTACTTGAAGGATTTTCTCTTCCCTTCCGATCGTATCCGGATGCCGGCCAAGATGCTCTCTGGTGGAGAGCTTAACCGACTCCTCCTCGCAAGGCTCTTTCTCCAACCAGCCAATGTCCTAGTGCTGGATGAGCCGACAAATGATCTTGATGCCGAGACCCTCGAGCTTCTCGAAGAACTCCTCGTCGGCTACGAAGGCACCCTACTGCTAGTCGCGCATGACCGAGCCTTCCTCGACAATGTGGTGACCAGCACATTTGTCTTCGAAGGGGATGGACGCATTGCGGAGTACACGGGCGGTTACGAGGACTGGGTGCGCCAGCGCAAGGCGGTCCCCGCTCCCGTGTCATGGATCCCCTCGACGCCTCCGATCCATGCACTTTTCCCCAAGAAGGGCATCAAAATCGATAAGAGGCGAAAATTCCTGAACCGGGAGCAGAAGGAACTCGACGAACTCCCTACTAAGATCGAAACAATGGAATCCAAGCAAGCCGAGCTTTCGGAGCTACTTGCGGATCCCGCGCTTTATCAACGTAAAGATGGGGAGTTTCAGCGATTGGAAAGGGAACTCAACGAACTCCACCACATCATTGAGAAGAACATGGCGCGTTGGGAGGAATTGGAATCCCTCAAGGCTGAGCTTTCGAACTAGCCTTTAGAAATTCAGAATGTAGGCCGATATGGTAGAAAGCCGAAAGTGATACGTGTTCTCTCCAAGGGATCGTAGCCTATGGTTTTCCTAGGACATCAGAAAAAAACGAGACGATCTTGGCACGATAATCACCAAACTTCTGACTCTGGATCATGAATGTATGAGGAGCCCCTTCGACCGTAATGAACTCGTGACGAATTCCTTTGGCCTCAAGCAGAGACTGAAGATCGACGCTGTAAACATAGGGTACTGTTTCGTCTTTATTCCCGTGCAGGGTAAGAATCGGCGAGGAATTGGATTTCAGATGGTCGACCGGCGAGATCAACGAATAGAGTGAAGGGTCCTCCTTGGGACTCCTTCCGGTCCACCCTTTCCCGCAGGCCGTTTTTGAATACTCCCAACCTTTGCCGATCGGACGGCGCACATCGGGGACGCCGTAGAGATTCACGACGGCCTGAACCTTCGTGGAGATACCGGGATATTCGGGCGGGTCGAGCTCTTTCTCGTCGCCGCTCCAAGCCATGAGCATGGAAAGGTGCCCTCCTGCCGATCCACCGATCGTGCCGATGGCGTCGGGACGGATGTGGTATTTATCGGCGTTCAGGCGAAGCCACCGAATCGCCGCCTTGCAGTCCCACACGTTTCGGGGATAGACGACTGCCTTGTCGGAGGCCCAGTCCTTCTTGTCGATTGGATTGGGGTGCATCATGTAGTTGATGCTCGCCACCACGAAGCCTGCCTTGGCTAGTGTCTCGGCGATTTGCGTCTCGCGGTTGGCGGCCTTGTCACTCACGCGCCACCCTCCTCCATGGATCACTAGGACGGCGGGGCGCCTTGTGTCGCCTTTAGCTTCGGGGAGATAAAGGTCTAGTTTTTCTGCCCTGTTGTCAGGCAGGTATGAAACGTCCCGATCCACCGTGAAGGGGATGTCTTGGGCAAAAGCACAGGTGACAAAAAGCGCTAGGGAAAAAAGACCCCCAAAAATGGCTTGGTTCATAATGAAAAGTCAACGACTTGAATGAGCCTCGTCAAACCAATTCCAAGACAAACCCGCCGCATCAGAACGCGACTTCCCTATGCCTTGAAGACCGCATGCCGAATGTATAAGTTTGGAGCACTCCTTCGGATCGACGATCGAGACAACCCAACTTCTTTGGCAGTATATTATAAGGGATAAATCGGCTAAGTGTTCGCAACTAACACAATGCTCTTTAATCTCTACCCAAGGTAAGTTGGTATATTGAGTCTGATTCAACCTTTGTGAATGCCCGAAACACTGCGGCTAAGATGTTTTGGAACATGACCGAACTCTAACTAAAAAGACGGCGCTGGCTAAGCTCCTTGAGGCGCCTTGCTATGGATTTTTAATATTAAACAATATACTCACTTGTACGTCCAAACCTGTAAAATTGGGCTGTAAGTTCCATGGACACGACCAGCGATTTAAATTAACTGCAACTTGGTTAAACTTGATCGCCTCGTTCCCTAGGCGCGAATTGCCACCAAATGGAAGGCCGTTTGTGGACGTTTTGTAAGGATTCTCTGCTTCATCTGTCAGCACCACATTATTCAGGGTAAGGTGCTTGTACCCGCCATCTGCTGGAAATCGAACCCCGGGATATATGTCATGAATGAAGGATGAATCGTAGGTGCCGGAAATATTTGCCAGCGTCAGGTTGTCGCACGAAAGGATGTCGGCCAACCCGTCGGGTCGGGTGGAGGTGTAATTCGAGACACTGCTGTCAATAGCTCCGATCTTAAGAGAATTGGCATAACCCGACCTTTGCATGGTTGCGCTGACATCCCTCGCTGTCCCAACGCGAGGGCCGATATCCTTCACATTCAAGATAGAAAGATTCTTTGAGGCGAGCCTCCTGTCGTCCCAGAGGTTTTTATAATAGTTGATGTAAAACAGATGGGGCGGAGCAAACCATTTTCCGATTCCGCCGACATTGTTACCAGCTGCATCCTGAAGATCGCCACATCTTTTCCCCACAATCTCAGAGAACGTTGCGTTTTGCAGCACCCCCTGAAAACCCATGTAATAACCATCCAGAACCGTATCTGTAAAACATATCTTGTGGGGCACAGAGACGTTCGGGACAACAGCCCATCCAGCCTTTTCATCTAGGAGCACGGGCTCTTGGTTGGCATCATAACCAATTGTAAACGAAAAAGCCATCGGGATGAACTTATCACCACCCGTCGATGGGGAAACAAACATTCTGGTTCCCGTAAAGGTGACATCATGAACATCCCCAACGAATATGAAAATCGATGACAGGTTGGTCGGACCAGCCCAAGGGGTGCTTCTTGCTGCGCCTTTTGTTTTTCCGAATGCGATATTACGATTGGCCTTCAGCCAGGATGTCAGGGTTTGATCGCTGAAAGCGAACGATGGCTGCGCGTAGCCATTGGGCCGAGGGACGAATACCCCTCCGCTGTAATATCCCCCCACATCCCGGTTGACCGGCAGTCCTCCCCGGTATTCAAGCTTCATGTCGGTAAAACTGATGTCCGAACTATCGGTGATGACAAAGGTGGGGATCATGACATTGTCGGTGATGAAAAGGCCGGCATTGGTAAATAGTACATGGGTCTTGCTATCCACAAAAATGGGCTTTGAGATGTCCGTTCCAACGTGGATGAAGACGGGGCAGTCCACCCGCAGCGTGAATGCGTTGCCTCTACAGGCAGCGAATGCTCTGGTAACTCCGGCGGTATCGTCCGTCTGTCCATCTCCCTTCACCCATTCGCGTATAGAACGAACACTTGTGTCGGCCGATAAATGACCGGCCAGAGCAATGAACAATGCAACTATCTGACACCGCTTGGTGAAACGAAGCAATGCGTTCTGCTTCATGAGTAAACTAATCATAATTGCATCTTAACTGAGAGACCCCGTTTGTTTTGCAGATCATCGGCCAGAGGGGAATTTCAGCATTGTTGATTCCAACCCGATGGTAATTCAAGCCCAGCCCTGTTTGGTACCGCCTGAATTGACACATTAACTTTAGAGAAGCCGTAGTCATTGACTCAATGTTTTCGGTAGAAACCAAATGCACCAATATCAACGACAGGACTGGTTTCAGAAATTTACCCTCTCAGCACCCTTAAGCATCACCTTCAACTCCCTCTCCCACTCACTGCCCCCCGACCGACGTGCCATTTCCACTGCCATATGGCGGGGTTTCATTCCCAAGGCGGCATTGCGCCCCAGACCCTGTAGGCAACTCGGGCAGTTGGTAAGCATGATACAGTTTCCCTTCCGTCCCCTGAGAGCTTCCTTCACAGCCTGCGTCTTTTTATCCAGCATGTTGCATGCGATGTCGGGTCTGCTGAGGGCCAGTGTGCCTGCTTCGGAACAGCAGTGGTTTACATTAGTCAGTCCTACCCCTGCCGACTGCAGGAAGAAATCTTCTGCCGTCCCGCCGAGGGAGTCATGACAGGGCTTGTGGTAGAAGTAAGTACCGCCGGGTTCCATCTTGAGGCCGTTCGACAGGGAGAAGCGGCTCACATCTTCCAGCGGAGCCTGAAAAATTTCCTCCAACCCCATGGAGTGCAGGGCCTCCTTGCAGGTCCCGCAGGAAACCACGCATGCATCGAATGAAAGATGGCGAAGCATTGCCCGGATTTGGCTAAAAATGATTGTGTCGCCCAAAACTCTCCGGTTGTTCTCAGCCACCTGAGCGTTGGCATTGATAGGAAAACCGCAACATAGGAACGGGGGGGGCAGGACCACCCTGATTCCAGCCTTAAGCAAGATGTAGACCGAAGCCTTCCCCACGTCAGAATACAGCCTTTCCGAGCCGCAACCTGGAAAATAAAAGACCGTTTTTAAGCTGTCACCCTCGTCGGGATCGACTACCAAGGCTTGATGCTGCTCCAATCTCGGCATGATGGAATGGAGCGTACCTTTATCAGGTGCAGGCAGGGGACTACCCAACAGGGAAAAAGGCCAGACAACCTTCCATCCCTTTACATCAGGAAACCAACTGAGCAACCAAGCTCCTTGGCGCTGTAGAAAGAGCCCCATGACTAGAACCACTTGCCGGAAAATGGCATTATAGACCCGACTTCGGCTTTTGAGGTACCCCAAGGACAACCGAGTGGCTATGGCCGTGTGTTTGAATTTTCTGGCGGCGAGGATACGTCGTTCCAGAATGGAAATTTCCCCTGTATCTATGTCGACGGGGCAGGGCTTGAGGCACTTGTGGCAGATGGTGCAATGGTCGGCGATCTCCTCGAGTTCCTTCAGAAACTCGAATCGCGTCGACCGTGCCCTCTGGGCGTCGTAAAGAAGCGCCTCAATGATGGCCCCGATGGCCAAGTTTTTGTTGCGGGGATGGTAAAACATATTTTTGGCCGGATGAAATACGCAGCAGTCGGGCTTGCACTTGCCGCATCGCACGCACTTGGAGATTTTCTCGGCCAACTCGTAAAGTGAGTCGTTCTGAAGGATTCTGGCCTCCAGTTCCAGAAGGTTAAATGAGGGAGTATAGACCCGATCCGGAACCGAGAGGTCGGACAGTTTGCCGGGGTTCATCAGATCCGTAGGATCCACCTCAGATCGGTATGCGGCCAATTCGGCCAGTCGGTCTTTGCCTAGGTGCTTCAGTTTGGTGATACCGATGCCGTGCTCACCTGATACTACCCCTCCGAGTTCCACCACATGACGCATGATCGCATCAGCCGTCTCGAAGGCCCTCCGGAGCATTTCACGATCGTTGGAGAAAACCGGGATGTTGACATGTACGTTGCCATCACCCGCATGCATGTGGGTAGCGATGACTATCAGACGCGCGCGGTTCTTCTGGTATTGTCGTTCCACAGCGACTTCGGCCCCGCCATAGCCACGAAAGAGTTCAAGCAAGGCCTGCTTTAGTTTGAGGGCACCGGATCCCTCCCTAGCATCCTTGGCCTCTGCGCATCGGATTGCAGCAAGTGCAGTTACGCAGAGATCCAGCGCGGCGGAGCCCTTGGCGGCCAATCGTTCAGCGTCCTCACCATTGCCGGACTCATCAAGCCATTCATTAATGGTTTTTACGAACTGGATCTGGTTATGCCGTGCTTCGGCTACGTTGCAGTCATCTATGTATCGCGTGAACCCCGCCAAGGCATTAAGGGGAAGAACAACGTCCTCGTTTAGTTTGAAAGCGTTGGTGTGCTTACTGATGGCACCAAGACGCTTGCGATCTGCCCAGAAAATCTCTCGCTCCTGGCTGTTCCGAGCCAAAAAGAGCTCCGTGTCGGGGTAGCGGTCCACCAGTACCTGAAGCCGATTCAAGCCCTTCGTCATATCTTCCTCCTCGCGCGCCACCAAATCGATCAAGAGAACCGCCTTAGGACGGTCTCCGCGGGCGGCCTTGACCTTGTAGCCGATTGCCTGCACATATTCCTCATCGAAATGCTCCAAGGCCATAAGGGTTTCCCTCCCATGGTTCTCGAACTCCCGTGATAGATCCATGATGACCCTGCCCGCCTCGTCCATGTTCTCACCGAAAAACTCCAGACAGGCTGTCCGCAGATGCTCGTAGGCGGGGTGGAGGACGAACTCTGCTGAGGTGATCACCCCGTCAGTGCCTTCTTTCTGAAGCCCCGGCAGCCCCTTGAGGGCCTTATTTGTAATGTCCTTCCAAAGACCCTTTTTGCGGATCTCGCCGCCCGTCAACTCCACGGTGCGTAACAAGCCGCCGGTCACACCATCGCACACGGAAAAGACAATCCTGTCCGAGTGCAAAATCTTCCGGAGTGGGTGGCCTTCTCTCATCACCCGTATCGTTCGTCCCCCCGGCAGGGCCATGCGGAAAGACAGAACGTTGTCAATGGCGGTACCCCAGAGCACGGCAGTTTTTCCGCCGGCATTTTCGGCAAGATTTCCGCCGATTGTCGACGCCCAAGCGCTCGTAGGGTCAGTAGCAAAGACCCAGCCAATCCTTGCTGCAGCCTGCATGGCATCCTCGGTAACCACCCCTGCCTCGACATCAATGATCTTGGACGATCGGGAGTGCCCGCCCAGCACCGTGAACATTTTGTCCTTAATCCCTCGGATGCGATTGAGCTTTTCCAAGTTGATCATGACGCAGTTTTCGGCCACGGGAACAGCACCTCCCGTTAGGCCTGTTCCTGCACCCCGCGGGATGGCTTTCAAACCGAGTTTTTCCACAGCAGAGAGCAATGGGGCCAACTGGCTCTCCTCGAAAGGCAGGGCCACCGCCACCGGCAAGAAAAGTCGCCAATCGGTAGCATCAGTAACATGGCTGACCAAGCTGAATGGGTCAAAAAGCACGTTTTCTACACCAATAACGTCACCTAAGACCCGCCGGATGCGCCTCCTGCGCTCCTTCAAAACCACAAGCTCTTTCGTCAAGCGGATCAGGTAGTTCCGGCATTGTTCCAGCATCAGGAGCACATCGGGGTCGCCTCCGCTTGATTTATCAAGCACGTCCAGATCGGACTGGTAGGCGTTGAGATAGTCGCGACGTGAGCGCTCTGAATCTACCATCTCCTGATAGAGGAATGGATTGCGGCGCAGAATGAACATGTCTCCGATGAAGCGCATCAGAAGGCGGGCGGAGCGGCCTGTGACCCGGCGTCTCCTCAGTCTTTCAAGTCTGTCCCAGACGTTCGATCCGAACAGCATACGAACCACCTGCTCGTCCTCCGCAGAGGTGTAGTTATAGGGGATTTCCCTTCGAAGGTTTTCTTTCAGGCCAGTCACCACTAAATGCATTAGAACATTTTCTGGTAAGTACTCCCATCACTATATGATAATTCAGAACATGTGCCCTGCCTCGCGAATAACTAAGTACTGTCTAAGCTAGGTAATTAAACCCATTCTCGTCCAAATGGTCAGGGGCGGGAGACTCGACCGGTCGCATCCGAATAGCCCGCAAGGCAGAGATTAAGCAAGCTACTGACTGATACAGCTATAGACAGGAAAACACTAGCCTAGTGAACAGGATGCTGACGCACCCCTTCGGCCTCCACAATTGGCCAGCTGGCGCGGAATTCATCTGCGTAGGGGCCGATCTTTTCCATGGGAATCGCCTTGAAGCCTAATGCATATGCGGGGGAATCCGCCCGCAATTGGTAGTCGTCCTTGGAGGCATCTACAAAGAGAGGATCGGCAACAACGGAATGCTGATCCTCTCCGAGTGCCTTCCAAGCATCCCACTGGTCCTTCTGGGGGATTTCTTTCTTGTTCTTCAACAGGTCGTTCATCAGCGGTTGCCCGTTGTGAAACACGAGATTCCAGTCAAAGGCATTGTGGTCGAGCGGCACCCTTTTACCTCCCAAATATTGCGAGGGATTTTGGTAATAGACGATGTTACAGAAAACTTGGTTGCCTGCCATCAGGAGACCATCGGGAAGAATTGCCTGAGCGGGTGACATTTGCATGTTACGCATCCCTTTCCATGCAGGTTGATCCTTCACCGAATCATATCCCTTAACCATCGTCGGGTAATGCTGCCTCCACGGCGCGCCGTCCGCCAGCCACCCATTGAAATCAATCTGGTGCTCGCCTCCAGCGATGAAAACGTTGTTTTGAATCAGATTGTCCCGCCCATTGTTGAGATGGATGCAGGCCCGTGAGCATCTGGCTATGATATTGCCAATGACATCCACTCCTCCAGTGTTGTCATCAAGATAAATCCCCCAAGCAAAGTAAGGTGCAATCCATTTGCCATTCTTCTGGCCGAAGCCATGAATGTCGTGAACATAGTTGTATCTGATGACCGACCCACGTGAACTGATCCAGTCGCGGCCCCCAGTATAAATCGCGCCGGTATCTTCCGTCTCGATACAAACATCGTGAATGTGATTGTATTCGATGACGAGATTGTTGCCGGAAAATAATATCCCAAACCGGGCGGCGTCGTGGATGAGATTGTGTGAAGCCCGGTTGCCGCAGCCATTTAGGTCAACTCCAGGTTGTTTCCTGCTATAAACGCCGTAATGGTGGATGTAGTTGTTGTCGGCATAGTTCTCTCCGGGCTTGAGGGTGATGCGATCTCCGCCGTCAATTTGAATGCCGCTAGAACCAATCCTCGAGATGTCGTTTCCGACTGCTCCATTCTGGAATCCTCCTTTGATCGTGATTCCAGAACCAGCAATATTGCGGAGAGTACTCCCAGCGACGAGGCAGTTAGTTGTGTCTGTCAGCGTGATCGCGGTGCCGGCACAACACTCGAAGGTGAGCCCCCGAAATGTGACATGGGATGTTCTTGGATCGAGCTGGAGAAGGGTATTGATCGTCGGAGCGACGAGTTTTTTCCCCTCTAGTGGCCAAGGTGGCCAGAAATAGAGACTGGAGTCCTTCTTGTCCAGATACCACTCCCCCGGCGAGTCGAGTTCCTCAAAGAGGTTTTGCACGAAATAACGGTCGTTGGGCCGGATCGCGTAGGAACAATCATTTGCCAGTACGATGGTCCTGCTTTTTTCATCGACTGATTTGATGCTCATAATGTTGTTCAACCAGTTAAAACGTGGAAAAATGAAGGCCTGCCCCTCTTCCGGATGGCTCCAGTGATGCAGATCTGATGCTTTGGGATGCAAGGTGTGCTTGTCTTCACCCGGAATATCATCCCCCATCGGGCAAAGTGTCCCGTCCACGTATGCCCAACCGCCTGAATAGGGATTCCTTGGATCAGCGTTGGGATAACGGGCCAGTGGCTGCGGGTGGTCATCCAGATAGAGTTGGCGAAAATAGATGCCTTTGAATCCCTGCTTGCTCACATCAGTCTTGAGGATCTTGTCCTTGTAGGAAACAAACCCCTTAATGATACGCCCCCCGGTCAGGATCGGCTTCTCCTGATCGCAAGCTCGATAGACAACCGGCGATCCGGCATAACCGGAGTCTAGTGAGTCCAGCTTAAAAGTTCTGGAGAGAGGGTAAATACCGCTTCGCAGCCAGATAGTCACTCCTCCGGATGGAAAGCGGCCGCCTGATTTCAGCTGTCTGATGGCATCACGTGCCCGCTCTAGAGTGGCGAAAGGCTGATCCTTCGTACCAGGGTTTTTATCGTTCCCGCTTGGGGAAATGGTGAACTCCGTTACGGACGCCGAGGGTTGCGTGGGCGTGGCCTCGGCCGATGATGCAGCGGAGTTGGCAGACGGGAGCATCGTCGACAGCGCTGCCAGCAGAAGGATGGGGAGGAGACAGGATTTCATGGGGGATATCTTCTGCCGAATCGTGTCATCCTTACCTAGCACTGGCATCAAAAAATTGCCCGCACGGGAAGGGCATGCACCCACTCCTGCTTGCCTACAGAGGCAGAAGCTGTGGTGCATCAATGGACTGACTCATCCCGCCAATCGAATATTACTGTTCTCGATCCCACATTGAATATCCAACGGGTCCCCTCCTCCTTGAGATGTACGATCGGCGGGATGCCTGCAGCCTTGCACCAAGAAAAGGCCACGGCGTTCCTCCACTCGCTTCCAACACGCGTCATACGGATTGTGTCCATGAAAAAGGCCTTTGTATCAACAGAACGGCTTTGACCTGCGATGCTTTCTGACGATAGCGATACTCCATCTGAAGTCAGGGAGTCCACCCGTAACATCGCAGCATCGCCCTGGGACATGAAAGCTGATCCATCGCGTTGCTGCACGGCATGCTCAGGATGGAAGCGCAGTTCGAGCCCCGCCTGTTGTTTTAGCGCAATATCGTCAATGACGATGAGCACATCCGGCTTCAAGAATAACAGATGCCTGTGATAGCGGGTGAGGCCGGAGGCGACTGGATAGGCACGCTCGGCTTCCCCGGTCATCACATCTAGGGCAGGGGAGGAAATCGCACGCGAAATGTGCGGCTCGGCATGAGCGGTCAGGCAGGCCTTGCCATCAAACCACGCTTTGCCTTCTCCAATCTGACCGATGCCGTTGATGAGAAGGGTGTTTTCCTGACCAGTCCATTTCGAACGGTAACCGTCATTTCGGATGAGCCAGTCCCCTGCTCCGAAGATGACGAAATGATTGGCATCTGGATGGACATGTCCGCCGCCGGGATCAAATGTGAAATCTTGAATTGCCTTGTGCCCGATGTAGGGACCGCACTTGAAGACAACTAGTGATTCATTTCCACTCCAATCCGAACGCGCCGAGACAATGTCCATGTCGGAAAACTGATGAAGCGTGGGTAACGCCGGTGTTTCTCCTGGAGCCAGAGGTTTGACTGTCTGTTCCTGCCAGAGGAGGTTAAGCCAGGAAGCATTGCCGTCTTCCCCGATCTTAGACGCATCGAGTTCTTCCGCCAACCACTGCGCCCTGCGGTCGCCATACTCCCGGGCAAGGCCTCGGAGCAAATAGTCAGGTCCATACCAGCTGAACCTCGCACAGTCGGCAAGATCCACGATGTTATTGGTCCTAGACCATGCTTTTTCGGGTAAGCCAAGGTAAATCCTGTAGGAGGCCGTGTTCCGCCACCACTGGCAATCATAGAGGCTGACACCAAGTAGTTCCCGGGAGAGCCACATATACTTGAGCATGTATTCGACACCGTACCCCCAATAACCAATGCCCTCATGGCTCGCTCCGTCCGGCCCCAGCGTTTCCATTGTGCGCTTGAACTTGGCGGCCGCCAAATCCACCCATTTCATTGCATCAGGATACTCGTCAAAGATTGCAAGACCTGCGGTCGCCAAACCGGTAATGTTCACCCACATGTGGTTCTGAAGGAAGGACTGCCACCAAAAAACCCGTCCGGAGTTGGCTGCGTCAAACATTATGCTGCCGTGGCGAATGAGCATACTTCGAATCGTGGCGCGCGCCTCATCGCCAAGGCCATCGTAACACCAGTCGTAAACGATCGACAGGCCGAACAAAAGATGTCCGCTTGCAAGGTCGATATTCTCGTCTCTGTCATATCCCCAGGTAGGGTAGGCGCAAGCGGCCAAGGCCAAAATCCGTGCGCTGTTGAGATAACGACTGTCTTCCGTCATGAGATAGGCTAGTGCCAAAAATGGCATGGCGTTACCGACTTTTCGTTGCCAGAGACTTTCATTGTCGCTGCGATCCTTGGCGATATGATAGGGAGGCGGACCTTTCGCCATTAAGCCATCCGCCGTTGAGATGGTCTCCTGCCAAAGATCAGCCTTGGTTGTCTTGATCTCTTGCCTAAGGTTCAAAACATCATTCTGGTTTAGAAAAAGTCGTGGGTGTTGGTGCGCAAACTTTTGTAACGATGGGGAAATTGCATGGGTCGCATCGGAAGCAGGCGAATTTGTATCGGCAGCGGGCATCGCAGTCAGAAGGAACAACTGCAGGGCTGCAAAGGCGAAAGTTCTCATTGGTGGGACTTCCAGAAAGGCTGTCATGCATCACTTGTTCCTGACACCTAAAAAAACGCCCTACCCAAGGGCCGGACACTTTTTAGGCATCAGGCAAGAGCGCAGGTATTCTCCAAGATTTGCCTAAATAAAGACAACAGAGGATGAGCAAATCCCACTAGTCAAGTAGACAGAAGCCAACAAGTGGCACAAAGTTTCATCCAGACGGTTGGAAAATGTAACCCTGCAATCCACCATCAATTCCAAGGATGATTGTATCGACACCGGCACAAAAAAAACTCCAAGGAAGAGTTGTAGCGCTCTCTGTTGCCTGTCCTGTTGACGAATGCAACCCGCCTGAGTGCCCATTTCATAAACTTAGAAAGCTGCCCCTACGCGATAGGTATGAATGGGTTAAGGGAATAAGCGAAGAAGAAGCACTCCGCCTTCTTGCATTCCACGAAAAATGTGTGGAGGAAAAAATAAGTGGGCTGCCTTCATGGCAGCAGAAACAATCAGAGTAGTCGTGCTGGACTTCTTGTCCTTTCACTAAAAACATTCACTTCACGCTGTGGCGTGGGAAGACACCAAGTGATTTGAATCGTCCTGAGGAGCTGGGAGAGAGCAAATTTTTTGGGTGCCAGGAAGCGTAGGCGGATGACAATATTTAATGATAACCCCATGAAACATTTTCTGCTCGTCTCCATTTTGTTGGCACAGTTGACCACGCTGCGAAGCACCCCAGAGACAAACCAGACCAAGCCGAACATCTTATTCATCTTATCGGATGACCATGCCTGGCAGGCTGTGAGTGTGTACGGCGATTCACGGAACCTCATCCGGACGCCAAACATCGATCGCCTTGCAAACGAGGGAATGCGGTTCGACCGTTGTCTGGTAAATAATTCGCTTTGCGGGCCTAGCAGGGCCTCGATTCTCACGGGCACCTACAATCACATCAATGGGTTCTACAACAATACTAACTCCCGCTTTGACGGATCCCAAATCACCTTTCCCAAACTACTCCAAAAAGCCGGGTACCAGACTGCCATAATCGGAAAGTGGCATCTGGTAAGCGATCCCACTGGCTTCGACCATTGGGAAATACTTCCGGAGCAGGGTATTTATTACAACCCGCCGATGGTTTGCGACGGACGGCCAGTGACACACACCGGCTATGTCAGCGACATCATCACCGATCTCTCACTCGACTGGCTGAAACATCGCGATCCCACGAAACCTTTCTTGCTGCTCTGTTGGGAAAAGGCCCCCCACCGCATTTGGGAACCCGCCTTGCGCGACCTGAACTTCGACCACGATCGTATCTATCCCCTTCCCGAGAATTTGTACGACGATTACTCGGGACGTGGTCTAGCCGAGCATGATCAGGATATGACCATTGAGAAGACGATGTTGTTGGGCAACGACAACAAACTCACCAAGCCCAAGGATCTGACGCTGGAGCAGGGCAAAGAATGGGATGCCTATTACAGCCCACGCAATCAAGAGTTCCAAAAAATGAAACCCTCGGGCCGAGACCTCACGGCATGGAAGTATAACCGCTTCATGCATGACTACCTCGGCTGCGTCAAAGGAGTGGATGATAATGTCGGTCGCATCTTAAAGTATCTCGATGAGGCGGGCCTGGCCTCCAATACGATCGTTGTCTACTCTTCAGACCAGGGCTTCTTCCTAGGGGAACACGGCTGGTTTGATAAACGCTGGATTTTCCAGGAATCGGCGAGAACCCCCCTGCTAATCCGCTGGCCTGGGATTGTTAAACCCGGCAGCACAAACAAAGACTTGGTTTCCAACACTGACCTAGCTGAGACTTTTTTGGATGCTGCCGGTCAACCTATTCCAGAACGAATGCAGGGGATGAGCCTCCTTCCCCTCCTCCATGGGGAAAACCCGCCCAATTGGCGCGATGCTTTCTACTATCATTACTACGAATATCCCAAATCCCACCATGTGCGGCCCCATTACGGAGTCATTACCGACCGCTACACATTGGCGCACTTCTATTATCCAGATGTTGACTATTGGGAGCTCTTTGACCGTGAAAAAGATCCCGCCGAAATGAAAAGTGTCTTTGGCGATCCAGTATATGCCAACGTTCAAAATGATTTGATGAAGAAGGTCTCCGAATTGCGGATCAGACTAAAGGAACCGGAAAAAGATGATCCAAAGGCTTACGGCGGCAAAAAAGACCCGGACTAAACCTCCTTCCCCCCAAGTTAAAACGATGAAAGCCCTACTCCCCTCACGCTTTACCTCTAAGTTTTTCATTTTACCTAAATGCGTTCGATAGAAACCGTTGGTTGTAGCCTTGACTATCGACTGCATCCCATGCCGAAAGGGTGATTCCGCCCAAGAACAAGATTTCATCCACTCCAGCGAGATATGAAACTACGACCATCCATTCGGTTCGCAGTGGTTCTTTGTTCCCTCCTCCTTGTTAGCTTGGTGTTCTTACATGTTCACAGACGCACTCCATCAACTGCCAGCCTCCCCTCTAATCAACAAGAGTTGGCATTTAGGGATATGGTGCCAGCAGCGAGCCGTCTCGATAAACTGGCACGACAGTTCGATGTAAATCACGATCAGGAACTTTCCCCTCAAGAGCAGGAGGCTATGGTGGCTTATGTCACCAAAAGTTTTGGGACACAGTGGGGCGACCGCTTAAAAAGATTCTTCCGCGTCGCCGACGCCAATAACGACGGCGCCATAGATCTTCAGGAGTGGACTCGTGCTGTTGCTAAAGTCACACGACTGGCAAAAACGCGCCCCAGTCCCACAAAGCCCCAAACATTTCAAGTCGCCATGAGGGACGGCGTCCATCTCGCTACGGACGTTTATTTTCCAGAAGGCGACGGGCCGTTTCCAATTGTGTTTTCGCGTACTCCGTACGGTCGGGGAAAAGCAACCGAGGGAGCAGCAGACTTTGCAGCGGCAGGCTATGTCGCCATCGTGCAGGATATGCGCGGACGGTTTGATTCCGAAGGGGAAAACCTCCCCTTCATAGGCTGCGGTTGGAATGGACATCAGGACGGGGTGGATACGATTGGCTGGATGTTGAAACAAAAATGGTGTGACGGTCGTATCGGTACGATCGGAGGCTCTGCTGGCGGAATCACACAGAATCTGCTTGCCGGCGCAGCGCCGGAAGGACTGAAGGCACAATACATCTCGGTGGCCGCGGCGAACCTTTATACCGACGCTTCCTACATCGGTGGTGCGTACCGCAAGGCCGACGCAGACGGATGGTTGACTCATAACAAATTCTCTCCTCATGCCCTAGATCTCACCCATTTCCATCAGAACTACGACGATTACTGGAAAAATTCCGACACAACACTGAGGTTTGCACAGATGAAGGTGCCTGCAGTCCATATCGGTGGGTGGTTCGACATGTTTCAACAGGCTACCATCAACGAATTCACCGGGCGCCAGCACAATGGAGGAGAGGGGTCACGCGGCACCCAGAAACTCATCATTGGACCATGGACGCACGGCATCGGGAAAATGCCCGTCGGCGAAATGACTTTTTCACATGCTGACAGGGTTCCCAACCAATACAGCTCAGGTCGATGGTTTGATCACTACCTCAAGAACATTGATAACGGCGTTGAGAAAGAACCTGCGGTTAGCTATTATGTGATGGGTGATACGAGTGTGCTCGGAGCTCCGGGTAACGAGTGGCGCCATGCCGCTGACTGGCCGATTCCGGCTACCGAAACTTCGAATTACTTCACAAGCGATGGAAAACTTACCCTTGAGAAGCCTGCCTGTACTGAGGACTCACATGTCTCCTTTGCTTTTGATCCCGCGAATCCCTGCCCAACCATTGGCGGCAATAATCTCAATATCCAGCGTGGCCCGATGGACCAGCACAATATTGAAATGCGCAGTGATGTCCTACTATTCACCAGTGATCCACTTGCTAATCCGATGGAAGTTACCGGCCGCATCAAGGCAAAGGTTTTTGTCTCCTCCTCGGCCGTGGACACAGATCTCTCAGTTCGATTGTGCGATGTGTATGCCGATGGAAAAAGTTACCTCATCGCCGAGGGCATCCTTCGCATGAAATATCGCAACTCATTTGAAAGACCAGAATTGCTGACACCAGGAAAAATCGAGGGTGTTACCGTTGATTGCTGGTCGACCAGCATCGTCTTCAACAAAGGTCACCGTATCCGAGTTGCCATCACTTCCAGCAATTACCCACGCTTTGACCTGAACCCCGGCACCGGCCAGACATGGTCCGACTCAGGAGCAAAGCTGACACAAACTAACTCTGTTTATTGCAGCATGATTCATCCATCATGCATCCTCCTTCCCGTGATCCAGAGGGCCGACAAGAAATAGTGTCCCCAGCCGTCTGCCGCCGCTTCGCCTTCAGAACACCGAAAGCGTGTAGTGATCCCATTGATTTGAGTTACTGAATGGGTTACAATTACACGCATAAACGTGCAACACATCCAGATTTGATGAGCCACTTCAATCCCATTAAGACCCTTCTTGCGATGGTTCTCCTGATGGGAATGGCTTATGCAGGAGATCAAACAGCTGCGTGGCAGGCTGCGTTGAATACTGCATTGAAAGACAAAGATGCAGCTTTGCAGACACAGGCTTCTCAACAGGAGCAAATCTATCAAGCGCAACGCAAACAGGCGACCCAAAGTGAGGCGATGGAAGCCGAGCTTGAACACGCTAAATCGTTGGCACGGCAGGCTCGTAGTGATGCTTTGGCCGCACAGGTCCGCGCAGCCACACAGGCCGAGTACACCGAAGCGCAGAGCAGAATTTATGCGGCGCAGCTAGCGGACGCGCAAAGACAAGAGGCGAAAAGCCAGCTTGAGGAGGCAAAGCTTCAACAATCCAGATCTGCCGCACGACAGGCGAGCGATGAGGCGGCTGCTGCAAAAATCCACGCTGAACTCGACGATGTCATCACACAATCACAGGCCAGAATAAATTCCGCAAAGAAGGAAGCAGACGAAATGGCCAACACGAAGTTGGCGAACCCTAATATGCTCAATACCCCCAATTCGACACGCTAACTCGCTCTCGCCAGAGGGGACTGCACGGTCGCCTGCCGAGTGAAAACAGATCATTGGAATAGCCTTCATTGCGCCTCTCAAGAGGAGAATCCGCAGATGCATCACAAGGGGTCGCCACAGAGGAATGGTTAACTCCTCTTGCTCCCCAACAAGTGGTGCATTTCGATGCCGGCGAAGATGATCGCAAAGAGGCCATGTGTGTCGTTGTCGTAAAATGGCCGCTGCATATAATAGTTCACATCCTCGGAACACATAGTGCCCTCGCAAATGTTATGAACAGTGCCATCGGGCTCGATCTGGCTTTCCAGCGCCTCCCAGCCTCTAAGAGCAACCGGAGTGAATTCCGCAGCGTCAAGCCAGCCACGGTCAACTCCGCGAGCCAAGGCAAGGGTAAAGATCGCCGTTCCAGAAACCTCGGGCCGTGAGTCTGCACGATCGAGTACATTCAGCCAAAACCCCTCAGGAGTCTGGTGCTTTGCCAGTGATCGAGCGTGCCTGCGAAACTGCTCCAAGATTGCACCGTACCGGCGATGTTCTTCCGGTAGGTGTAGTAGCACCTCGCTCATGGTCAGGATAGCCCACCCGTTGCAGCGTGACCAGTGCGGCAGTTTTACCGGGTTGTCGGAATAGCGCGCATGCATGTAGAGAGCGGCCTCTTCATCCCAGACCTGACTATTGAACGCCAATGTCTGGCCTGCGGCATCGTCAAAAAATTCATTTCTTGTCGTTGTGTCCTTCGCATAAAGCGCGGCCTGGATAAGAAATGGGATGCCCATGAACATGTCATCCACCCAGGTGGTGTATTTCACTGGAGTCACCCGCGTATAGATTCCGTGGCCAGGGAGTCGTATCTGACCTGTTCGCGCATAGTCCAGCATCCGCCCGATCCACTTTTCATAAAGCTCACGGTTATTAAACTGACTCTGCCTGCGCAGTCGGTAAATGAAAGGTAGTGACGGCGCGAGCGTGAAGTCTAGCAAGGGTGTGTCGATGATGAAGTGGTTGGCTGATTCGAGCGCGTTGAGCGTTCTGACCTGATATTCTACGAATGGAATGCCTTCCAGATGGTAGTCGCAGAAACTGTCTGAATACTCCTGATACTTGGCGTGCCCGCTGGCTTCGGCTAGGTGCTGCATGGCCCAGGCGGTTCCCCCATTGTAATAAGTCCAGTTGTAATGACTTCCCCAGGGCTGGCGTCCGATGATTGCTCCATGAACTTCGATTCTGGGGATCGTCCAAGTCACCGGGCCGTCGAGACCTGAATACATACGGCCAAAAACAAACTCCCGCTCCGGTGCGTGGGCATTGTCTAAATTGCGAGTTGAGTTTTCGAATGGGCCAATCAAAAGCCAGTTGGTCAAACCCGCTATCTCTGGATCTAGATTCTCCACATCCACGAGGCCGATCCTGGGATGGGCGGTATTTCCTTCTTCAAGGACTGCTCCCCTGAGGCTCGGGGGCTGGAGATAGAAGCGCCACTCGTCGCCGCGCGTCTCGGATTTCACCAACAAGGTATTTACCCCACGGCGCAGTGGCAGTTGGCAAAAGCACGACATTTCCAGACTGCGCTCGTCAAATATAATACTGATGTCGCGATCTCCTTTCTTTTCGTAAACTAGGATTCCATTGAGCCAGATTTTGCAACCGTCATTGTGCTCGACCTGCACAGCAATCTCCATGTCGGAGGGTGCGACCAACCGAGTCCACGCATAGGCCACAGCGGGCCTGCCCAGCCCGAAGGTACGGCCGAAATCCACAAACTGCATTCCGCCAAACGTCTCGTTTGCAAACGACTGATTCACTGGCGCAACTTCCAGCCTGTACTCGAATGATGTATCGCGAATGAGTTTGTCACCGATTCGTTGGACGCTGGCCAGCGGGTTTCTCATAGGTTAAGTCGAGTCTCGTTTGCGATGCGGTTGATGAGGCGTGCCCTTCTCCAGATTATTTCTGCGGAAGGTGAAAAGCGACATCGAGTTCACGTATAACGCCTTGGCCCATCGCCCGCACGGCCCCCAGTGGACGACAATTGATCACAGCCTCTGACGTCGACTCCAAAACCTCGAGGCGGTCGAATGCATCAAGAAGTGAGTTGCCGAGCACCATCGCTCCGTCGTTCTCAATAAGGCTGACGGGAAAGTCCGGTGAAAGCCGTGAGGCCACCCTGTCCGGTTCTTCCGAAAGTACTGAGAGGGGAAGTTTTTCCACTTCACGCAGAAAAACATAGCTCTCAGGAATGGTGCGAGTGTCGAGATTCTCATGGCTCACGGCAAACGCCGTAGCATTGACAGGAGTCGCGTTGATGATGGCCTGCACCCTTGGATGTCTTCTGTATATGGCGGAGTGGAGTCGCGAGGCGAAACTCGCCCTCTTTCCACGTTCCACGAGACCGTTTTCGACGAGCACCAGCTC
>Ga0007854_10000188_pt1 | contig 43026 bp, 39 predicted proteins | sample CryBogCBH12Aug08_FD_60382 | JGI IMG/M metagenome (GOLD analysis project Ga0007854, IMG submission 60382) | Freshwater microbial communities from Crystal Bog, Wisconsin, USA - CBH12Aug08 | ecosystem: Environmental > Aquatic > Freshwater > Lake | place: Crystal Bog, Wisconsin, USA | collected... | reverse complement strand
TATAACTACGAGCGACCCCACAGTTCCCTTGGAGGCCAGCCGCCGATCAGTCGAGTGTCACCAACGTGATGGCCGGTTACAACTAGACGATGAACACGAAGACCACCGCCGCCGACGTCGTCGCGGCGTAGCCCTGACTCGAGGCCTTCGTCGCCGCCACCGCACAGATACCGGCCGCGGTCGCCGACAGGACGCTGCCGCTCAGCGTGCAGCCCGCGGTGTTCACGTGACCAGCGTCCAGGTGGAAGCTCACCGCCCCCGTTCCCGAACCGCCGGCGGCCCGTAGACTGATGCTGGCGGGGAGGGTGACGCTAAGGCGAGTGTTGGTCACCCGCAGGGTGCTCTGCGTGGCGTAGGCGAAGCTGAATTGCACCGGAGCGGAGGTGGTGGCCGAGTAGACGGCGTTCGCGGCCTTGGTGGCGACCACGTCGCAACTGCCCGGGGTCGTGGCCCACAGCGAACGGCCGGAGATCGTGCAATTCGAGGTGTTGGCGTAAGACGGGTCCACGCGGTAGGTCACCGCTCCCGTACCAGAACCGCCCACGGTGTGCAGGGGCGTCAACTTGGTCAAGAGCCGTGACAGCGCGGTGTTGGCGATGGACAGACTTCGCTGGGGCGCGAAGGTGAAGGTGAACTTGACCGGACTCGAGCTCGTGGCGTAGTAGCCGGCCGTCGCGGCCTTCGTGACCACGACCTCGCAGCTGCCCGCGGTGGTCGGCGACAGCGTCTTGCCGACGATCCGACAGCCGGCGGAGTTGGCGTAGTCGCTGTCCACGCCGAAGCTGATCACGCCGGTGCCCGATCCCCCGACTTGGCGAAGGACGACGTGCCGGGTGGCCAGGGTGAAATTCGTCACCGGTGCCACGAGGCTGAGGTTCGCCTGGTTCTGCACGGTCCCCATGATGACCACCGCGTCGGAGATCGAACCGTTAACGAGGCCGTCAGCGTCGGCGGGTCCGCCGTCGGTGACGTTGAGGGTGACGAAGTTACCCGAAATCGTCGAGGTCGAGGTGATGTCGGTGAGGACGCCGTTCGCCTCACGCCACACCGACGTGGGAGCGATCCTCCCCGAGACTTCGAAGGTCATCGACACCGTCGCGCCGGACGAGAGGTTGCCGACCAGGTAGGGCACCACGCCCGTCAAGTCGACGCTACCGGCGGGAACGTCGCTCGGCGCCAGCGATGACGGGGTACCGATGGTCACCTGTGCCGAGGGGATCGACGCACCCACCTTGATGTGGCCGAGCGTGGCACCGGCGGTGGTGGCCAGCGAGTAAGTCGTGAAGGTGCCCCCGTAGAAGACCGACGTGGTCGGCGTCGAATCCGTCGTCTCAAGCGAGTAGTAGTACTCGGTTCCCGCGGTCAACCCGGTCAAGAGGACCGAGGCGCTCTGCACCGCACTTCCCGACACGCCGGTCAGCGCGACGACCGTCGCCTGGGGGCCGCACACCGGGCTCGACGAGCCGTCCACGACGTCGCTGGGCGTCGTGCTGTAGCACAGCGCTCCCGAAGTGAGGTCCGCACCCTGGGGATCGATGTTGACGCTCACCCCCACCTGGGTCACCCCGAGAGTAATGGTCGGCGCCGTGAGCGGGGCGGCCAGGGTGCTCGCCCCGGCCTCGGAGACGGCGAGTACGGGCAACGCCACGGCCATCGCGAGGGCGGCGGCCATCACCAAGCGGATCGATACGGTCAACATCTTCATGGTCGGGACCTCGGTTCACATCACGGCAGTCGTCTCGTGATTCGTGAGGAATGGTATCGGCGCAGGGAGGCGCGAATCGGGCCTCGAGAGCCGAAGGAGTCACATTCTCAGACACTTCTCCGGACTTGTTGTTCTTTAACACGCAGTGCTCACGACGACGAGGAGTGTCCGTCGCGCGGTGGTTGCGAACCGCTCACCTCGGGCGGGCCGCGTCGACTTCTGCCCAGCGCCCCCACGCGCTCGACGAGGTGCACGCGACGAGCCGTCGAGCTCGGGTCGATGTCAACATCGATGACGAATCGAGGGCAGACTGGGAGGGTCCGCCCGGCGAACAGGAGTCGAGATGAGTGAGCACGCAGCCCCCGTACTGAAGTACGAGGTGGACCACGAGGGCGACGTGAGCCGTCTGGTCTACACCTTCGGCGGCGTCGACGCCCGGGTGTCCATCGCGCCCGGAACCGTCGTCGACACCTCCAGCCTCGACTGTTTCGCCGGCAAGATCCGCTCCGAGCACGACCACGCCAGCGAGGTCTGCGACCCCCGTTTCCTCAACCCCCAGACGGGGCCCTTCTTCGTCGAGGGCGCGATGCCCGGCGACGTCCTCGCGGTCCACTTCGCGCGCATCGAACCGCGCCACACGACCGGCTTCTCCACCACCGTCCCGCTCTTCGGCGCCCTGACCGCCAATGGCTTCACCCAGATGCTCCACGCCCCCCTGCCCGAGATGACCTGGCGATACGACATCGACAAGGAGGCTCGCAACGTCCGCTACCAGGCCCGCGAATCGGCCGCGATCTACACGCTGCCCCTCGATCCGATGCACGGCACCGTCGGAGTGGCCCCGGCCCTCAACGAGGCCCGCTCGGCGCTCACCCCGGGCGACTGGGGCGGCAACATGGACACCCCCGAGATGCGCAGCGGCGTCACCTGCTACCTCGGTGTCAACGTCGAGGGGGCCCTCTTCAGCTTCGGCGACGGCCACGCCCGTCAGGGCGAGGGCGAGACCTGCGGCGTGGCGGTCGAGACCGCCATGGACACGGTGATGGTGATCGACCTCATCAAGGGCGTCACGCCGGTGGCGTGGCCCCGCATCGAGAGCGACAGCGAGATCATCACCACCGGATCCACCAAGCCCCTCGAAGACGCCTTTCGCATCAGCCACGTGCAGATGGTGCACTGGGTCGCCGAGCTCACCGGCCTCTCGGTGATGGACGCCTACCAGTTCGTCTCGCAGGCCGCCGAGTCACCGGTCGCCAACGTCGTGGACACCAACTACACCATGGTCGCCAAGGTCAAGAAGTCCTACCTGCCGGGGATCACGCCGATGAACGGCGTGCACCAGCGGCTCAAGGCGATCGGCGAGGCCTACCTGGCGACCCGCTAGTCGTGTTCGGCGAGGAAGGCCTCGACGACCGAGAAGTAGGCCTCCGGCTCCTCGACGAAGGGCATGTGGCTCGACTCTTCGAAGATCACCCAGCGCACGTCGGGGATCTTGTCCATGAAGGGTTGCACCACCGCCGGCGTCGCCTCGTCGTAGCGGCCTGAGACGAGCAGCGTGGGGGCGACGATCTGGTCGATCTTGTCCACCACGGTCCAGTCCTTCATCGTGCCGATGACGTGGAACTCGTTGGGGCCGTTCATCACGTTGTAGACCGTGGAGTCCTCCTTCATGTACTGATTGGTCCGCTCCACCTCGGGAGGGTTGGGCACCACTCGGCACACGTGCTGGGCGTAGAAGTAGTCGGCGGCCTTCAGGTACTCGGGGTCCTCGAGGGTCCCCTGCGCCTCGTGGCGGTCGAGCACCTCCTCGACCTCGCGGGGCAGTTCGGAGCGCAGACGATTGGCCTCGCTCAGCCACAGCTCCATCGAGGCCGGGGAGTTGGAGATCACCAGGGCCTTGAGACCGGCCGGCCGGCGAATGGCGTGCTCGGCGCCGAGCATCCCGCCCCAGGACTGTCCCAGCAAGAAGTAACGGTCGGCGATGCCGAAGTAGGCCAGCAGGTTGTCCAGCTCCTCGAGGAAGAGGTCCACCGTCCAGAAGTCCCCGCCCTTGTCGCGCAGGTGCGTCGAGCGCCCGGCCCCGAGCTGGTCGTAGTGGATGACCGGTCGTCCGGTGTTGGCGATCTCGGCGATGGACAAGACGTAGTCGTGGGTGCATCCCGGACCGCCGTGGGCGACCACGAGGGGGGTCTTGGGCGACGTCAGGTCGCCGCTCACGCGGTACCAGGTCTGGTACTCGCGGAAGGGGATCAGTCCCTCTTGGGTGGGCTCGGGGATCATGGCTTTCCTTTCAATGACTGGTTGAGGAGTTGAGTGGATGGTGACAGGCGACGAAGCGGCGCGGTCGGATCTCGACCAAGGCGGGGTCGCTGCCGCGACACTCCTCGGTGGCGTAGGCGCAGCGCGGGTGGAAGGGGCAGCCCGAGGGGCGTTCCGCCGGGTCGGGCACGTCGCCGCTCAAGACGATGCGCTCGCGGCGCACCTCGGTGCCGTCGTTGAGCTGGGGCACCGCCGACAGCAGCGCCTCGGTGTAGGGGTGCAGGGGCTCGTCGTAGAGGGCGTCGGCGTCGGCCAGCTCGACCAGCTGGCCGAGGTACATCACGCCCACACGGTCCGACACGTGGCGCACGACGCCGAGGTCGTGGGCGATGAAGAGGTAGGTCAGCTGGAACTCGTCCTGGAGATCGGCCATGAGGTTCAGCACTTGCGCCTGCACCGAGACGTCCAGGGCCGACACCGGCTCGTCGGCCACCACCAGCGAGGGGTTGAGCCCCAGGGAGCGGGCGATGCCGATGCGCTGACGTTGTCCGCCGGAGAACTCGTGCGGGTAGCGGCGCACGTAGGAGGGGTCGAGCCCCACGGTCTCGAAGAGCTGCTTCACCCTCGCCTCGATCTGGGCCGACGAGCCGAACTTGTTGATGCGCAGGGGGTCGGCCACGATGTCGCCCACCGTGCGTCGCGGGTTCAACGAGGCGTAGGGGTCTTGGAAGACCAGCTGCATCTCGTGGCGGTAGGGGCGCAGCTGGCGGCGCGACAGACCCGTCAAGGTGGTGCCGCGAAACTCGATCGAACCCGAGCTCACGGCAGAGAGCTGGACCAGGCATCGCGCCAGGGTCGACTTGCCGCAGCCCGACTCGCCGACGATGCCCAGCGTCTCGCCGCGCAGGATGTCGAGTGAGACGCCGTTCACCGCCGTCGACACCTTCTTCTGGCCCAGCGTCCCTCCGCGCACCTGGAAGGACTTGACGACGTCGGTGGCCCGCAACAGCACTTCGTCGCTCATCGCGCCTCCTTCAACGCCGAACGTATCTCGACGCGGCGATCCTCGTCGAGCCAGCAGGCGTGCTGATGCGCGTCGCCGGTCATGGGCGGACGCTGCACGCACCGGTCCATGACGTAGTCGCAGCGCGGGGCGAAGGCGCAGCCCTCGGGCACATCGAGCGGCGACATGACGTTGCCCGGGATGGTGGCCAGGCGCTCGTTGCGCTCACCCAGACGCGGGACCGCGCCCAGCAGGCCCCAGGTGTAGGGGTGACGCGGCTGGCGCACGACGTCGACCTCGGGTCCGCTCTCGACGGGCCGCCCGGCGTACATGACCGTGACCCGATCGGCCATCTCGGCGATCACGCCCATGTCGTGGGTGATGATGACGATGGACGAGCCGTGCGTGTCGCGCAGGCGGCCCATGAGCTCCAGGATCTGCGCCTGGGTCGTGACGTCGAGTGCGGTGGTGGGCTCGTCGGCGATGAGCAGTTTGGGGTTGCACGAGAGCGCCATGGCGATGACCACTCGCTGGCGCATGCCCCCGGAGAACTCGTGAGGGAAGGAGTCCACGCGGCGGCGAGCGTCGGGGATGCCCACCTCGGCGAGCAGTTCGACGGCGCGCTCCTTGGCCTGCGCCTTGGTCATGTCGCTGTGCTGACGGATCTGCTCGACGATCTGCCACCCGACGCTGAAGACCGGCGTCAGCGCGGTCATGGGGTCCTGGAAGATCATCCCGACCTGACCGCCGCGCAGCGGCTGCATCTCCTTGTCGGAGAGTCCGAGGATCTCGCGGCCCTCGAAGGCCACCGAGCCCGAAATGCTCGCGTTGGCGTCGCGCACCAGACCGAGCATGGAGTACATGGCGACGCTCTTGCCCGAGCCCGACTCGCCGACGATGCCGACGACCTCCTTGGTGCCGACGTCGAGGTTGAGCCCGTCCACGGCGCGCACCAGGCCCTGGCGCGTCGCGAAGGACACGCTCAGGTCGCGCACCCGCAGAACGGGGGTGGCGGTGTTCACCGGGGACTCGCTACTTGACAACGCGCACCCTCGGATCCAGCACGGCGTAGAGAACGTCGACGACGGCGCTCGCCACCACGATGAAGAAGGCGCCGTACATGACGCAGGCCATGATGACGGGCAGGTCCAAGTTCTGCAGCGAGGTGTCGGTCAGCATGCCGATGCCCGGCAGTCCGAAGACCACCTCGGTCAACAGGGCCGCGCCGCCCACCAGGGAGCCGAAGTCGAGCCCGAAGAGCGACACCACCGAGATCAGTGAACAGCGCAGGGCGTGGCGCATCAAGATGCGCCGTTCGGACAGACCCTTGGCCCGCGCGGTGCGCACGTAGTCCTCGTTCATCGCGTTGACCAGCTCCGCTCGCAGCACGCGGGCGTAGACGCCGGCGTAGAGGGTGGCCAAGGTCAGCCAGGGCAAGAGCAGGTGCAGGGCCCACTGGACGGGGCTCTGGGTGAAGGAGACGTAGCCCGAGCCCGGGAGCCAGCGAAAGACCGAATGGAACTTGGTCTGGGTCAAGAGGCCCACGACCTGGCCCAGCCAGAAGACCGGTATGGACACCGCCGCGATACCGCCGAACATGATCAGCGGGTCGATCCACTTGCCGCGGTTCGCCGCCGCCACCAGGCCGCCCAGGACGCCGACCACGAGCCAGATGATCGCCGCGCCGAAGACCAGCGAGAGGGTCACCGGCGCCGCCCCGGTGATCTGGGGTATCACCTTGACGCCGATGTTGACGTAGGAGGTGAGGTCCTGCTTGAAGAAGAGGTGCCACATCATCAGCCCGTAGCGAATCGGCAGGGGGCGGTTCAGCCCGAACTCCGCGGTGACTTGAGCGAGGACCTGGGGCGAGGCGCTGCGTCCGGCGATGCGCGCGGCCGGGTTCACCCCGGGGGTCGCGAAGAAGATCAGAAAGACCATGACGGAGATGGAGAACATCACGAGAACCGCCGACACGATCCGGCGCACCACGAAGGAGACCATCAGGCGCCGCCTCGCAGCTTGGCCTTCGGGTCGAAGGCGTCGCGCGCCCCGTCACCCAGCACGTTGAGGGCCGCGCAGGTCAAGACGATGCAGATTCCCGGCGCCACCGACACCCAGGGCCGGGTGTAGAGCAGTTGCAGGCCGTCGTTGCTGATCGTGCCCCACGTGGCGTTGGGCGGCTGCACGCCGACGCCGAGGAAGGACAGCGCCGACTCGGTCAGCATGTTGAAGGCCACCATCATCGGGAAGAAGACCATGACCGTCGGCGCCACGTTGGGCCAGATCTCCTTGCGCAGGATGCGCCAGTCCGAGGCCCCCGAGCCGATGGCGGCCTGGATGAACTCGCGCTCGCGCAGCGTCAGGACGATGCCGCGCACGGGCCGTCCGACGTAGGGGACGTAGACCGAGGCGATGATCAAGATGGGCAGGAGCAGCGAACCGGGCGCGATGTGGATGAAACCCACGTTGAGACCGCTCGTGAGCAGGATCACCGACAAGCAGATGGCCAGGAGGTAGACCGGGAAGGCCCAGACGATGTCGAAGATCCGCGAGACCACCCAGTCGATGGCGCCGCCGAAGTAGCCCCCGGCCATGCCCAGGATCGCCGCGATGGCGCAGCAGATGACGGCCGCGGAGAAGGAGATCAGCAGACTGATGCGCCCGCCGTAGAGCAGCCGGGCGAAGACGTCGCGGCCCTGGGGATCGGCGCCCAGGAAATAGGTGGAGAAGTGCCAGGTGGGACCGATCGGCGTCACGCCGAAACCCACCGAACTCGGCTGCAGCACCGAGACCGTCTTGCCGCCCAGGTCGATGGTGCCCTGCACGTTCGCCGGGAAGGGGTTCACGTGGGCCACCAGGTGGGCGTAGACCGGCGCCAGCAGACTGGCCGCCACCATGAACAACAGCACTCCGAGGGCGAACATCGACGCGCGGTTGCGGCGAAGTTGGCGTAGCGACGACCGCCAGGGGCTCTCGGATCCCCTGGCGGCCGCCGCCGTACTACTGGTCGTCGTGGACGACTCCGTCATGCGCCTTACTTGACCCAGAGCTGGTCAACGTACATGTAGAACTCCAGCGAGAACTGGTAGTTCCCCACGCGCGAGCTGGTGAAGTCCACCAGCTTCGGGTTGAACAGCGGGACCCACGGCGCCTGCTGAGACATGATCTGGGTGTCGAGCTGGCCCCAGAGCTTGTTGCCCGCGGTCGGGTTGGTGATCATCAACTTCTCGGCCTGCTGCATCTTGGCGTCCAGCGACGGTACGCACAGCCCCGCGATGTTGATCGAGTTCGACGAACCCTTGTGGAAGTTGGCGCAGCTGAGCAGGACGTTGATGAAGTCCGACGCGGCCGGGTAGTCCTGGAACCACTGGGTCAGGCTGATCTGCACGTGGTTGTTCGTGTCCTGGATGTAGTTGAACTGGATGTTCTGCGACAGGGGCTTGAGCGTCGCCTTGTAGCCGATGGAGTTCAACACGCTCACCACGTACTGGCCGATGTTCTCGTCGACCGGGTCGTTCTGGGAGACCACGGCAACCTTCTCGCCCAGAGTGCCCGAAGCCTTCACCAGGGCCTTGGCCTTGGCCAGGTCCGGTCCGGCGTAGGTCGAACCCGTGCCCTTGTTGTAGACGCAGTTGTCCACGTGCCCGGGGAAGTTCGGGGGCAAGATGGTGCAGGTCGGCGTGGCCAGCTGGGTGCCGCCGTCGAGGGTCACGGCCGCGTTCTTGTCGATGGCGTAGTTGACCGCCTGACGAGCCTTCAGATTGTTGAAGGGGGCGATGTTGACGTTCATCGGCAGGTACCAGTCGGCGGTGAGGGTGTGGACGTGCACGTCCTTGCCGTACTTGGTCGAGACCTGCTGGAGGCGGTCCGAGGGCAGCGGATCGAAGATCCAGTCGGCCTGACCGTTCTCCACCGAGGTCACCTCGGACTCCACCGTCTGGCCGAAGTTCTCCTCGATGACGTTGGGGTAGCCCTGCGGCTGGGCGGCCGCGCTCCACACCTTGAAGTAGGGGTTGCGGGTCATCACCAGCGCGGTGTTCGGGTTGTAGGACGCGAACTTGTAGGCGCCGGTGCCGGGGATCGGCGTCGACCCCTGGTCCTTGGCGGGCGTGCTCGCCGGCAAGATGGCGCCGAAGGGCACCGCCAGCTGGTCGAGGAATTCTGCGTCCGCGTGCAGGAGGTGGAAGACGACGCTGTTGGTCTTGGCGTTCACCACCAGGCCCGACAGGGTGCAGGTCGCGGGCGTCGTGACGCAGGCGGGACCGCCGGCGATCACGTCGTACCAGGTTCCCGCGTTGGGGTTGGAGACCTTGAAGAGTCGCTGGAAGGTGGCCTTGACGTCATTCACCGTCACCGGCTGACCGTTGGAGAACTTGATGCCCTTGCGCAGCGTGAAGGTGTAGGTCAGTCCGTCCTTGGACACCGTGGGCATGGCGGTCGCCAGGTCGGGCACCACATCGAAGGAAGGGGTGCCGCCGACCTTCTGGAAGGTCACGAGACCGTCGTAGGTCGCCTGGTAGAGCTGCCAGTACTGCAAGGTGTAGTTCACCTGCGGGTCGAGGGTTCCACCGGCACCCGTGGCCAGCAGCTTCAGCGTGCCGCCCGCGTGCGCGGCCTGATATCCCGAACCCGCGGCGCTGGCGCTGGAAGCGACCAGGGCGGCGGAACTGAGAGCTGACGCCGCCACGGCGACGCGGAGCCATTTGGACACTGGATTGGTCAAGGTATCCCCCTTAGTGGATCGAAGTCGCCACGGCGACCACGTTGAGTATTGCCGCCCGTGGCGCGTCGCGCAAACGCAAGGCCCCGGAAGATCCTTGATCGAAGGTGTATTTCATCCTTCGGAAACACTGCGGCGGCCGCGCTCGGGCTTCGGGCCCCGGGATTGGTGGGCGCCGGCGTGGACGTCGGGCCGGGACCGATATATGGTCGGGGCTGATCCTTCAGTTTCGAGAGAGAGGCGGGGGGCGGTGGAACATCAGATCGTGGTGGGCGTTCACGCTCGCGGGGCCACGACGCAATTGGACTGGGCCATCGACGCGTCACTGCGCTGGAACGCCACGCTCCTCATCGTGCACTGCTACGAGGGCCGCTTCGCGGTGGAGATGCCCGAGCCCGACGACGACGCCCTGGCCGAGGCGCAGCGAGTCGTAGACGAGGCGCTCGACCGAGCCCGGGCTCGCGGAGCGAGAGCCGACGCCGAGGTCATCGACGGCTTCGCCGGCGAGGCCCTGGTCGAGGCGTCGCGAGACGCTCAATTGCTGGTGGTCGGCTCCCACCACCGCGGTCGGCTCGCGCACGCGCTGCACCCGTCGGTATCGGCGTACTGCCTGCACCACGCGCACTGCCCGGTCACCATCGTTCCCCTCGACGACTGATCGCCCCGGGCGATTATCGTGGAGCCCACATGAGCCCCGTCGACTCCCCCGCGCGCCTTCGCGGCGCCGACGCGCCGGCCGTCTCCGGGCGCTTCTGGCTCATCGCCGCCGGCGCCGCCCTCGCCATCGCCGCCGTCGCCATCACCGTCAGCGTCCTCTCGGCGGTCAACGACAACGCCCGCATCACTCGATTGCACCACGCGGGGATCCCCGTCTCGGTGACGGTCACCAGTTGCATCGGCAACCTGGGTGGAAGCGGTTCCAACGCCGCCAACTACACCTGCCGCGGCAGCTACTCGGTCGCGGGGTCGCACTACGTCGAGACCATCGCGTCGCTCACCACCTTCACTTCCCCGGGCCGCCACGTCGCGGCGGTCGTCGATCCGGCGCATCACGGCTCTCTGACCCTGGCGAGCGCCCTGGCGACGACGCAGGCCTCGAGCGCGCGCTACCTCATCCCGGCTGCGATTTCCCTGGTCTGGCTGGTCATCGCGGCCGGGTACCTGCGGTGGCTGGCGCGCCGGCGCCACGCCGTCGCTTAGGTAACGCCACTCGGCTATCGTCGCCTCGTGATGACACAGTCCACCTTGACCCTCGCCGACGGACGCCTGCTCGACGTCTACGTCAGCGGCCCCACCGACGGCGTCCCCTTCGTCTTTCATCACGGCACGCCCGGTTCTGACGTACCCGAGCGTTTCATGGAGCGCGCCCTCCACGCTCGCGGCCTGCGCCTCGTGACCACCTCGCGGCCCGGCTACGGCACCTCCACGCGCCACGAGGGTCGTCGGGTCGTCGACGTCGTCGACGACACCCGCCAACTCCTCGCCCACCTCGACGTCGATCGATGCCTGGTGGCCGGGTGGTCCGGCGGCGGCCCCCACGCCCTGGCCTGCGCCGCGCGACTGCCCGAGGCCCGAGCCGTCCTGGTCATCGCCGGGGTCGCCCCGATCGAGGCCAGCGGACTCGACTGGCTGGCGGGCATGGGCGAGGAGAACGTGGTCGAGTTCGGCCACGCCATGCGCGGCGAGGCGACGCTGCGCCCCTACCTCGAGGGCTACCGCGAGGAGTTCCTGACCGTGACCGCCGAGGGGGTCATCACCTCCCTGGCCACCGTCTTGCCCGAGGTGGACCGCGCCCAGCTCACCGACGAGTACGGCGACGACATGGCGGCATCGATCCGCCGCGCCGTGCAGATGGGCATCGACGGTTGGTTGGACGACGACTTGGCCTTCGCGGCGCCCTGGGGCTTCGAACTCAGCGAGATCCGCACCCCCACCTACATCTGGCAAGGAGGCGCCGACCTCATGGTTCCCGCCGCCCACGGCGAGTGGCTCGCCCGACACGTGCCGGGCACCCGGGCCCACCTCGAGAGCGGCGAGGGGCACCTGTCCATCGGAGTCGGTCGATTCGAGCAGATGCTGGACGAGATGATGGGCGACCTGCCCGTCTGACGCATTCGACATCCTTCTGATCAGGGACTTTTAAGCGCTCGTGACCTGAGGGGTTCGGGTCGTGCGAGATGTGACTTTGGGGTGTGAGCACCGCAGCTCCACGCGCGGGACGCGCTGTTACCGTGACAGCATGGACTACCGCTTCTCCACCATCATCGAACCCTTTCGCATCCACTCCGTGGAGCCGCTTCGCCTGACCAGCGCCGCCGAGCGGCGCCAGGCACTGCAGGAGGCCGGCTACAACGTCTTCAACCTGCGTTCCAACGACGTCCTGATCGACCTCTTGACCGACTCGGGCACGGGGGCGATGTCGCGCGACCAGTGGGCCGCGATCCAGCACGGCGACGAGAGCTACGCGGGTTCGCCCTCGTGGTTCCGCTTCGAGGCCGCGGTGAAGGACCTCTTCCCCTTCCGCCACGTCATACCGACCCACCAGGGCCGCGCCGCCGAGAAGATCCTCTTCTCGGTGCTCGGCGGACCCGGCAAGGTCATCCCCAACAACACCCACTTCGACACCACCCGGGCCAACGTGGAGGCGTCGGGGGCGACCGCGCTCGACATGGTCATCGCCGAGGGGCGTGACGCCGCGGCGCGTCACCCCTTCAAGGGCAACATCGACCTCGAGGCGCTCGAGGCGCTGCTCGCGCGGCATCGCGACGACGTGCCCGTCGCGATGCTCACCATCACCAACAACTCCGGTGGCGGCCAGCCGGTGTCCCTGGCCAACATCCGCGGGGCCAGCGAGATATGTCACCGCTACGGCGTCCCGCTCTTCCTCGACGCCTGCCGCTTCGCGGAGAACGCCTGGTTCATCCACGAGCGCGAAGAGGGCCAGGGCGAGCGCGAGATCGCCGACATCGTTCGCGAGGTGGCCTCCCTGGCCGACGGCATGACGATGAGCGCCAAGAAGGACCCCTTCGGCAACATCGGCGGCTGGCTGGCGCTCAACGACGACTCCCTCGCCGAACGTTGCCGCAACGTGCTCATCCTGACCGAAGGCTTCCCCACCTACGGCGGCCTGGCCGGTCGCGACCTCGAGGCCCTGGCCCAGGGACTGAGCGAAGCCGTCAGCCCCGACTACCTGCGCTACCGCATCGGCTCGACGGCCTACCTGGGCGACGCGCTGAGTCGGGCGGGCGTCCCGGTGGTCCAGCCCATCGGCGGACACGCGGTCTACCTCGACGCCAAGGCGCTCTTGCCCCACGTCCCAGCCCTGCAGTACCCGGGTCAGGCGCTGGCCGTGGCCCTCTACGAGGCCGGGGGCGTGCGCGCCTGCGAGATCGGTTCCGTGATGTTCGGCCGTCAGCCCGACGGCAGCGAGGTGCCGGCCGCCATGGAACTGGTGCGCCTGGCCATCCCGCGACGCACCTACACCCAGAGCCACATCGACTACGTCATCGAGGTCGTCACGGCGGTGGCTCGCGACGCGGCCTCGCTGCGCGGTTACCGCATGACCTACGAACCGGCGGCCCTGCGCCACTTCACCGCGCGCTACGAACCCCTCGACTAGCCCCGCGCGACGCCGCGTAAAACCGACCCGCACCCCGCGCGGGGATTAGCGTCTCTGGGTGATGGACAGCCGCGAACCGGACACGACCGAATCGACGCCCAGCCCCAGCGACACGCGCACCGCGCGCCTCTTCGCGCGCGCCGCCATCCACGACGTCCCCCTGGGAACCATCCTGGCCACGGTCTTCGTGGTCGTGGCCGTCTTCTTCGCCGGCAAGCTCCTCTACCGCCTGCGCGACCTGCTCCTGCTCCTCGTCGTCGGAGGATTCGTCGCCCTCATCTTGAACCCCCTGGTCGTGGCCCTGCAGCACTGGCGGGTGCGCCGTCGGGGCTACGCCGTCCTGATCGTCGCCACCGCCTCGGTCGTCGTCTTCGGGCTCTTGGCCTTCGCCTTCGGCTATCCCCTGGTGAACGGCATCACCCACCTCGCCGACACCCTGCCCGGCTACGTCAACAACGCCGAGCACGGCAAGGGCTGGATCGGCCACCTGATCGCCCGCTACCACGTGACCACCTGGGTCCAGTCGAACGCGGCCAAACTGGTCTCCTTCGCCAACGGCTTGTCGAAACCGGCCCTGGCCCTCGGCAAGGGCGCCCTGTCGATGCTGGTGACCCTGGTCACGCTCTTCGCCTTCGTGATCCTGCTCCTGCTCGAGGGTCCCAAGATCCGTCGCGTCGCCCTCGACCTGCTCTCGCCCGAACGAGCCCGCCGCGCCGAGCAGATCGGCTCGCGCATCGCCAAGGCCTCCCTGGGATTCGTGATCGGCAACCTGATCCTGTCCCTCGTGGCCGCGGTGGTGGTCTTTGTGACCCTGTGGATCCTCCACGTCCCCTTCGCCATGCTCTTCGCGCTGTGGGTGCTCTTAGTGGACTTCCTGCCCCAGGTGGGCGGGGCGCTCGCGGGAATCCCGACCGTGGCCTTCGCCTTCGTGCATTCGACTCCCGCCGGTCTCGTCACGCTGATCGTCTTCGTGGTCTACACCCTGGTGCAGAATCACGCGCTCTACCCCATCGTGATGAGCCGCGCCATCAAGTTGAACCCCCTGCTCGTCTTCCTCGCCATCTTGGTCGGCGCCGAACTCGGAGCCTGGGTGGGCGGCACCTTCGGCGGATTGGTGGGGGTGATCTTGGCCATTCCCCTGGCGGCTGCCCTACACGTCATCGTCACCGACTGGTGGGAGTCGAGCGCGCCACGGCGCACCAAGGACGTCTCGGCGACGCCGGACTAGTCAGCGCTGCTCATAGACGCCCACCAGGGTGGCGCGGGCCAACGCGTGCACGAATAGGTTGAAACCCAGGTAGGCGGGCGACGCGTCCTCGGGCAGGTCGAGGCTCGCCACGTCGAGGGCGTGCACGACCACCCAGTAGTGGTGCGGACCGTGGCCCGCGGGCGGGGCCGCCCCCACGTAGCCGGCGAAGCCGGCGTCGTTGCGCAGTTGACGAGCGCCTGGTGGCAGACCGCTCCCCGAGGGATCGCCGGAGCCGGCGGCCAAGGTCGTCGTCCCGGCGGGGATGTCGAAGGCCGCCCAATGCCAAAAGCCCGAGGCGGTCGGCGCGTCGGGGTCGTAGACGGTGACGGCGAAGCTGCGCGTCTCGGGCGGGAAGCCCGACCAGCTGAGCTGGGGAGAGAGGTCCTCGCCCCCCGCGCCCATCAGTCCCGACACCTGGGCGCGCTGGAGGGTCTCGCCGTTGGCGAGGTCGTCGGAGCGCAGCTCGAAGGTAGCGACCTGGGGCAGGTCCTGGTAGGGATCGCGTGACATCACACCTCCTCGTCATTGGACCTCACGTCGGCGGGTCCTCGTCGCTGAGCCTATCGTCGCCCACGCGCGGACGCGGAAGCGCTAGTAGTGGATGGCCATGGCGCGCCCGGTCTCGTCGTAGTCGGGGGGATCGGGCAGCGCCTGCGCCTGGTGGTCGCGAATGCGCCGCGCGACGAGGGCGCAGACGGCCGCGTCCACGACGTCGTCGGCTGAGGCGTGGCGAAGGTCGCGTCCGAGGTCATCGAGCGCGAGCCCGGCGCGCTCGAGCAGCTCGCGGCGCTGCATCAGGCCGGCCCATGACTTCTTCGACGCCAGGGCGACGCCGGCGTTGAGGTGCGCGAAGCCCAGTTCGGGGTGCGCTTCGAAGAGGGGCGCGCGCGAACGCCGCCAGTAGTCGTCGGCCTCGCGAATCTTGGCCACGAGCGCGAAGCTCTGGCGCGAGAGGCCACGACCGCTCAGTGAGCGCGACAGCGCGTTCGCCCGGGGATAGTCCAGGCCCGACTCGAGGCAGGCGCGCGGCGGGGCGTTGAAGAGGGTGCTGGCGCGACGACCCAACCGCGCACGCGCGAGTTGGTCGCAGCGCCGCTCGCCGGTGACGCTGAGACCCAGGGGAATGTCGAGGGCCACCGCCTCGAGGTCCGCCCATTGGTCGAGCTCCTCGAGACGCGCGAGCCAGTGCAGGCTCGATCCGGACTCGCTCCAGCGCAGGGCGATCCACCCCTTGCGACACCCGTCCACGCCCACGACCGCCATGAACCAGATTGCCACGGGCGGAGGCGACGCCGCGGGTCACTAACCTTGGCCCCGCGTGGCAATCCTCATCGACCTCCAGAACGTGTCCTTCGAAGGCGCCGACCGCTCCATCTTGAAGGGGGTGTCGCTGACCATCTCCGACGGCGAGCGCATCGGCGTGGTCGGCATCAACGGCACCGGCAAGTCCACCCTGTTGCGCATCATCGCGGGCGAACTGGCTCCCGACGGGGGTCGGGTCCTGCGCGCCAAGACCCTGCACCTGGGCCACCTGCCCCAGATCCCCGAACTCCCCGAGGGCAGCGTTCGCCAGGCCCTGGGCTCGGGCTGGGAGATCGACGCCACGCTCGATCGGCTCGGCATGCTCGACGCCGCCGAGACGCCCACGGCCGCGCTGTCGGGCGGCCAACGCAAGCGCGTCGCCCTGGCCCGCATCTTCTCGCGGCCCCTCGACGTCGTCATCCTCGACGAGCCGACCAACCATCTCGACCTCGACGCCATCGCCTGGCTGGAGAACCAGATCTCGAACTTCCGCGGCGCCGTGGTCGTCGTCAGCCACGACCGCTTCCTGCTCGACCAGGTCACCAATCGCATGGTCGAGATCGATCGGGGAACCACCTACGTCCACGGCGGCGGCTACGCCCGACTGCTCGAGGCCCAGGCCGAGCGCGAGGCGCAGGCCCAGAGCGCCGAACAGGTCCGTCGCAACCTGGCGCGCACCGAACTCGCCTGGCTGCGCCGCGGCGTCAAGGCCCGCTCCACCAAACCCCAGGCGCGCATCGACGCCGCCCATCGTCTCTTGAACGCGCGGCCCGCGGCCGCGGCGCGCGAGGGAGCCCTGGATCTGAGCGTCGAGACCCCGCGCCTGGGCACGTCGGTCATCAAGGCCCACCAGTGCGCCTACGCCTACCCCGGCGCCGAACTCGTCGTCAAGGACGTGAACCTCGAGCTCGGGCCGGGCGACCGCGTCGGCATCGTGGGGCCCAACGGCGCGGGCAAGTCGACCCTCATCAAGCTCCTGGCGCGGCAGCTCCCGCCCTCGTCGGGCACGGTCAAGCACGGCTCGACGGTGGTGGCGGCCCACTTCGAGCAGGGCGACGGCGACCTCGACCTCGACCTCAGCGTCCAAGAGCTCGTCGCCGGCCCCCAGGGGATCCCCGGATCCTTGGCCGACCAGGCGCTGATGAAGCGGTTCTGGTTCTTCGGGGCCCAACAGGTGACCCGCGCCCGCGAACTCTCCGGCGGCGAGCGGCGGCGCCTCCAATTGCTCCTCGCCCTCGCCCAGCGTCCCAACGTCCTCTTCCTCGACGAACCCACCAACGACCTCGACCTCGAGACCATCCGACTGCTGGAGGATTTCCTGAGCCAGTGGCCCGGCACCCTGGTCGTGGTCAGCCACGACCGCACTTTCCTCAGCCGGACCACCGACCGTCTGCTCGAGGTCCACCCCGACGGCCGCGTCGGCGACGTTCCGGGCGGCATCGACGCCTGGATCGCCCGGGCGGCCGGACTGGCCGGCGCGACGACGGAGCCCGTCGCCAGCGCGACGCCCAAGGGGCGACTGCTGCGCGACGCGGAGAAGGACATGACCCGACTCGAACGCCGACGGGTCACGCTCAGCGAGAAGATCGCCGCCAGTGACGACTACCTCGAGCAGGCCCGTCTCGGGACCGAGCTCGAGCAGGTGCTGCGCGACCTCGCCGTCGCCGAGGAGCGCTGGCTCGAACTGGTCGACTGATCGCTACGCGTCGCGCAAGGTCGCCAGCCGCTCACGCAGCACGGCGCGGAACCGGTCGTTGTCCACGCGCACTCCGACCTTCACCACGGAGTGCGCGTGCTCGCGGCGGCGGTCAATGAAGGTCGCCCCGCGCGAGTGCACCCCGTCGACCTCGACGTCGATGCGCACGCCCTGCTTCTCGATGGCGGTGGGGTCCAGGAGCTCGTAGACGGCCATGGCGTCGTGCATGATGACGTCGCGGTTGCCGTACCAGCGGTCGTGGAACTGCGCGTAGGGCTCGAGCATGGCCGCCGTGCGGCGCCCCACCTCGGTGCCGAGGGCGGCGAAGTACTCCAAGTCCTCGTCCACGAGGAAGGCTTGGTGGGTCAGGTCGAGCGGCATCACGGTGAGGGGCCAGCGCGCGGCGAAGACCTGGCGGGCCGCCTCGGGGTCGGCCCAGATGTTGAACTCCGCCGCGGGCGTCACGTTGCCCTCGAAGGAGGCGCCGCCCATGACGACCACGTGCTCGACCTCGGCGTCGATGCCGGGGTAGCGCTGCAACAAGACGGCCAGGTTGGTGAGCGGTCCGATCGCCACGATCGTCAGGGGTCCCTCGTGCGCCAGGTCGGCGATCAGATCGACCCCGTGGCGCGGGTCGAGCTGGACGGCCGGCTCGTCCCACTCGAGGTCGCCCAGGCCGTCGAGACCGTGGACGACCGAGTCCTCGGCGATGGCCTCGCTCAAGGGTTCCCCGCAGCCCGCCGCCACGGGGATGTCGAAGCGCCGCACCAGTTCCAGCAGGCGCCGCGCGTTGAGCGCGGTCTTCTCCAGCGGCACGTTGCCCGCCACGGCGGTGATGCCCACGACCTCGATCTCGGGGCTCGCCAGGGCGAGGAAGATGGCGACGGCGTCATCCACGCCGGGGTCGGTGTCGATCAGGACGCGTGGTCGAGCCATGCGGTCACCTCTTTCGTCGTCGGTAGTCGACCCTGGGCGCCCAGGGCCGTGGTGGCGAGCGCTCCGGCCGTGACCGCGAAGCGCAGGGCGTGCTCGGGGTCGTCGCCGAGGGCGAAACGCGCGCAGTAGGCGGCGCAGAAGACGTCGCCGGCGCCCACGGTGTCGATGACGTCGACCCGCGGCGGCGCCGCTTCGAACAACGCCCGTCCGTATGAGTAGTGCACGGCCCCGCGCGAACCCAGGGTGACGACGCAGTGCGCCAGCTCCTCGAGGATGAGGCCCTGCGCCTCGATCTCATTGGCGATGACGACGGCGCATCGCGCCAGGGTGGCGGCGGGCACCGGCCGCGCCGGGGCGACGTTGAGCACGAGCGACGACGATCGACGGGCCACCTCGTCCACGATCTCGGCCGAGACCTCCATCTGCGCCAGGACGACGTCGAACCCCTCGAGGTCCACTCCGTCGAGGTGAAGGTCCGCGTTGGCCCCGCGCGAGACGACGATCTCGTTCTCGCCCCGCGCGTCAACGGTGATGAAGGCCGTTCCGGTCGGACGGGGGCTGCGCTGCACCTGGGAGACATCGGCGCCGACCTCCCCGAGCGTGCCCAGGAGCCAGTCGCCAAGCTCGTCAGTGCCCACGCAGGACACCATGGTGCAGTCCAGTCCGAGGCGAGCGAGCGCCGCGGCCTGGTTGGCCCCCTTGCCCCCGGGCAAGCGCAGCACGTCCTCGCCCAGCACCGTCTCCCCGGGCAGGGGCAACTGCGCGCAGCGCACGACGAGGTCCGTGTTCATCGAACCCACGACCGCGGCCCGGGGACGGGCCGGGCTCGTCATGAGGCGGGCAGGAACTTATTCGTGAAGTACGAGGTCGGGGCGGGCACCTTGGAGATCAGGCCGATGGACTTGAGCGAGTTGGACAAGGTGGTCCACTGCGCCGCCGTCTCGGTGAAGTACTTGCCCTGCGCGTTGGTGAGGAAGGGTACCGTGAGCTTCCAACCCGACAGGTTGTAGGCGTTGGTGTAGCCGCTGGCCGGGTAGGTGCTGTCAAAGAGCGTGGCCGCCTTGGTGGGGTTCTTCACGGCCCAGGCGGTCGCCTTGGCGATGGCCGCCATGAAGGCCTTGAGGGTCGAGGCGTTCGCCGCAGCGTAGCTCTTGGTGGTGGCGTAGTCCCAGATCGGGATGTTCGGAGCGCCCACCGCGGTGCCCAGCAGTTGACCCAGCGTGCCCTTGACCTTGGCGCCCTGGAAACCCGGGATCTCGTAGTTGGTGGTCGAGGTCGAGAAATCGACCTTGCCGGCGAGCAGGTAGGTCAAGTCGTTGCCCGTGGGGTCGGTGATGACCTTCACCTGCGAGGTCGTGAGACCGGCGTGCTTGAAGACGAAGGGCAACATGGCCTCGGTCCAGGTGTCGCCGTAGGAGAAGATCTTCTTGCCCTTGATCTCGGCGGCCAGGTGGGCGGCGGAGAGCGCCGTGCCCGGCTTGGCGAAGATGGCCCAGTTGTTGCTCATCGAATAGTTGCCGATGGACAGGATCGGCACCTTCTGGCTCACCGCCACGCCCATGTCGGTGGTGGTTACGAAGCCCACCTGCGCCGCGTTCGTGGCGAGCATCAACGAGGTCGAAGAGGTGTTGGTGGGGAACTTGACGCTGACCTTGAGCCCCTCGGCGGCGAAGAAGCCCTCCTTCTGGGCGACCACCGTCGGGATCAGTTCGAAGTCGGGTCCCGGGAAGTCGTAGGCGAAGGTGACGGCCTTGAGCGACGACGCGCTCGACACGCCGCTCGACAGCGTGATGCCCAAGGTGACCAGCGACGCGGACAGGGCCAGGGCCCCGACGAGACGGATTTTCATGTGTGCTCTCCTGTTCAGGGTCGACGCCTCGGCGCCGACCTCTTTCGAGATTAGTCCTCGCGGGCCGGCGACGACGGACTCGCGCGCCGCCAGCGGCGCACCGTCGAGCGCCGCAGCCAGGGCGTCGAGAAGGACTCGAGGCCCGAGACGATCAAGAACCAGGTCACGCCGATGATGGCCATCAACAAGGTGATGCCGAAGACCGCCGCCTGATTGAAGTTGGAGTTGGCGTGCTGGATGTAGATGTAGATGGACGACTGGGCGGGGCCGACCGTCTCGGGCGAGGCCAGCTCGCCGATGAAGGCGCCGGTGATGGCGTAGGTGGCCCCGATCTTGAGTCCGCTGAAGAGCGGCGAGACCGTTGCGGGGACCTCGATCTGCCAGAAGGTCCGCCACCGCGACGCCCCGTAGACGCGCGCCAGGTTCAAGAGGTCGTTGTCGACGTGCGCGAGCCCGTCGATGACGCTGACCGTCACCGGGAAGAAGACGATCCACACCACGATGGCGATGATCGGCTTGACCGTGCCGAAGCCCAAGATGGCCGCCAGCGGGAAGGCGATGGCGATGACCGGCACCGCCTGGGACAAGATGAGCGTCGGATAGAGCAGCTTCTGCACCACGGGGATCTTGGCCATGATGACGCCGAAGAAGACGCCGACTACGGCCCCGCCCACGAAGCCGTAGATGGTCTCCTTGACGATCTGCAGCACCAGCGGCGCCAGCAGGGACCAGTTGTCGGTCACGGCCTGAATGGCGGCCAGGGGACGCGGCGCGACGTAGGACTGCACGTGGAACATCACCACCACCGCCTGCCAGAGCGCCAGCAAGATGGCGAAGGAGGCGACCGGCAGGGCGACCTTGGCGAAGAGACCGCGCTTCATCGCTCGCCCCCGTGCAGCAGGTGCATGATCTCGCTCTTGAGGGCCACGAACTGCGGGTCGGTCAAGACATCGAGGTCGCGGGGGCGCGCCAGCGTGTTGGCGAGATCGGCCACCACCCGACCCGGACGCGGCGACATCACGAGGATGCGGTCGGACAAGAAGATCGACTCGTCGACGTCGTGGGTGATGAAGAGCACCGTCCGACCCGACTCACGCCAGACGTCGAGCAGCCAGCGCTGCATGTCGAGGCGGGTCTGCGCGTCCAGCGCCCCGAAGGGCTCGTCAAGCAGCAGCAGCTTCTGGTGCGTGACGAGGGTGCGCATGAAGGCGACACGCTGGCGCATGCCGCCCGAGAGGGCTTTGGGATAGTGGTCGAGGAACTCGCCGAGGCCGTATCGCCGGGCGATCTGGCGGGCCTCGGAGCGGTCCGCCTCGGTCACTCGTCGCGTCAGGCGCGCCGCCATGGTGATGTTGTCCTCGACGCTGCGCCACGGGACCAGGAGGTCCTTTTGGAGCATGTAGCCGACGTGGCCCGTGGCGCCGACGATGTCGCGACCCTCGAGGGTGACCTCACCGGCGTCGGGGGCGAGGAGGCCGGCGATGATGTTGAACAGCGTCGATTTGCCGCATCCCGAAGGGCCCACGATCGACACGAAGGAACCCTCGTCGATGCGAAGGTCGGTGGGCGCCAGAACGACCGTGTCGGCGAAGGATTTGGCGACGCCCGAGATCTCGAGCAGGGCGGGCGAGGTCACTGACTCAATGTAGCCCCGCGTCGTCGACGCGGGGCGACGGGACGAAAGTCCCGCGGCGCCCCTTTCTTAGTCACTCCTTAGGCCGCCTTACGCCGTCCTTGTGAATTGATGGTCAAGATGGCCTCACCTAACCGAAAGGACCCAGTCATGAACGCCCTGCGTCGAGGTGTGAGAAACGCCTTCAGAAACGCCATGCGGTCGGTCGGAGTCGTGGTGATCCTGGCGGTGGCCATCGCCCTGTCGATCTCGATGTTGATCGCGCGTGACGCGGTCACCTCGAAGATCGACACGGTGCGCGCCTCCACCGGAAACACCATCACCGTCTCTCCCGCTGGATTCTTCGGCGGGCAAGGAGGCGGAACCCCGCTCACCACCGCCGAAGTCACCGCGCTGCTCAACCTCAAGAACGTGACCGCCGTGCAAGCACAGCTCACCGAGCGACTCAGCACCTCCCAGACGAACCTGGTCACCCCCATCACCGCGGGCAGCCTCGGTCGCCAGTTCGGCGGCGGAGCTTTCGCCGGGGCCGGCACTTCGGGCAGCACCGGGACCTTCACGGTCCCGATCCGGGTCATCGGGACCAACTCGCCGGGCAACTCCCTCGTCGGTGGGGCCAACGGCGGGGGCACCGAGAAGCTGACGGCCGGCACGGCCTTCTCCGCCACCTCGAGCGCCGACGTGGCCATCGTGGGCAAGGACCTCGCCACCAAGAACAAGTTGAAGGTCGGTTCCACCTTCACCGCGTGGAAGACCACCGTCACGGTGGTGGGCATCTACGACGCCGGCTCGACCTTCGCCAACGCTGACGTCCTCATGCCGCTCGCCACCGTCCAGCGCCTCGCCGGGGCGACGAACCAGGTGACCGGGGCGACGGTCGTGGTGAACGACATCTCGAACGTGACCGCGGTGTCCACCGCCATCACCAAGGAACTCGGCACCAAGGCTGATGTGACCTCCACCGAGGCCACCGTGGCCAGCGAGATCGCCCCGCTCAACTCGGTGAAGGACATCTCCACCTACACCCTCATCGGGGCCGTCATCGGCGCCGCCATCATCTTGCTGTTGTCGATGTTGATGATCGTCCGCGAGCGACGCCGCGAGGTCGGCGTCTTGAAGGCCCTCGGAGCGACCAACCGGTCCGTCATCTCCCAGTTCGTCGCCGAATCCACCACCTTCACGGTGATGGGGGCGGTGGTCGGACTGGTCGGCGGCGTCATCCTCTCGAGTCCCATCACGACCGCCCTGGTGAACGCGTCGGGCGGCACGACCTCTTCGGGACCGGGGGGCTTCATCCGCGCCGGGGCCGGCGGTCTCGGCAGCGGCGGATCGGGCTTCACCCCGCCGACCGGCGCGGGAGGGGGTTTCGGATTCAGAGGGTTCCGCGGCGTCGGATCCACCTTGACCCAATTGCACACCTCGGCCGGCTGGTCGACGCTGGTCTTCGCCCTCGCCGCGGCCATCGTCATCGCCGCCCTGGGCTCCACGGTGGCGGCCGCCACCATCACCCGTATCCGTCCCGCCGAAGTCTTGAGGAGTGAATAATGCTGAACGTAGAGAAACTGAACAAGACCTTCCGCACCGATGGTGGTGACGTCCACGCCGTGCGCGACGTCACCTTCCACGCGGGCGACGGTGAGATAGTCGCCATCATCGGGGCCAGCGGTTCGGGCAAGTCGACGCTGCTGTCCCTCCTGGGGCTGCTCGACGCCCCCGACGCCGGCAGCATCGAGATGAACGGGACCCAACTGGCCCACCTCGACGCGAAGGGCCGGACCAAGTACCGTTCACGTCAAGTGGGCTTCGTCTTCCAGGCCTTCAACCTGATTCCCAATCTCTCGGCCCTGGAGAACGTGAAGCTGGCGCTCGAATTCGCCGAGTGGCCCAAGGAGGACCGCGACGAGCGGGCCCAGGAGATGCTCACGATGGTCGGACTCGGCCCGGACAAGGCGGTGCGCCGGCCCAACAAGCTCTCCGGCGGAGAGCAGCAACGCGTCGCCATCGCACGCGCCTTCGCGGCCCAACCTCAGCTCATCTTGGCCGACGAGCCCACGGGCTCCCTCGACCGCAAGACCGGGCAGAAGATCGTCGAGCTCCTGCGCAACGCCGCCTCCGCCCAACAGACCACCGTGCTGGTCGTGACCCACGACGAGAAGGTGGCTCAACAGGCCGACCGCCGTCTCGAGATCGAAGACGGCGTGCTGGTCGAAATCGCCTAGTCCCCCAGGGTGTCGCCACCGGGCCTCCGAGGCTGATGCACCAGCGGGTGCACTAGCCTCGGAGGCCGTATGGCTCTCTCTATCGGCATCGTCGGACTGCCCAACGTCGGCAAGTCCACCCTCTTCAACGCGCTGACCAACAATGACGTTCTCGCCGCGAACTACCCCTTCGCCACCATCGAGCCGAACGTGGGCGTGGTGGCGGTCCCCGACGCGCGCCTCGCGCGTCTGGCTGAGGTGTTCCACTCCGAGCGCATCCTGCCGGCCTCGGTGACCTTCGTCGACATCGCCGGCATCGTTCGCGGAGCCTCCGAAGGCGAAGGGCTGGGCAATCAGTTCCTGGCGGCGATCCGAGAATCCAACGCCATCTGCGAGGTGGTACGCGTCTTCGAAGACGACGACGTCGTGCACGTCGACGGCAAGATCGACCCTGACGGCGACGTGGCCACCATCGAGACCGAATTGATCCTGGCCGACCTGCAGACCGTCGACAAGGCCCTGGCGCGCCTGGAGCGCGAGGCCAAGCGCTCCCCCGAGGCGGCCGCCAAGTTGGCCGAGGTGAAGAAGGCCCACGACGCCTTGAACGAGGGCCTGGTGATCTCCAAGGCCGCGGGCCTCGACCACGAGGCCCTGGCCGACCTCCACCTCTTGACCGATAAGCCCTTCATCTACGTCTTCAACGTCGACGAGGCCACCTTGTCCGACGAAACCCGCCAACGCCAGTTGCGCGAGTCCGTCGCCCCGGCGCCCTGCGTCATCCTCTGCGCCAAGGTCGAGGCCGAGCTCGCCGGACTGGACCCCGAGGACGCCCTCGAGCTCCTGCAGTCCTTCGGCCAGGAGGAATCCGGTCTGGCCCAGCTCTCGCGGGTGGGCTTCGCCACCTTGGGACTGCAGACCTTCCTCACCGCGGGACCCAAGGAGACGCGAGCCTGGACCATCCGCCAGGGCGCGACGGCCCCCGAAGCGGCCGGCGAGATCCACACCGACTTCCAGAAGCACTTCATCAAGGCCGAGGTCGTCGCCTTCGACGACCTCATGGCGGCGGGGTCGATGGTGGCCGTGCGGGCCGCCGGCAAGGCCCGCATCGAGGGCAAGGACTACGTGATGCACGACGGAGACGTCGTCGAGTTCCGGGTGAACGCCTAATCTAGAGAGTCGTAGGCGTATGCGGCAGAGGTCGGCGCCTGGTGGACTTCACATCATCTAGGAGCATCATGACCACGTCACCCTTCGACTTCAAAGTCGCCGACCTGTCCCTCGCGCCCTTCGGCCGAGCCGAGATCACCCTGGCCGAGCACGAGATGCCCGGCCTCATGGCCATGCGCCAGGAGTTCGGCGCCTCGAAGCCCCTCGCCGGCGCGCGCATCGCTGGCTCCTTGCACATGACCATCCAGACCGCGGTCCTCATCGAGACCCTGGTGGCCCTCGGCGCCGACGTTCGCTGGGTGAGCTGCAACATCTTCTCCACCCAGGACCACGCGGCGGCGGCCGTCGTCGTCGGCCCCGAGGGCAGCGTCGAGCAGCCTCGCGGCGTGCCGGTCTTCGCCTGGAAGGGCGAATCGCTCGAGGAGTACTGGTGGTGCACCGAGCAACTCCTGCGCTGGCCCGGCCACGCCGGACCCACGATGATCCTCGACGACGGCGGCGACGCCACCCTGCTCGTGCACAAGGGTCTGGAGTTCGAGCGCGCCGGCTTCGTCCCGGCTCCCGAGGCCACTGACTCCGAGGAGTACTCGGTCATCCTGCGCCTGCTCCACAACATCATCGCGAGCGGCGAGAAGATCTTCGAGCCCATGGCCGCGGGCATCATCGGCGTGTCCGAGGAGACCACCACCGGCGTGCACCGCCTCTACGAGATGGAGCGGGACGGCACCCTGCTCTTCCCCGCCATCAACGTCAACGACGCCGTCACCAAGTCGAAGTTCGACAACAAGTACGGCTGCCGTCACTCCCTCATCGACGGCATCAACCGCGCCACCGACACCCTCATCGGCGGCAAGGTCGCCGTGGTCTGCGGCTACGGCGACGTCGGCAAGGGATCCGCGGAGTCCCTGCGCGGCCAGGGCGCCCGGGTCATCGTGACCGAGATCGACCCGATCTGCGCCCTGCAGGCGGCGATGGACGGCTTCCAGGTGACCACCCTTGAGGAGGCCCTCCCCTACGCCGACATCATCGTCACCGCCACCGGCAACCGCGACATCGTCACCGTGGACCACATGTTGATGATGAAGCACCAGGCCATCTTGGGCAACATCGGCCACTTCGACAACGAGATCGACATCGCGGGACTCGCCAACCTCCCGGGCGTGCGTCGCGAGACCATCAAGCCCCAAGTCGACAAGTGGATCCTGCCCAACGGACGGGCCATCATCCTGCTGTCCGAGGGCCGCCTGCTCAACCTGGGCAACGCCACGGGACACCCGAGCTTCGTGATGAGCAACTCCTTCACCAACCAGACCATGGCCCAGATCGAGCTCTTCACCCGCAACGAGCAGTACGAGAAGAAGGTCTACGTCCTGCCCAAGCACCTCGACGAGAAGGTGGCGCGGCTGCACCTCGACGCGCTCGGCGTGAAGCTCACGACCCTCTCCAAGCAGCAGGCCGACTACATCGGCGTGGCGGTCGAGGGTCCCTACAAGCCCGACACCTACCGCTACTAAGTCTGGGTAATCTCTCTCCAGGGGGCGGCAACGGAGCCGACCCCTGGGGGGGATTCCATGAAGTCTCACGCGGCTCGGCGCAGCGTCCTCGACGCCATCGGCAACACGCCCCTGGTGGAGATCGACGGCGTCTGGGTGAAGCTCGAGTACCTCAACCCCTCGGGCTCCATCAAAGCGCGCATGGCGCGCTACATCATCGAACGCGCCGAACGCGAGGGACTGCTGAAGCCCGGCGACACCATCGTCGAGGCCTCGAGCGGCAACACCGGCAACGCCATGAGCATGGTGGCCGCGGTCAAGGGCTACCGGATGATCGTGGTGATGCCCGAGGGCCTGAGTCCCGAGCGATCAGCCATCTCCAGCGCCTTCGGCGCCCAACTCGTCACCGTCGGCAACTTCCACGTCAACCAGGCCCTCGACGTGGCCCGCGAGCTCGGCAGCCGTCCGGGTCACTTCGGACCGCGCCAGTTCGAGTCCGAATGGAACGTGGAGGAGAACCGGACCTGGCTCGGCCCCGAGATCCTCTCCCAACTCCCCAACGGCGAGCTGCCCGACGCCTTCGTCATGGGCGTGGGCACCGGGGGCACTCTGATCGGCGTCGGCCAGGCCTTCCGCGCCGTCAATCCGCAGGTGAAGATCGTCGGCCTGGAGCCGAGCGAATCGTGCACCATCTTGTGCGGCGACACGGGGCTGCACAAGATCGAAGGCATCGCCGACGGCTTCGTGCCGGGCATCTACCAACGCCACCGCGACATCGTCACGCGGGTCGTCGACGTGCACAGCGATGACGCCGTCGCCGAGATGCGCCGCCTGGCGCGCGAGCATGGCATGTTGGTCGGACCCAGTTCCGGGGCGAACATGATCGCCGCCCGGCGACTATTGGCCGAGCGGCCCGATGAGCTGGTGGTGACGATCATGTGCGACGAGGGCGAGAAGTACCTGAGCGAGTACTTCATCCCCGAGATCGCTCCGGTGCCCCTCGAGGAGTTGGAATCTGGTCCGCGGTGACCAAAGGGCGAACGGCGCTCGGTTCCGCGGCGAACCAGCACGGGGTTAGATTGGTTGCCTGACCGACCCGTCGAGGGCGTCGACATCCGTCGGAGCCCGTCGAGGGCTCCGACGGATGTCGGTTCTTCGAGGAACGCCTCGACGAACTCAGAGCGGCGTGACGTAGGCGGCGTGCAGGCCGCCGTCCACCAAGAAGGTGCTGGCCGTCATGAACGAGGAGTCGTCGCTCGCCAGGAAGAGCACGGCGCTGGCCATCTCCTCGGGCTCGGCGAAACGCCCCATCGGAACGTGCACCAGGCGACGCGCCGCGCGCTCGGGGTCCTTGGCGAAGAGTTCCTGCAGCAGCGGCGTGTTCACCGGTCCCGGGCACAAGGCGTTGATGCGGATGTTCTCTCGAGCGAACTGCACCCCGAGCTCGCGGCTCATCGAGAGCACGCCGCCCTTGGAGGCGGTGTAGGAGATCTGCGAGGTCGCCGAACCCATGATGGCGACGAAGGAGGCCACGTTGATGATGGACCCGCCGCCGCGCTGCTGCATGTACGGGATGCCGTACTTGCAGCAGAGGTACACCGACTTCAAGTTGACGTCCTGGACGCGCTGCCACGCCTCGACGCCGGTGGTGAGGATGGAGTCGTCGTCGTTGGGCGAGATGCCGGCGTTGTTGAACAGGACGTCCAGTCCGCCGTAGGCCTCCACCGTCGTGGCGAACATCGACTTCACGCTCTCCTCGTCGGCCACGTCGACGTGAACGTAGAGGCCGCCGAGCTCGGCCGCCAGGGCCGCGCCCGCCTCGTCGGCCAGGTCGGCGACGACCACCTTGGCCCCCTCGGCGGCGAAGCGCACCGCGGTGGCCCGACCGATGCCGCTGGCGGCACCGGTGATTATTGCGACTTTGTTGTCGAGACGACCCATCATTCCTCCGTTGAGATAAATACGTTCTTTTCTTCGCTGAATCCGAGCAGGGCGTCGGGGCCGAGCTCGCGCCCGATGCCCGACATCTTGAATCCACCGAAGGGGGTGTTGTAGCGCACCGAGGAGTTCGAGTTCACCGAGAGGGCCCCCGTCTCCACGCCGCGCGCGACGCGCAGGGCGCGTCCCGAGTTCTGGGTCCAGATCGATCCCGAGAGGCCGAACTGGCTGTCGTTGGCCAGCGCGATGGCCTCGGCCTCGTCCTCGAAGCGCGCCACCGACACCACCGGCCCGAAGATCTCCTCGACGAAGGCCCGCTCGGCGGTGTCGCGGGTCTCGAGCACGGTCGGCGCCATCCAGTAGCCCTTGCCCTCGGGGGCGCTGCCGCGGAAGGCCACCGCCGATTCGTCGACGTAGCTCAGCACGCTCTCGCGCTGACCCGCCGAGATGAGCGGACCCATCTCGCTGGCGTCGTCGCGCGGGTCCAGCACCTTCACGCCCTTCACGGCCGCCTCGAAGTACTCCATGAATCGGTCGTAGGCGCTGGCCTGCACCAGGATGCGCGAGCGCGCGCAGCAGTCCTGCCCGGCGTTGTCGAAGACCGCGTAGGGCGCCATCGCGGCCGCCTTGGCCAGGTCGGCGTCGGCGAAGATGATGTTCGCGCTCTTGCCGCCGAGTTCGAGGGTGACGCGCTTGACCTGCTCGGCGCAGCCCGACATGATCTTGCGCCCGGCGTCGTTGGAACCGGTGAAGCAGACCTTGCGCACCGCCGGATGGGTCACGAAGCGGTAGCCGACGCTGGCGCCCGCCCCGGGCAGCACCTGGAAGACGTCCTCGGGGATACCCGCCTCCAGGGCGAGCTCCGCCAGACGGATCGCGGTGAGCGGCGTCAAGGTCGCCGGCTTCATCACCACGGTGTTGCCCGCGGCCAGCGCCGGGCCGAGGCCCCAACCCGCGATGGGCATCGGGAAGTTCCAGGGCACGATGATGCCCACCACGCCGAGGGGCTCGTAGAAGGTGATGTCGACGCCGCCGGCCACCGGGATCTGCTTGCCGGCGTGACGCTCGGGCGCCCCGGCGTAGTAGTTCAAGACGTCGCGGACGTTGCCCGCTTCCCAGCGGGCGTTCGAGATCGTGTGTCCCGAGTTCGCCACCTCGAGTTGGGCGAGCTCCTCGTTGTGCTCGTCCACCACCGCGGCGAATCGCCGCAGCAGCCGCGCACGATCCGCCGGAGTGACCCGGCGCCACGACTCGCTCGCGCGCTGGCTGCGCTCGATGGCGCGGTCGGTCTCGTCGACGTCGACGAGCTCGATGGAGGTGACCACCTCTTCGGTGGCCGGGTTGATGACGTCAAAGCTCATAGCCGTTCGAATCCTCGGTAGCGTTCCCAATCGGTCACGGCCGCGTTGAAGGTATCCACCTCTACGCGTGCGGCGTGCACGTAGTGGTCCACCACCTGGTCGCCGAAGGCGTCGCGCGCGACCTTCGAGCGGTCGAAGAGCTCCATGGCCTCTCGCAGGGTGGTCGGGACGCGCGCGGCGTCGGCGACGTAGGCGTTGCCCTCGAAGGCCGGCGGGAGCTCCAGGCCCTCGTCGACGCCGCGCAGGCCCGCGGCCACCAGGGCGGCGATGGCCATGTACTGGTTGACGTCACCCCCGGGGATGCGGCACTCGAAGCGGATGGCGGGTCCGTGGCCCACCACCCGAAAGGCGCAGGTGCGGTTGTCGATGCCCCACAGCAGGGCCGTCGGGGCGAAGGAGCCCTCGACGAAGCGCTTGTAGGAGTTGATGTTGGGAGCCAGCAGCAAGGAGAGCTCCCGACCGTAGGCCAGCTGACCGGCCAGGAAGTGCTCGAAGACCTCCGACATGCCGTGGGGCCCCTCGCCGGCGAAGACCGGCTGGTTCTGCGCGTCGCGCAGCGAGAGGTGGATGTGGCAGGAGTTGCCCTCGCGCTCGTTGTACTTGGCCATGAAGGTCAGGCTGTGGCCCTCCTGGGCCGCGATCTCCTTGGCCCCGAGCTTGTAGAGGCCGTGCTCGTCGCACTTGTCGATCAACTGGGCGTACTTGAAGGCCACCTCGTGCTGGCCGAAGTTGCACTCGCCCTTGACCGACTCGACGACCATGCCCGCGGCGCGCATGGAGCGGCGGATGCGCCCGAGCAGGGGCTCGACGCGCGAGGTCCCCTGCAAGGAGTAGTCGACGTTGTACTGATTGGCCGGCACCAGGTTGCGATAGCCCGCGTCCCAGGCGTCCTCGTAGCTGGTGTTGAAGACGATGAATTCCAGTTCGGTGCCCGCGAGGCCGTGCCAGCCGCGCTGCGCCAAGCGATCGACCTGATGGGCCAGCACCTGGCGCGGCGAGGGGCCCACGGGCACGCCCTCGACCGTCTCGACGTCGCAGAAGACCATGACGGTCTTCTCGAACCACGGCACGCGCCTTACCGTCGAGAAGTCGGCCCGGAAGGCGAGGTCCCCGTAGCCCCTCTCCCAGCTGGTCAGGGCGAAGCCGTCCACGGTGCGCATGTCGACGTCGGAGGCGAAAAGGTAGGCGCAGCCCTCGGTGATCCCCTCGTGAAGACCGTCGACGAAGAACTGCGCGTCCACCCGCTTGCCCTGCAGGCGACCCTGCATGTCGGTGACCGCCATGACGACCGTATCGACATCGCCGCGCGCGATTTCGTCCAGTAACTCCTCGCGGGACAGGCGTCCCGGGACTGCTGTTGTCATGGGCTCTCCTTTGAGCGGGGTCCCCTCACGCGGGCCAACGCCGATACTAGTGAAGTTCCCAGCCGCGTCCCGGGGGGCCGCCGCCGTCGGAATTCACATCCCGGACCCATTTCGAAGGCCTCGGAGTGCTATACCAATGAGAAGTCAAATGGCGATGTCAACCGAGGGGGAAGGGGACGGTTCGACCATGTCGGGACGCATCACGGGGAAAGTCTGCGTCGTCACCGGTGCCGGATCGGGCATCGGGCGCGCCACCGCCCAACGGCTCGCCGCCGAGGGCGGCCTGGTCCTGTGCGCCGACGTCAACGCCGCCTCCGCCGCCTCCACCGCCGAGGGCATCATCGCCGAGGGCTACGTGGCCAAGTCCCGCGAGGTCGACGTGTCCGATCCGCGCGCGGTGGACGCCATGATCGCCGACGCGGTGCAGACCTGGGGCCAACTCGACGTCCTGGTCAACAACGCCGGCGTCAACATCCCCGGCGTCCTGCACGAGGTCAGCGACGAGGTCATCGACCGCACCCTGGCCGTCAACGTCAAGGGGCAGATCTACGGCTGTCGCGCGGCCATTCCGCACATGTTGGACCGCGGCGGCTCGATCATCAACATCTCCAGCGTCAACGGGGTCGTCTCGGAGCCCTTCCTCGCCGTGTACTCGGCCTCCAAGGGTGCGTCGGTCATGCTCACCAAGGGCGTGGCGCTCGACTACGCCAAGCGCTCGATCCGCTGCAACGTCGTCTGTCCGGGCTGGGTCGACACCCCCATCAACTACGCCCACGCCGAGATGCTGGGCGGCTTGCAGAAGGTCTACGACACCATCGACTCCTTCCAGCCCATCGGGCGCCCCGGCGAGCCCAGTGAGATCGCCAACGTCGTGCTCTTCCTCGCCTCCGACGAGGCCAGCCTGATGACCGGCAGCGTCGTCATGGTCGACGGAGGGATGACCTCTCAGTAGATCGCGTCACGTACCACGGGAGCGAAGCGGCCGCGGCCGCAAAGGAGAAGAAAGAAATGAGCACAACACCACCACAGGGTGGGGCAATGACGGATGACGAGGCCAAGCTCCACGCGCTTGGCTACGCCCAGGAGTTGAAGCGCGGCATGTCCGGCTTCTCGAACTTCGCGGTGTCGTTCACCATCATCTCCATCTTGTCCGGATGCCTCACCCTGTTCTCGTTCGGCATGAACACCGGTGGGCCGATGACGATGATTTGGGGCTGGCTGCTGGTCGGCGCCTTCGTGGTCCTGGTGGGCCTCGGCATGGCGGAGGTTTGTTCCAGCTATCCGACCGCCGGCGGTCTGTACTACTGGTCGGCCAAGTTGGCCAAGCAGAACTCGGCCCTGTGGTCGTGGTTCACCGGCTGGTTCAACCTGCTGGGACAAGTGGCGGTGACCGCGGGCATCGACTTCGGCTGCGGCTTGTTCATCACCGGCTTCCTCCAGTACGCCAACGCCCTGTCGCCCAACGTCGAGGCCCACACCACCCAGCACGAAGTGGTCCTGATCACCGGCCTCCTGCTGGTGGTGCACGCCCTGCTCAACACCTTCGGCGTGAACCTGGTGGCCAAGCTCGCCAACGTCTCGGTGTGGTGGCACCTCGTCGGCGTGGCCGTCATCGTGGCCCTGCTGGTCTTCGTGCCCTCGCACCACCAGAGCGCCTCGTACGTGTTCACCCACTTCGTGAACAACACGGGATTCAACAAGTACCCCTTCTACGTCTTCTTGATCGGCTTGTTGAACGCCCAGTACACCCTCACCGGCTACGACGCCTCGGCGCACATGACCGAAGAGACGCACAAGGCCGACACCGCCGGTCCCAAGGGCATCGTGATGTCGATCGTCGTCTCCATCGTCGCTGGTTGGATCCTGCTCGTCGGTGTCAGCTTCGCCATCCAGCCGGGCAAGTACACCTCCGAGGCGGGAGCGCTCGTCGCCCCGGGTCAGATCTTCATCGACGCCCTCGGCAAGGGCGGTGGCCTGTTCCTGCTGCTCATCGCCATCGTCGCGCAGTTCTTCTGCGGCATGTCGAGCATCACCGCGAACTCGCGCATGATCTACGCCTTCTCCCGTGACGGTGCCGTCCCCGGCCACCGTACCTGGCACAAGATCAACGCCCGCACGCGCACGCCGACAAACGCCGTGTGGTTCGGCGCGATCGGGGCGTTCGTCCTGGTCTTCCCGTACTGGTTCAACTACGCGGCCTACGCCGCCGTGACCTCCATCGCGGTGATCGGTCTCTACATCGCCTACATCATCCCGGTCTTCTTGCGGGTGCGCGCGGGCAACGACTTCCAGGCCGGACCGTGGAACCTCGGCAAGTACGGCGTGATCAACGGCGTCGTCGCCACGATCTGGACGGTGTTCATCTGCATCATGCTGCTCTTGCCGCAGGCGAGCCCGATCCACGTCGCCAACTTCAACTACGCCCCCGTCGCGGTGCTGGTGGTGATCGGCTTCGCCACGATCTACTGGATGGCGAGCGCCCGCAAGTGGTTCACCGGGCCCAAGGTCCAGGGAACGCCGGAGGAGTTGGCGGCCATCGAGCGCGAACTCAACCTCGAGGAGGTCGCCGAGGAGGAGCACCTGCACGAACTGCTCCACCACCCCATCGCGACCATCGAGCACGACATCGAGGAGCACACGCACCACGAGGGCGACGCACACTGATCCTCGCCTCGTCGTACCCAGCAATGAAGAACCGGGGTCCGCGAGGACCCCGGTTCTTCATTGCGGACGAGCGAGCGGCGAGTCAGTCGCGATACCCGGCGAAGAGGTCGGTGACGACGTCGGTGATCCCGAGGGGATTGGTGACGCGCACGAACCACTCGGTGCCCATGGCGGCACGGAACTCGTCACGCGTCATCTTCAGCCAGAAGGAGTCGCCGATCTGCGACGCGTGCGCGGCCAGTGCGTCGTACTTGGCGTCGGTCACGCTGGTGACGTCGATAACCGCGGACACGAGCTCGTCGGGCGTCCCCATGTTGATCGGCTCGCCGTCGACGGAGGGCGGCCCCTCGGGCGGGCGCACGATGCCCTTGGCGGCGTCCTCCTCGGCGCGGCGGCGGTCTTCTTCTTCCCAGCGGGCGCGCATGACGGCCATGACGGAATCGGGAATCGCGTTGTAATAGAGGGTGGGCTCGTAATCGAGCAGCTTCAGCGCGGCGCGCGTGACGCGATTGGCCTGGATGTGGTCGGGGTGACCGTAGAAGCCGATCTCGTTGTAGGTCACGATCACCTGGGGGCGCTCCTCGAGCAGCACGCCCGCCAGACGGTTCGCCGCCTCGTCGACCGAGGTCGCCCAGAAGCACTCGGGGTCGTCGTTCTGCGGCCAGCCCATCATCCCGGAGTCCCGGTAGCCCAGGCGCACCAGTCGGTCGATGCCCAGCACCTCGACGGCCCGGTCCAGCTCCTTGGCGCGCACCGCGGCCACCAGATCGCCGTCATGGTGGTCGGCGTCGGGCTTGGCCCCATCGGGGTCGTCGCCGCACTCGCCGTTCGTGCAGGTCACGAGGACCGTGCGAACCCCCTGGTCGGCCAGGAGCCGGTAGAGGCCGCCGGTCGACGTGGCTTCGTCATCGGGGTGGGCGTGCACCGCCAGAAAGGTCAGGTCACTCATGGCAGTCCCTCGAACAAGTCATCGCCACAGGCTAGCGACGCCCCCGTGCGACTCCACCCGAGCTGGTAGTACTCCACTCCGAAGAGGAGTGAGAAGGCCTCCTCGTCCATGGCCACCAGGTCCACGGTGTCGAGCTGCGAGGCGTGCGCGGCGATCGCCCGGTGCTTGGCCGACGCCACGTCGCGCGCATCGATGGTGACGGCCACGTCGTGGTCGTGGGTGTCGGCCACCGCCTCGAGGATCCAGGGAGGGAGGTAGATGCCGTCGCGGCGCGCCCGGGCGACGAAGTCGTCGAGGATGCGGCGGGGCACCACCGGATAGAAGAGCCGCTGCGCCCCCTCGCTCAGCTCCACCGCTCGGCGCGCCACCCGGTGCGCCATGACGTGGTCGGGGTGTCCGTAGAAGCCGTGCTCGTCGTAGGTCACCACGACTGAACTTCGGGTCTCGTCGATGAGGGCGGCCAGGCCGCGCGCGGCCTCCTCCACTCGAGCGTTGACGAAGGCGTCGGGGTGGTCGGCGGTGGGCCAGCCGGACATCCCGGAGTCGCGGTAGCCCAGGGTCACCGCCCGGCCCACCCCCAGCGACGCCGCCGCGCGACGGAGTTCGCTGGCCCGAAGGGCGGCGGTCGACTCGTCATCGTGCTCGGGGTCCGCTCCCTCGCGGCCCAGTGGGTCGAATCCCAGCTGGCCCAGGGTGCAGGTCACCAGGACCGTGCGTCGGCCCGTGCGCGCGTAGTGGGCTAGGACGCCGCCGGTGAAGAGGGCCTCGTCATCGGGGTGCGCGTGCACGCACAACAGAGCGCCAAGAGCCATGGGCCAAGGTTAGGAGGTGGCCAGCTGGACGATGCGCACGACCAGCAGCACCCCCGCCACGGACAAGTAGGTGCTCTGTCCGCGCATGAGCCAGCGCCGCGCCGGCGACATCGACACCGGCGCCAGCAGGGTCAAGCGCGGCGTGCGCCAGTCGCGCCGGTCCACGTCGTAGGCGGGCACCGGCGCCAGCCGACGGAGCCCGATGGGCAGCCCCACCACGAGGCCGACCGCGGCGGCGGCGGCCATGACCTCGAGAAGGCCCACCACGTTCACCGAGGAGAAGAGGGTCGACACCATCATCGTGACCGACAAGACGATCAGCACCGTGACGATCACGACCGCGATGGCGTTGAGCCACTTGGGATTGGTCCAGGGACCCATGACCTCGCGGTCGTTACACAGCAGCAGCACGGTGATGGTCGTCGAGGGCAGCATGAGTCCGCAGATCGCCTGGACCGCCAGGGTGATGAGTCCCAATGGAGCGTGGGGGATGACCGCCACGGTGCCCGCCACCACCAAGAGCCCGGCGAAGGCGCCGTAGAAGCCCTTGGCCTCGCTGAAGCGCGAATCCAGGCTCTGGGTGGAGTTCGAGAGGTCGCCCAAGGCGTAGGAACTGGCCAGGGTCACCGCCGCCGCGCCGATGATCGACGCGTTCAAGAGCAGGAGCGCGAAGAGCCCTCCGGTCCCGTGGCCCAGGTAGCGGTTCAGCCCTCGCGCGACGCCCAGGGCCGAGCCGAAGGCGTTGGTGCCGCCGTGGCCCGACAAGCCCGCCGCCGTCGTCGCGATGAGGGCTCCGGCGCCGATGATGACGATGACCGATCCGATGACGGTGTCCACGCGCTCGTAGTTCAGCCAACGCGGCGTGATCTTCTTGTCCACGATGTTGGACTGCTGGAAGTAGAGCTGCCAGGGCGCCACCGTGGTGCCGATGATCGAGATGATCAGCAGCACCGCGCTCGAACTCGCGCCGCCGCGGATCGAGGGGATGGCCGCGTGGGAGAAGACGGCCGAGTAGCGAGGGTGCGCCAGCACGATGAGCGGGACCACGAAGAAGTTCACGAAGACGAAGAGCATCATGAAGCGTTCCCATCGCTGGAACGAGCCCGACGCGGTCACCGCGAAGAGCAGGAGCACCGCCACCGGCACGGACCAGTAGGGCGACACTCCGAAGTACTCCATCGACAGGGAGATGCCGATGAACTCGGTGATGATGATCAGGAAGTTCAAGAACAGGATCGACGAGATGGACACGTTCGCCCAGTAGCGGCCGAATCGCTCGCGGATGAGGCGGCCGTGCCCGACGCCGGTGACCGCGCCGAGCCGGGCGACCATCTCTTGCACGATGATCAGGACCGGGATCAGCAGCGGCAGCGTCCACAGCAAGGTGTAGCCGTAATTCTGACCGGCCTGCGCGTAGGTCGACACTCCCCCGGCGTCGTTGTCGCCCACCATGACGATGAGGCCCGGTCCGATGATGGCGAGCAGCGTGAGGAGGCGGGCGCGGGCGCCGCGGCGCGCCCCGGCGTCGTGGGATTTGATGGTGCCAAAGGCCCCGGTGATCTGCTGTTCGGTCGACTTCTCGCTCACGCGCCTCCTCCTTTCGTTCTCTCGTGCTTGCTCACGACGCAACCACGCGGAACGAAATGGCGCTAGGGGCGCGCCCCGTCTCTCAGCGGAGGTCGAGTCGTGTCGTGGACAGCTCTCGGGCTGGTACTAGGGGGTTTCAGATGAGCCCCCTTAGAACGGTGCGAACGACCCGGGACATCATTCGTCCACCGTCGTCATTCCGAACTCCTTGCGCCAACCCTGGGGCAGGAGTTCCTCGAGCAGGTCGTCAACGGTGATGACACCGATCATCACCTCGTGCTCCTCGTTGAGCACCGGAACCACGGTCAAGTTGAAGTCACTCATCTTGCGCGCCACCCGGTGCAGGTCCCAGTTCGGGTGCACGTGGCTCAGCTGCGTCCGCGAGACGCTCAGAGCCAGATCCGCGTCGCGGGCCTTGAGCAGCGAACCCAGCGACACCGAACCCAGCGGACGCGAGTCGTCGCCGGTCACGAAGACGGCGTAGAGGGACTCGGCGGGCACCTTGGACTGGCGAATGGCCTCGATGGCCTGCGCCACCGTGGCCGTATCGGGCACCGACACGAAATCGGTGTTCATCAGGCCACCGGCGGTGTCGGCGTTGTAGGACAGGAGTTGACGCACCTTGCCCTGTTGGGCTTCGGGCAGATTCTCCAGGATGGGGAGTCGGCGCTCCTGTTCGATCTCGTTGATGAGGTCCGCGGCGTTGTCGGGCTCCATGCGCGTCAACAGGCGCGCCGCTTCGGCGTCGGAACGCGACTCCAGGAACTCCAACTGATGCTCGGTGTCGAGCTCCTCGAAGACGTCGGCCTCGAGCTCGCGGTCGAGCCCGACGGCCTCGATGATCTCCTCGCCCTCCTCGTGGCTCGCCTGCTCGACCAGGTCCGCGATCTGGGCGGGGTGCAATTTGGCCAACTTGCGGTACGGAATCCGCAGTCGCGCGCTGGGGACGTGAGAGACGAAGGGTTCGATCGAGGCGAAGTCGACGATGGCCTCGGCCTTCAGTCGCTGACCGACGTGCTGGCCCAGCACGCGCCGCAGGAAGGGCCGTCGTCCCGGATCGACACCGACCACTTCCCAGACCCCGTCGATCTCGGCAATCTCGATTTCGTTGGCCGTGATCAGCCGCCCGCGCACCAGGTTGATGAGGTGTCGCGCCAGGAGGTCCTCGGCCAGGAGGATCTCCCCGGGGCGCCGCTCGAAACGGCGCAGGTCCACCCGCTTGCCCTGGAAGGTCACCCGACCCTGGGCGAGTCCGCCGATCTTGCGGATCGGCACGAAGAGGTTGCGCCCCTCGATACGGATGACCGCGCCGACGACCGGAGGGTGCGCGTGGTCGCCGAGACGCGCGACCAGGTCCTGGACGCGGCCGATCCGGTCGCCGTCCTGATCGAAGATGGGCCGGCGCAGGAAAGTAGAGAGGTGGAGGATGTCAGTCATGGCGTACTCGCTTGCCCTCTCAGGCTACCCCCCGGGGTCCCGCGCCCACCACCGCGGCCAGGTGAACCTTTGGCGAACGCCGTCTCTCTCCTTAGACGACCGGGGTGAAGTCGGCCAACACCCCGCCCACGAACTCGAGGTCCTCGTCCGTCACGCCGGCGTGGGTCACGAAACGAGCCCGGCGCGGCGCCACGGTGTCGCACCAGACCCCTCGGGCGGTGAGCTCCTGGACTATCTGACGGGCCTGAGGGTGGTCGAGGGCGACGATGTTGGTGACCGTCGCGGCCGGGTCCAACGCGGCCTCGGGGAAGGCGGCCGCGAGGAGCTCGGCGAGCTGGCGGGCCCGCCGGTGGTCGTCCGCCAGGCGCTCGACCATGGTGTCGAGCGCCACCAGTCCCGCCGCCGCGAGAACGCCGACTTGTCGCATGGTGCCGCCGAGACGCTTGCGCTCGACGCGCGCGGGACCCATGAGGTCGCTCGGTCCCGCGAGCAGCGAACCCACCGGGGCGCAGAGGCCCTTCGAGAGGCAACTCATGACGGTGGTCGCGGGCGCCGCCAGATCCGAGAGCTCGATGCCGGTCGCGACCGAGGCGTTGAACAGGCGCGCTCCGTCGAGATGCATGGGACGCCCCCCGATCGCGCGACTCAGCGCCGCGAGCCGATCGAGGTCCCACACCCGGCCCCCGGAGAACATGTGGGTGTTCTCCACCGCCACCACGGCGACCGCCACCTGATGATCGGTGCCGGCGTCGATGACGTCCATGACCGACCCGAGGTCGAGTTCGCCGCGGTCGTCGTCCACCAGGGCGAACTGGACCGACGCGTTGCGCGCCGACGCGCCCATCTCGAAGCTGACCACATGCTGATTGCGACCGGCGACGACGACGTCGCCCGGTCGCGTCAGTACGCGCATCGCGATCTGGTTCGCCATCACGCCCGAGGGGACGAACATCGCCGCCTCCTTGCCCATCAGATCGGCGAAGCGTTCCTCGAGTTCGCGAACCGTGGGGTCGTCGCCGAATCCGTCGTCGCCGACCACGGCGCGCGCCATCGCCTCGCGCATCGCGGGGGTCGGCTGGGTGACGGTGTCGGAACGGAGGTCTACGGTGCGGGTCATGGGAAAAGGCTAGCGAGCGCCCCTAGACTTCGCTCGTGAGCGAAGACTTCCTGGCGCGGGTCCCCCAGCGCGACGACGTCCATTCCTACCTCGGCATCCGCACGGTGGAGGCCAGTCCCGAGCGCGTCGTGCTCGAGATGGAGGTGACCCCGAACCACCAACAACCCTTCGGGATCCTCCACGGCGGCGTCTCCGCGCTCCTCGCCGAAGGCGCGGCGTCGATTGGCGGTGTGGTCAGTGTCGATCCCGGACAAGCAGTCGTCGGCACCGAGCTCAACATCTCGCACCTGCGCCCGGTGCGGTCGGGGCTCGTCACGGCCACCGCGACACCCGTGCGCAAGGGCCGCACCGTGCAGGTCTGGGCCATCGAGATCGCCGACGCCCGCGGGCGTCAGGTTGCCGTGGCGCGCTGTTCGATGCAGGTCATCTCCGCGCCATCGTCGCGTGAAGGCTAGGGCCTAGACTGGTCGGGTTACCGAGCCAGTAAGGGGCTGACATCATGGGAGTTCGCTTCAGGGGCTGGGGAATCGGCCTACCCGAGCGCATCGTCACGAACGATGAGCTGTCGCTGACCCTCGACACCAACGACGAGTGGATCTCCGAGCGCACCGGCATCCGCGAGCGACGCATCGGCGGGACCGCCCGCTCCTTGGGCACCATCGCGGGACGCAACGCCATGGCCGACGCCGGCGTCGGCCCCGAGGACATCGACTTCGTCCTTTTGGCCACCACCTCGCCCGACCGCATCGCTCCGGCCACCTCCGTGCTCATCGCTCACGACCTCGGTCTGACCTGTCCGGCCATGGACGTCAACGCGGCCTGCAGCGGCTTCATGTACGCGGTGCGCACCGCGCAGGGCCTGATGGAGACCGGCACCAAGCGCATCCTGCTCATCGGGGCCGAGCACCTCTCGCGCTGGGTGGACTGGACGGACCGCAACGTCGCCGTCCTGCTGGCCGATGGTGGCGGCGCTGTCGTGCTCGAATACGACCCCGAGATCAACGACATCCTCTCCTTCGCCCTTGGCGCCGACGGGTCGGGGGCCGACCTGTTGACCTGCGAACACGAGTCGACCTTCACGATGGACGGACGAGAGGTCTTCCGCCGCGCGGTGCGCGTGGTCGTCGAGTCCTCCCAGCAGGCCATGGAGATCGCCGGCGTCACGGCGGACGACCTGGCGCTGGTCATCCCCCACCAGGCGAACATCCGCATCATCCAGGCGGTGGTCGACCGTCTGGGCATCGGCATGGACCGCGCCGTCATCGCCCTCGACCGCTACGGCAACACCTCGAGCGCCTCGATCCCCCTCGCCTTCGACGTGGCGCGCAAGGAAGGCCGCATCAAGGCTGGCGACTACGCGCTCTTGACGGGCTTCGGCGCGGGAATGACCTGGGCCTCCTCCGTCGTCAAGTGGTCCTATTAGAACACGCCGCGGTGTGCTTAAAAGCATCTCGACGCTGATGAGCCTCGACGTCCCGAGGAGGTGTCGTGTCGTCCATCGTCATTGAGGTAACGCTGAGCCAATCCCCACCACAAGTGTGGGATGAGTTGCGCCACATCGAGCGCCATGTTCAGTGGATGAGCGACGCCGTGCGCATCGACTTCCACGGCGAGCAGCGCGAGGGAGTGGGAACGAGCTTCGACTGTCTCACGCGAGTCGGCCCCTTCACCACGACCGACGTGATGACCATCACTCGATGGGTCGAGGGAGCCGTCATGGGAGTCGAGCACCGTGGCCTCTTTCGTGGTCGAGGGGAGTTCGACTTGACTCCTCTCGGTCGCGGCACGCGGCTCACCTGGCGCGAGGAGCTCCACTTCCCCTGGTGGTTCGCCGGGCCAATTGGCGCCTGGTGCGCTCGGCCAGTTCTGCGGCTCATTTGGCGTCGCAATCTTCAGAATCTTTCACGCCGCCTCGCCGCGGACCCATCTTGAGGCGGCTCGGCTGCTGAAATGTCGGCGGGGCCCCGAAGGGCCCCGCCAGCAATTCAAGAGTGGCAACTCAAGGTGACGGACTGGTTGTCCACCAAGACCGGACGGTTGCCGATGCCCGAACCAAACGAGGTCACGGTGACACCGGTCACACCCCTCGCCGCCAGGACGGATGTGAAGTATGCGGCTGCGGCTGCGGCCCGGTCCTCGCTCAGACGCTCATTCAAAGCCGACCATCCGGTCTGTGAGGCGTAACCGCGGATGACCACCATGGTGAAGTGACGTCGCACGACGATGGTGGCCAGATTCGACAGGTGCTGACGCATGGCGGGCGTCAGGCTCGTCGACCCCGTTGCGAAGTCACCCACCAAGTACACCGCGGACTGCATGGCACTCGCCAAGCTCACCGTCGTCGGCGTGGAAGTGACGGCGCCGTGTGTGGCGTCAGCGGCCTTCGTCGCGACCACGATGCAGGTCCCGGCAGAGGTGGCCACCAGGCGACCGTTGACAATCGTGCAACCAGTGGCCGTGCCGTTGCTGACGCGGTAGCTCACCACGCCCGCTCCCGAACCACCCTGGGTGCTGAGCACGAGCGGCGTGCCGACCGTCCCGCTGCGAGAGGTGAGGCTCAGCGCGGACTGCGTGACCCTCGCCAAGCTCACCGTCGTCGGCGAGGAAGTGACGGCGCCGTGTGTGGCGTCAGCGGCCTTCGTCGCGACCACGATGCAGGTCCCGGCGGAGTTGGCCACCAGGCGACCGTTCACGATCGCGCATCCCGTGGCCGTGCCGTTACTGACGCGGTAGCTGACCACGCCCGTTCCCGAACCGCCCTGGGTGCTGAGCACGAGCGGCGTGCCCACGGTCCCGCTGCGAGAGGTGAGGCTCAGCGACGACTGCGCAGCGCTCGCCAGGGTCACCGTCGTCGGCGAGGAAGTGACGGCGCCGTGTGTGGCGTCAGCGGCCTTCGTCGCGACCACGATGCAGGTCCCGGCAGAGGTGGCCACCAGGCGACCGTTGACAATCGTGCAACCAGTGGCCG
>Ga0007854_10000184_pt1 | contig 44060 bp, 37 predicted proteins | sample CryBogCBH12Aug08_FD_60382 | JGI IMG/M metagenome (GOLD analysis project Ga0007854, IMG submission 60382) | Freshwater microbial communities from Crystal Bog, Wisconsin, USA - CBH12Aug08 | ecosystem: Environmental > Aquatic > Freshwater > Lake | place: Crystal Bog, Wisconsin, USA | collected... | reverse complement strand
TCCTCGACATCCGCATGGCGGGAATGTCCGGCATCGAAGTTTTGGAACGGCTGCGCTTCGTGCGCCCGGATCTCGAAGCCATCATGATCACGGCGTTCGAGACCACGGACACGATGCGGCAGGCGCTGCGCCTCCGCGCGTGCGACTACATCAACAAGCCGTTCGACCTCGCGACTATTCGCAGTGCCGTGGGTCAGGCAATGCAACGCCGCGTGCTGGAAAGTGAAATCCACAACAGCGCGGAAAAAGTCCACGAGTTGCTCACCGAACTGCAGAACCAGCGCGTCGAGGAACAGATTGCGCAGACGCGCGGCGACATCTACGCGAGCATCATTCACGACATCAACGGCCCGCTCTCGGTGAGCTACGGTTTCGTCCAGTTGCTCAACCAGAAGTTGAACCTGCACCCCACCTTGCAGGTCGAGGATCTGGAATTCATCAAGGAGCGCCTGACGTCCGTCGAGCGGCAGATGAGCAACTGTATCGAGATCCAGCGCCGTTATCTCGGCTTTCTCCGCAAGCAGAGCGGCGACGCCATGTCCGCCGGCGTGAACCACCTGCTGCGCGACCTGGAACAGCTCGTGCGCGTCCATCCGAGCATGCAGGACAACGAATTCCGCCTCACGCCGCTCATCGGCGAAGTCGCCATCCGTATCAACGGCACCGACCTCATCCAGATTTTGTTGAACCTCTCGGTCAACGCGTTTCAATGCACGCCGACGCCGCACCGCGTTGAAATCGGCGGTGAAGTTTTGGGCGCGCCGCTGGATTTGACGCGGTTCAAGGATGGCCCGAACGACCGGCTGCTCAACGTCGAGAGCATGGCGAACACCGCGCCGCTCGTGAAACTTTGGGTGCGCGACACCGGCCCCGGCATTCCCGGCGTGGTGCTGCCGAAAATCTTCGATCCGTATTTCACCACCAAAGGCCCGCGTCAGGGAACCGGCCTCGGCCTGAACATCGTGCAACGCCTCATCAAGGCCGCCAACGGCGCGCTGCACGTCCACACCGTCGCCGGCGAAGGCACGACCTTCACGGTCTATCTGCCCGGCGCGACGCTGGTGAAATAGCCATGAACATCCGGCGCGCCAAAACTTCGGTTCTCCCGATCCTTTTGCTCGCGCTCGGCGTCGCCCGCGCCGACGAACAGCTTCCGCTGCTTCAGGCCGGCAACGACCGTTACACCAACGTCACCGTCACCAGCGTCAGCGCGACGGATGTTTATTTCATTTACGCCGGCGGCATGGCGAACGTGAAAATCAAGACGCTCGCGCCCGACCTGCAAAAACATTTCAGTTTCGATCCGAAAAAGGCGAAGGCCGAGGAACTCAGGCAGGCCGAAAACAATCTCAAGTATCACGACCTGCTCCTGCACGAACCCGCGCCGAAACCAGCGGACACCACCGGCGAACGTCCGGCGCTGCGCGTGGGCATTTACGGCGACGTGCCGGAGCAATACGCCGCCAGCACCATCACCCATGCCGGCGACGTTTCGCCGCTGATGGGCATCCACACGATTGACGGGCAGGATTTGGACTTTCATGGCAAGGCCGTGGTCATTGATCTGTTTGCGACGTGGTGCGGGCCGTGCAAGGCGGAGATGCCTTACGTCGAAAAATATCTGTGGCAGGGATTCAAGGATGCGGGCGTGATTGTCGTCGGCGTCGGGCGCGGCCACACGCCGGCGGAAGTCGCGGATTACCAGCAGCAGAACGGCCTCACGTTTTATTTCGCCGCCGATCCGCAGAAGGAAATCTTCGGCAAGTTCGCCACGGAATATATTCCGCGCTGCATCCTCATCGGCAAGGATGGCCGCATCAAATGCCAGACGGTCGGTTTCTCGCCGGAAGATTTTCGCAAGCTCGTCGTCGGCGCGACGGTTGAGACCGGGAAGACCGGAGCGAAATAAGCTCCTTCCCGCCGGTCGTCCACCGGGCCGGAGCCACCAACAAAAAAGCCCGGCAAAATTGCCGGGCTTGAAACTGCGGAAAACTTTTTAGTTCCCCAAATATCCGCGCGGGTCGGTGACTTTTCCGGTCAGCGCGCTCGCGGCCACGGTCGCCGGCGACGCGAGGAACACCTTCGATTCCTTGTCGCCCATGCGGCCGGGAAAATTCCGGTTCGTCGCGCTGATGCAATTGATGCCCGATTTGTTGATGCGGCCGAATGTGTCCACCGGGCCGCCGAGGCACGCGGCACAACCGGCGTTTTCCGTCATCTGCACGCCGGCATCCACGAGAATTTGCCAGATGGTCGAGTTGCCCCAATAGGTGGATTGCAAATCATTGACGATGTCCGGCGTCGCGGGAACGCCAAACGTATCAATGACCACCTTCTTGCCGCGCAGGACGCGCGCGAATTCCACGAAGTCGCTCGTCTTGCCGCCGGTGCAGGAGCCGACATACGCGCGGTCGAGCTTCGTGTCGCTCATGTCCTTCGCCTTTTTGCGCTGGCCGGGATCGGGATGACACGCGACGGTCGGTTCGAGCTTGCTCAAATCCACGACGAGTTCGTAAACGAACTTCTCATTATTGTCGCGCTCCACCGGCGTGTAATTGGCTTTCGTGCCATTCAATTTCACGCGCGCATCCACGTATTCGGCGGTGCGCGAGTCGAATTCGAAAATCGCATTCTTGCCGCCGGCTTCAATCGCCATGTTCGCGATGGTCATGCGGTCGTCCATGCTCAACGTCTTCACGCCTTCGCCGTCGAACTGCATCGCGCGGTAGGTCGCGCCGTCGAAGCCGATTTCCCCGATGCAATGCAAGATGATGTCTTTCGCCATCACGCCGGGCTGCAATTTGCCTTCGAGGCGAAAGTGCATCGTCTCGGGAACCTTGATGAGCAACTTTCCAGTGCCCATCACGAAGCCGGCGTCCGTGTTGCCAATGCCGGTGGCGAACTGGTTGAACGCGCCGGCCATGCAGGTGTGCGAATCGGTGCCGAACAAAACTTCGCCGGGCCGCGTGTGGCCTTTGGCGGGCAGCGCCGCGTGGCAGACGCCCGCATAGCGCGAACCGTATTGGCGTTTCATGTTGCCCTTGACCGCGTCATAGACCCAGTGACCTTTCGGGTCGTCAATGACGTCGTAGAAATAAGGCAAACCCTGCTCGCCGGCGAACTCGCGGAGGATATCCACGTTGCGGTTGGACTTCGAATCGGCGGTGAAGATGTAATGGTCGGGGATGATGACGATTTTCTGTTTGTCCCAGACCTTCGCGGTCTTGCCGAACTCGCGTTTGAACACGCCGATGGTGCCCGGCCCGCAAACGTCGTGCGTCATGAGCACGTCGGCGTTCACCCAGATATTGTCGCCGGCCTGCACGCTGGCCTTGCCGGACGCGCGGGCGAGAAGTTTTTCAGTCAACGTCATAATCAAAACAGAATAGCCGATGCGCGCGGGCAGTTCAACTGTGCAAACGGGGTGGGGAATGAAATTAACGCGGATATTTTAAGTTCGATTCGCCAGCCGTTTGGAAATGAATCCAGCGCCGTTAGGCGCGACATCTTTGTAGTCACGCGCCCTCCACGGTATCAAGCCCCGTCGGGGCGACATATTCCGCTCCTACGGAGCTGAACCTCTGTTTGCGGCTGGTTGGCTACAAAGATTCCGCGCCTGACGGCGCTAGGTGTCGAACGCGGGTGATTTGCTGCCAGTCATTCTTTGGATGACGTGGATTTCATTTGAATTTCTTCAGCAGAAACCCAATTAACCCCAACAAATACCGCCAAAGAATAAAGAGGATAAATATAAAGAGAAAAGCGCCAGCCGTTCCTCCGACGACACACAAGGAATACCCCAGTATAAACCAATAATCTCTGATGATGATTCCAGTGAACAAACCAGGCAGCAGAAGCGCAACCGCGAAAATTGTCCAAAACCAGACAGGTTTTATTTGTGTGCTTTTAATGTGAGCAAGGAATCGTCTAAATGATTCTCAGCGACAGGCAGCGCCGCCCGTCTGCTGTCTGGTTTCGACTGTGCGCCGGGTGGCGGGGGATGTCGAGTCTGGAGTTGGTTTTCGCCGCCGCCAGCGCCGTCCGGCGCGACATCTTTGTAGCTCGCCCGCCTTGAAAATAGCCCAGCCTTTCAAGGCTGGGTGGAATGGGCTTCGGTCGGGGGCGAGTCCCGGCGGGACGAAAGCTCCTGGTGGACGGCCACCCACAAACTTCTGGCGTCCCTCGCGGGACTGACCATGCCGGGAGCGCGGGTATCCCAGCCTTAAAAGGCTGGGCTATTATCAGGGATACCCGCCCGGCTGCCCAGCCGATCCGCCCTACCGCCGATGGGTCGGGCGAACCGGCCGGTTCGCCCCGTTCCGACACTTGATTTGGTCGCTCCGACAAGAAGGAATGACGTTCCGACAACTGGAAATGACGCTCCGACAGTTGACGAAGCCTCTCCGACAGCTGGAAATGGCGCTCCGACAGCTGACGAAGCCTCGCCGACAGCTGGAAATGACGCTCCGACAGCTGACGAAGCCTCTCCGACAGCTGGAAATGAGGCTAAGTCAGTTGGTTTAAGCCGTCCGCTGGCTGAGGCTTTCCGCTTTAAGCCCTTCAAAAAGATGGTTTTAGCCGGAAAATCCCCGGTGCTGGTCAAAATTCGCCAGCCGCCGCCCCGCCGGACGGGCGTTCAGCTCCGGTGGGAATACAGGGCGACGAGCGCCGCGCCGATGGCTTGGGAGAGTTCGCCCAGTTCCGCCGGCACGATCTTCAGCGTGTCCCGCTGCTGCGGCCAGAGATACGGCCGGGCGGCTTCGCGGATGAGCCGGAGGTAGCGGTCGCGGAATGCCGGCGTGGTGGCCTCGTGATCCATCAGCCCGCCGCCGATGATGAAGATGCCGGGGTCCAGCGCCATCGCCAGATTGGCGACGTGCAGGCCCATGACGCGCGCCTGAAAGTCGAAGATTTCCAGCGCCAGCGCATCGCCCTTTTGCGCGCGGCCACGGAGGGACAGAACTTTTTCCTTGATGGGGGCGGCGGACGTGGCGAGTTCGTGGTCGGGATATTTGACGAGCTTTTCCGCGAGCAAATGGGGCAGGCTGGAAATGGTGGTGTAGGCTTCCACGCAGCCCCAGTCCCGGCCGCAGCCGCAGGGAAACGGCTTGGTGCCGCCGAGGCCGAGCAGATGCAGCGGCACCGGCATATGTCCGGCTTCCATGCCCGCAAGCGTGTCGCCGTCGAGGCACAAACCGTCCGCGCCGACAAACGCCGCGCCCAAACCGGACCCCGGCATGAGCATGGCGACGGAGGCGCGGGTTTTGCCGCGCGCGAGCTGCGCCTCGGCGACCCCGCCGTAGTTGCCGTCATTCCCCACCGCGAGCGGGACGGGCTGGCCGACGGGTTTGGCGAGCGCGTTTTTGAAATCTTCATAGACATTCCAGCCGCAAAAGCTGGCGGGGAGGTTCGGCGACTTGCCGAAGACGCCAAACCGTTCGTAAGGCCCGGGAATCGCCAGGCCCACGCCCGCGACCTGCGCCCATTGCAAATTATTCTGCGCGAGAAATTCGCCGATGCCCGCGATCCAGCCGCTGATGACGGCTTCGCGGCCGTTCTGCGAATTGGTGGGGCGCTGGAGCACCTTGGTGCTGACGGTTTCGCCACTGTCCCAAACGGCGCAGAACTTGGTGGTGGTCGCGCCGCTGTCCGTGCCGATGAAAACTTTTTTGCTCATGATTTGAAGCCGTTAAGTTGCGGACAACGCCGGCAAAGGCAAGATTTATTCTTGCCCGGCGCGAAGGGGAAGCTGATGCTGCGCGCACATTCAACTGCCGTCCTGACTTGATCCACTTATGAACCGCCGTTTGTTCTGGCTGTTGCTCCTGCCGCTCCTCGCGTCGCGCGTGTCCGCCGCCGAAGCGCCGCCGCTGGAACAGCGCGCGTGGGTCGAGGTGCGGACGGCGCATTTCAACATCTACAGTTGCGGCGCGCTGACCGATGTTTACAAGCTGGCCGGCCGGCTGGAACAGTTCTGCAAAGCCTACGCGCAGCTCGCCGGCGCGCCAGCGGTGGAATCGCCCCCGATTGTGGTGCTGGCCTTCCCGGATCATGAGGCGCTGAAACCGTTTCTGCCGCTCTATCACGGCAAACCGAGCAACCTCGCCGCCTTTTTCCAGCGCGGTGCCGACGAGAATCTCATCGTGCTCTCGCTGCCGGAACCGGGCACCCCTTACACGGACATGGAAATCATCTTCCACGAATACACGCACCTGCTGTTCCGGCGCAACGACCAGTTGTGGCCGCTGTGGCTCAAGGAAGGCATGGCGGAAATCTATTCGACGTTCGCGACGGCGGGCCAGACCGCGCGCATCGCCTTGCCGATTCCGTATCATTTGCAGACGTTGCAGGAGCATGGCCTGATGCCGCTGGCGGAATTATTTTCCGTGCAGCCCAATTCGCCGCAATACAACGAGGCCGAACGGCAGGGTGTGTTTTACGCCGAGTCGTGGCTGCTGACGCATTTCCTGATGACGGGCAACAACGGCCTTTACCGCGTCCGGTTCGGGCAATTCACCGCGCGGCTGCGGCAGGGAGAACTCACCGTGCCGGCGTTCACGAACGCGATGGGCGCGCCGCTGCCGGTGATTGAGACGGAACTGCGGCGGTATCTGGCGCGCGGTGTGTTCGCGCCGATAGACCTGTCGCTGTCGTCCGATATTTCCTCGCCCGTCAGCCTGACGACGCGGGCGCTGACGCCGGTGGAAATTTATTTCCGGCTCGGCGACGAGCTCCTGCGCGCAAAACAAACGGACGCGTCGGCGGCGCATTTCAATCAGGCGCGGGCCATCGCCCCGGCCAGTCCGCTCGGCGAGGAAGGCCTCGGGCTGCTGGCGAACGAACGCCATGACCGCGCGGATTGCCTCCAGCATCTGCGTGCCGCCATCGCGCTGGGTTCGCGAAGCTATCTGGTTTTTTATTTGTGCGCGTTGCAGGAGTTCAAAGCCACGGCGGACGCCGACGAACGCTACACGCGATTAAAAAAAGATCTCGCGGCGGAAATCCGCGGCCAACTGCTCCAGTCCATGACGCTGATGCCAAATTTCGGCCCGCCGCAGCAGTTGTATGGCGTCCTCGAAATGGTGCAGGGCGAACATTTGGCGGACGCCGGCCAGCATTTGGAGCGCGCGCGCCAACTGGAACCGGAAAATCCCTCCTACCTGATGTCGCTGGCGCAGTATCAATGCCTGACAAAAAATTTCGACGCCGCGCGGCAGACCTTGGAACCGCTGCTGCACCCGAATGCCGACGCGCAGTTCCGCAGCGATGCGGAAAAATTGCTCAAGGAAATTGACCGCCACCAGCCGTTGAATTGACCGCGGCGGAAAAAACTTTCAGAACTTCATCTGCGGATTGAGCGCGTGGTAAATCAGAAAGGTGTCCACGAAACTCCACAGCAGCGCGCCAAAAATCGCGCACGCCAGTCCCGCGAGGCGCAGCGGCTTGGCGGCGTTCCAGAATTTTTTTTCGCGCATACGCACGCGGCCGGAAATCCACGCGGCCGCCAGCGCGAACGGCAGGCCGATGACCGGCAGCAGGCCGAGCAGCCCGAACACCAGGCAGCGAATGGAGTCCTTCAGCATCTTGATTTTGATGGCCGGAATATCGTTCATGGCGGGACGGAAGTTGCGGTGGAAACCGTGTTGGTGGCCGGCGCGTTCAATCGCTTGAGCTGCTGCTGCTCCAGAAATTTCACCTCGCGATGCAGCGTGAACAGCGCCCGGCTCTCGGCCATGACGAGAACCATCATGATGGCCAGCAGCGCGATGAAAACCACCGTCGCCATGCCGGATTCGCCAAATTTTTTGCGTTGGATTTTCATGGCTTGGTTTGGGCCGCCGCAAACGTGAACCGCAGCGGCAATGCCGTTTCCTTCCGGCGCGGGGTCAGTTCCAATTCCCAGCGCCACGCGGCCACGTTGCCGCGCGTTTCGGTTTGCATTGCCGACGCCTTGACCAGCGGCAGCAGCACGCGGGAAACTTGAAGCGCGGGAATTTCCCGGCGCACTTCGCCGGACTCGAAGCGATAGACCACTTCCTTTCCCATTTCGGGAATCCGCACCACTTCGCCGGCGGCGGTCGTCTCGACGGAAATTTTTCCCGTCGCGGCGCGCACATCCGCGCGCCAGCCTTCGCCCGCGTGCAGGGCGCTGGCAATGTCATCCGTCGCGCCAATCACCGCGCGGGTGTGATCCCAGCAAAAGTAAAATGCCGCCATGCCGATGGCCGTCAGGATGGTGAACACCGAAAGATACACGAGGCATTCCGTCAGCAGGATGCCCGCCGCGCGGCGCGATTTTGAAATGGGTGGCGGCAGTTTCATGGGAGCGTGGTTTCGCGGACGACCGCGCTGATGCCGTGCTTCTCGTCGGAATTCCATTCGAGCCGCAGATGGTTGCCGGTGCGGGTCAGTTCAAATTTTCCCGGCGGCAAGGCGGCAACGGCGCGGGCGTGAACCGGATAAACCTGCGCGCCTTCGGGAAAATTCTTTCCGTCGCTGGCGGCGAGAATTTCCATTTCGCCGTCCACGATTTCGTTGGCGACGCTGCGCTGGTATTCAATCTTGAGCATCTGCCGTTCGCGCGCGAAGGAATAGCCCAGCGGCACGACCGCCAGCGTGAGGATGGCGAGGCCGACGACCAGATCCACTTCCAAAAAGCCGTGCCGCCGGTCCGCGTTTCCGCTTTCCGCTTTCCGCTTTCCGCTTTGAATTATTGTTTTCATGTGGCGTCCACCATGTGTCTCAACATCAACACCAGCATGCCGAACATGCTGATGGCAATCAGCCCGACCACCAGCCCGTTCAGAATGACCAAGGTGCTGGTGGCAATGTGCGTGGCGGCTTCCTCCTGCTGAAACGCCTTCGCGTCGAGCGCCTCGTGCCAGCCGCGCAGCGCGTTCAGGAATCCGCCGTGCGCGTGGGCGGCGTTGGTGAGCCGCCAGTGAAATTCGCCGGTGTCGTCGAACGCGCGGACGGCTTCGTCGAGCTTCTCGCCATTTTCCAGCGCGGCGATGACGCGGCGCACGCGGCGGCGGCAGACTTCATTGGCGGTGGCGTCGCCGGCGAGGCGGACGGCCTCGGCTTCCGGCACGCCGCCGTCGAGCAGCACGGCCAGCATCGCGGAAAAGGCGCGCTGCAATTTCTTTTGCTTCCACGGAATGTGCCAGGCAATCCAGTCCACGACCGGCACCTGACGGAATTGAAACCACCGGACAAAGCCCGGCCCGCCGATGTAGATCGCCGCCACCGTCAGCAGTCCGAAAAACAGCAGCATTTCAAAACCAACCAAAAAGTGGGAATTATTGAGGTCTAAAACGAAGAGTGTGAACGGCCATATCTGGACACCCATGCCAGCAAACACATCCTTGAATTTCGGGATGACAAAGGTGGAAAGGATGGCGATGAGCCAGCAGGCGACCGGCGCGAAGATCAGCAGGATGGCGACCATGTAGTGCATCGTCGAGCGAACCGTGTCCGGCGCGACGCGCAGCACTTCGCGGCAGGCGGGCAGGACTTTTTTCAGGTCGCCCAGTTTTTCGCCGGCGCGGATCATGGCGGTGACCTGCGGCGGCAAAAAAGACGGGACTTTTCCCAGCGCCTCGCCCAGACGACAGCCGTCTTCGAGATGCGCGGCGACCATGTAAAACCGCACGCCGATGGCGCGGTCGTGATTTTCCGCCGCCGCGAGGATGGCCGGTTCCAGCGGCTGCCCGCGCTGGAGCACCGTCTCCATCAGGTCGAGGAAAAACAGCGCGCGATCACGCCGGCGCATCGGCAACGACAACAGAAAATGCGCCACGACCGAAAGCGCGCCGCCCGGCAGCAGGATGAACACTGAATACCAAAACAGTCCCGCCAGAAATATAAAAGCATCTTGCATGAAATTTTTGGTTTCGCGTTAAGCCGTTCAGTTGCCGCTCAAACAGTTCAGCATCGCGATGAGCGGCAAAAACATGCTGATCACCAACGAGGCCTGCGACAGCACGACCGCGCCCAGAAACAGCGAGGCGATCGGTAGCACCGAATACAGCGCTACTTCCGTGCGGTAAAGGGCGCGCGAGTAATAAATTTCCGCCGCGCGATTGAATCCCGCAACCAGGTCTTCGCCGGCGCTGGCCACCACCCAGACGAACAGCGAGGGAATCATGCGGCTGCCGGCGGCGACGTCGGAAAATTTCACGGTGCCGGCAGCAAGCTTTTCCCGCCACCGCCGCAAATCGGCGGCCGCAGCGGTGCTGCTTTCAAGCTGTTCCACCAAACCGACAGCTTCCGGCAGACTAACGCCATTTTTCAACAGCAACGTCAGGGACGATGCGATGCGCGCCACCGTGGCTTCCTTGAACGCCGGCAGCCGCCAGAGATATTTTCCGCGCAGCCCCGGCACAAACACGATGCCGGCCACGAGAACAAACAGGATTCCGAGCACGACTGGGAAAACCCAGATAGCTTGCAGAGTCGAGAGCATAAAAATCGTAAAGGCGGGCATCTGAATTCCCATGCCGCCAAATACGCCCATCATGCTTGGGCCAATAACATGGGTCCACATAAACGCCAGCCCCAGCGAAACCAAAAACGCCACGAACATCACGATGAGCGGATACGTCATCATGCTTTTCAGCCGCGTCCAGACGCTGTTCTGCCGCTGGAAATAATCCGCCAGCATCGTCAGTGCGCCGGGCAGGTCGCCGCTTTTCACGCCGACCATGATCATGCGCTTGTAAAGCTCCGGCAACCGGCGCGGCTTCAGCGCTTCGGCCATCGGCGTGCCGCGCGCGAGGTCGGCTTCGAGCGACTGCAAGTCGTCGCGCAGTTCGCCCCGGCGCATCTCGCGGCAGAGCCGTTGCAGCGCGCCTTCGAGCGGGATGCCGTCGCGCAGCATCGCGGCGAGCTGCTGGTTGAAGAAGGCAAATTCGTCAGTTTTCATAAGCCAAAAATTCGTTTGAACTCCGCCTCATTCGTCACGCCCTGATGCACCAGCGAACGTGCGGCGGCGGCGAGCGCCTGCTCCGGCACCAACGTCGTCAGCTCCCGCCGGCGGATGCGCTCGCGCAACACATCGTTCACGCGGAGCCATTCGACGAGCGGCACGCGGCCGTTATAACCGGTGCGCAAACAGGTTTCGCAACCGGCACCGTCGCACGCGGCGCAAACCTTGCGGATGAGCCGCTGGTTCAAAACCAGTTCCACCGCGCTCGCGACGGCGGAATGGTCGGCACACATCGCCAGCAGCCGCTCGAAAACGCCCTGACACGAACCGGCGTGCAGCGTGGAAATCACCAGATGCCCGGTCAAACCGGCGCGCACGGCAAGCTGCGCGGTGGCTTCGTCGCGAATTTCGCCAATGATTAAAACCTGCGGATCCTGCCGCAATAAATGCCGCGCGGCGCGGGCGAAATCGAGGCCGATGGCCTCGTTGATCTCGGTCTGCATCGTGCCGGCAACCACCTGCTCGACCGGGTCCTCGACGGTGATGATGTGGCGTCCGCCGGCGGCGGCGAGCTGCCGCAGACAGGCGTAAATCGTCGTCGTCTTGCCGCTACCCGCCGGGCCGGTGAGCAGCATCAAGCCGCCCGGCTGACGGAGAAATTTATCCAGTTCGGTGCGCGCGGATAACGGCAGCGACAATTCGTCGAGCGTCCGGGCGGTGTCGGAATTGAACAGGCGCAGGACGATTTTTTCGCCGGTGACGGTCGGATAAGTCGCGACGCGAAGGTCGTTTTTACATTTTAGTTCCTCGCGCGGAATGCGGCCATCCTGCGGCAGCGTTTCCTGATATGTTTTCAGCCGCGAGAGAAATTTGATGCGGCCAAAGACGCGCTCGGCCACATCGGCGGGCAGTTCCGCGCCGGGCGTGATGACGCCGTCGAGCCGGAAGGCGACTTCCGCCACCTTGCCGCGCATCTGCAAATGGATGTCACTCGCGCCGGCGCGCTCGGCCTGCTGGACGAGCTGCTCCAGAATCTTCGGCGCAGACGCCGCCGGTTTGGCGTCGTCGAGCGGTTTGGTTTCGGTGGGAGAAATCATGGTCATTCTTTTTCGGCGACGAGATAATGCAGACCGTGCTCGTCGGTCATCAGTGTTTGCAAGTGGCCGGGCAGCGCAGCCAGTTGTTGCCGGACAAAATTTTCCTTCTGCGAAAATGCGCACGAAGCCGCCTTCAACGGCGTGTTGAAAACCAGCAGGCTGACCAAAACGCACGCCAGCCCCAGCCCGAAACTCCACGCGAATTGCGGCAGCCGGCTTTCGCGCAATTCGTGAACCGGTTGGGCGCGATGCAGCTGCACGCGCACCTGCGCCGGGAAATTTTTCCAATAATCCTCCGTCCGCTCCGGCACGCGAACGCTTTTCAACTTGGATTCCAGATCAAAGTTATTCATGCCGCGCCTCCGTTTCTTGAGAGCGAGCGTTTCAGTTTTTGTTTGGCGGCGAACACGCGCCACGAGACCGTCGTTTCCGAACAGCCGAGGATTTGCGCGGCCTCGGCGTGGTTGAGTCCGTCGTAAACCGTCAGCACGATGGCGGCACGCTGCTTGGCGGGAAGTTTCAGCAGCGCGGATTGAACCTCGCGACCGGAATCTTTTTCCGCCGGGGAATTTTCGCCGTTCAAATGCTGCGCGAACATTTCCTCGACGCAGTCGGCGTGCAGGCGGGAGCGGCGCGCCTCGCTTTGCCGCCAGTTGAGGCAGGTGTTCACGGCGATGCGGTAAAGCCAGGTGGAAAATTTCGCGCTGCGATGGAAGCCGCCGAGCTGCGCGTAGGCGCGGAGAAACGTCTCCTGCGCGAGATCCTCCGCGTCAGCGAGCGAGCCGGTCATCCGAAATGTCAGCGAGTGAATCATGCGTTGATGATTGCGCACCAGCGCCTCAAAGGCCGATGAATCGCCCTGTTGACTTTGCACCACGAGATCTGCGTCGGCGTCGGCCATGGGGCATTGGTTTGCAGAATCAGACAAACGCAGCCGCGAAATCCTTTGAATTATTTTTCCGCCGGGCAGGGAATTTTCCGCGCCGACACCGCCGCCGTCAAAATGGGGCAGCGCAAACGTCGTCATGCCGGGAGAAGGTGGGTTACGCCAACATTGAGGGAATTACAAAAAATTGCAAGCGCCCAAAACTCCCGCCGCACGGCTGCCAGAATATTGGCGGAACTAAATTTCCGCCAACGCATCGGCCACGGCAGATTGAATGGCATGCGGCCCGTCGCCGCCCAACATTTGATCCACAGCTTCCAAGCGGCGAATCAAATCCAAAACTTCCTTGCGCGCATACGGCCCGCCGGCGGCGGCGCAAAAATGCGTGCGACAGCCGAACGGCCGGTCGGCGTAAATCAGGCAGCGTCCGGTTTCGCGTTTGAGCAGCGGACAGGCACCGTCGTCCGGTTCGGGCAAGGCTTTCCGGCCGGTCGCGCGAAAGGCTTTGGCCGCGAGCGCGGCCTCGCCCTTGGTCAGTTGCGGTGTGAGGCCGGTCAGGTGGAACTGGCAGCATTCCGTGCGGGCTTCGCACTGGCGCTGGATGGGACGGCGGGCGAGTTCGGCGTAAATCGCGCGCACTTCCAGCATGGCTTTTTTAATTTTGTCCCGGTGGTCTGGCATGAACGGAAAAATGTCCGGAATATTTTCCGGTTTGACGGAAATTTGCAATCCCGTTTGCCGCGAGAACTTTTTGAAGTTTGAAAGACGGAAGAGCCGCCGGCACTCACCGCGTAATCAGCAGCTTGTCAATGGCGTCTTTGATAGCCAGCAGGTAGGTCGGTTTTTTGATGACGATGTCAATGGCCGAGGTGTCGTTGGGCGGATTGCCGCTGCACATGACGACCGGCGTCAACGGCGAGCGGGTCTTGATGACGCGGGCCATTTCGCCGCCGGTCATGCCGGGCATGGAATTGTCCGTCAACACCAAGGCGTGATGTTCGGGATTAAACCGGGCCAAACCCTCGCCGGCGGAATCGGCGGAATCCACTTCATAACCAAAGTTGTTCAGAAACATCTTGGTGAGCAGACGCGTGTCAACATTGTCGTCCACCAACAAAATAGTTCTGGGTTTAGGTTCGGAAATATTTTCCACAATAAACTTGGGCAAACTTTTATGGATGCTTGATGCAATCATAGAAGTTCGCGGGAAAGCGATTCTATGCCACTTTGAGACATGCCATGTCAGTATGCGGACATCGCGACGACGAAATGAACCGCTAAATGTGTCCGGGCAATCGCAAAATCTGGCTTGCTAATTTCCCCGCCGGCCCGCCGCCATCACCGAAAAAAATTTCCGGCTGGAATCAAATGGCTTGTGCGCCGGCAGGCAGGGGCTAGACTTTTTGAAATTTAATTCACTATGGCAAAAATCCCCAAGCCGGCCTCCGGGCAGCCAAAGCGGATATTCCTGGTGGAAGATCATCCGGTGTTCCGCGATGGTCTGGCGAAACTCCTCAACGCCGAAGCCGGCCTCACCGTTTGCGGCGAAGCCGGCGATGCCAAGCAGGGACTGAAAGCCATCGCCAAACTCAAGCCCGACCTCGCCATCGTGGACTTGGGCCTGCCCGGCAAAAGCGGACTCGAACTCATCAAGGAAATCCGCGCCGCAAAAATTCCCGTGAAAATTCTCGTCGTCTCGATGTTCGACGAGGCGCTTTACGCCCAGCGCGTGCTGCGCGCCGGCGGCGACGGCTACATCATGAAACAAGAGGATCCGCAGGAGATCATCAGCGCCATCCGCGATGTGCTCGACGGCCACATCTACGTCACCGAAGATGTTTTTGCCAGCGACGCGGCGCGCAAACCGGCACCAGCCGAAGCCAGCGAACTCGACCTGCTCACGGACACCGAGCTGGAAATCTTGGAACTGCTTGGTCAAGGAAAAAGCACCCACGAAATTTCCGTCGAACTGGAAATTCCCGGTTCCGAAGTCAATAAACACAGCGGCAGCATCCGCCGCAAACTCAAGCTCACCAGCCTCAACGCGCTCATTCGCTATGCCGTCTGCTGGGTCGAAGGCAGCGCAAAGTAAGCCGCGCCGGCCTCAATGCGCCACCGCGCGCTCCCGCTTGCCACCGGAACTTTTCTGCACCACCGTCACCGGCACGCGCACGCTGATGGCCGTGCCCTGACCGGGCTTGGATTTGATTTCACAGGTGCCGCCCAGCGACAAGGCGCGCTCGCGCATATTCGTCAGGCCCAGACCATGCCGCATTTTTTTTGCGGCCTTCACGGTCTTCGCATCGAAGCCCAGGCCATCGTCCTTGATTTTCAGCACCACAAAATCACCGTCGCGCTGGATTTGCAGCCGCACGGATTTCGCCTTGGCGTGTTTTTCGATGTTGGTGACGGCCTCCTGCACGATGCGGAATAAATTTAATTCCACCCCCGGAGACAACCGCTCGGTCGGCTCGATGAGCCGGCAGTTGAATTGCAGATTCGTCCGCAACTGCACGTCGTTACAAAAACTGCTGCACGCGGCGGACAAACCGAGATTGTCGAGATCGGTGGGCCGCAGGTTATGCGCGATGCGGCGGTTTTCCTCCAGCGCCTTCACCAGCAGCCGGTCGCAGCGATGAAGAATTTCCCGCGCGGCGGGCTTGAGGTCAGGCAGGCTGGCCTCGACTTTGTGCAACCGCATTTTCACGGAGGCGATGAGCTGGTTGATACCGTCGTGCAGTTCCTGCGCGATGCGCGAACGTTCGTCCTCCTGCGCCTTGATGATGCGCTGCGGCAACGAACGCAGCTCGGCCTCGGCGCGTTTGTGCTGCGTGATGTCGCGGATATAAATCGTGAACATCGGATGCCCCGGCAACCGGATGCGCGTGATGGTAAACTCGGCGGAAAAACGGCTGCCGTCCGCGCGCAACGCCGGCATCTCGATGCGACTGCCCTGCGTCGGGCCCTTGTCGCCGGTAAAGGAATTGTCCAAACCGTTTTTGAACCACGCGCGGAACGACGGCGGCACGATCTCCATCACGTTTTCGCCGATGAGTTTTGCACGGCTGTGCGCGAAGATTTTTTCCGCCGATGGATTTAGTTCCAACATCCGGCCTTCGTGATCAATCGTGATGATGCCTTCCAGCGCGGCTTGCATGATGGCGCGTTTGCGCGCCTCGCTCTCGCCGAGCGCGTCCCACGCCTGCTTGCGCTTGGTGATGTCGTCCGCGATGCCGACGATGCGGTAAATATTTCCCGCCGCGTCGCGGATGGGAAACGCGCGGTCCTGAATCCAGCGAATCGAACCATCGGGCCGGATGACGCGATAGGTCTCGTCGTATTCGCCGGCGGCCGCCTTGGTGCTGATGCTTTCCAGAACGCGGTGGCGGTCGTCGGGATGAATGGCGTCGCTCCAGTTGCGCGGCGCGGCGTAAAGATTTTCGCAGGGCTGTCCCCAAATTTCTTCATACGCCGGGCTGACGTAAATAATTTTACTGCGGTCAACATTGGTCATCCAGAAAACTTCCCGGATGTGGTCGGCGAGCTGGCGGAACCGTTCCTCACTCGCGCCCAACGCCTCCTGCGCCTGTTTGCGTTCGGTGACGTCGCGCACCACGCTCAACAAACCCGCCGGCTGGCTGCTGATGCCAAGCGAAACGGTCGCGCTCAACTCCACGCGGAACGGCGTGCCGTCCTGCTTGAGCATGATGTATTCGGCGTTGCGGAGGATGCCGGTTTTCAAGGCGTTGCCGATGTCCGCCTCGATGCGCGCGTGTTCGCCGGGCGGCGTGAAATCGAAAATGGTTTTTCGCAGCAGCTCCTCCGTGTTGGCAAAACCGAGCATGGACGCCGTCTGGGAATTGCCGGCAAGCAACCGGCCTTTCGGATGAATCAAACACACCGCGTCCGGCAGGATGTCAATGAGCTTGCGGTGATGCTCCTCGCTGGCGCGCAACGCGGCGGTGGTGTTGCGCAGACGCAGCAGCGTCTGCACGCGCGCGGAAAGTTCCTGCAAACCGAACGGCTTGACAAGATATTCGTCTGCGCCCGTCTGGAAACCGCTGACCTTGTGCTCGTCGCTGGTCGCCTCGCCGGAACAGAACGCGATGAAAACATCAATCAGCGTCGGGTCGGTCTTGATCAGGCGGCAAACTTCCACCCCGCTCATGTCCGGCAGACCAACATCGAGCAGCACCAAATCCGGACGGCGTGAGCGGGCCAGTTGCAAGCCTTTCTGGCCGGTGCCCGCCTCGATTACTTCGTGGCCTTCGCGCCGGAGGAAGGTGGCAAACAGAAAACGAATCTGTTCGTCGTCATCCACCAAAAGTATGAGGCCGGTTTTTTTCATGGTTTGCCGTTCGCGCGATGGGCCTTGATATACAACAGAAAAAATTCGGCCAAAAGGAAATTAACCGGAACCGCCGCTTGAACAGATGCTTCCGCCGGTTCAAAAGTTAATTCGACACGCCAACCATAGCACCAGCAGTGCCAAAAAATTTATAGACGCCGGGCTGGCTTCTCGGTTATGAACGCAACCCAAGGAAACGAAACCTACATCAGACTGAACCGCCAAACGCCTCGCCCGCCTCGGAGCACCGTCCCGGGCAACCCAAAGATGATGTGTTGCATGAGGTTTTTCGCTCGCAAGCTTTCGGTCATGGCGGCGACCAGCCCGACTAGGGTCATCCATTTTGCCGGATTGTCTGGCAGTCACAAGCGCGGCTTGCTTTGGATTTGACGGATACATTCTAGCAGGCCGGGTGGGGTTGGCCGGACGGAAAATTCAACAAGGTCAATAATAGATATGTTTTGGTCAAAAGTGGACATTCCCCTTTTTCAGAAATCCGCTATTCATATGCCTGAACATTGGACGAACTCCGGCGGCCTCGCCGCCATTGAAATAATAATAATTATGGAACAGAAAAAACGCGTAGTCGAAAAAGATGCCCCGCTGAAGAAGGATGATTTGATCGTCATCACCGGCGCGGGCGGATTCATTGCCGGCAACCTCGCCCTCTACTTCAAGAAAAAAGGTTTCACCAACATTCGCGCGGTGGACAAGAAGCCGCTTTATGAGTGGTATCTGCACGTCCCCGGCGTCGAGAATCTTTGCCTCGATGTGAGCATCGAGGCCAACTGCCATCGCGTGTGCGAAGGCGCGGTGGAAGTTTACAACCTTGCGGCGGACATGGGCGGCATGGGTTTCATCGAACGTTTCCGGGTCGAATGTCTGCGTTCAATTCTGATCAACACAAACATGGTCGAAGCCGCGTATCGCGCTGGCGCGCGCCGTTATTTTTTCTCCAGCTCAGCCTGCGCTTACAACACGCTGCTGCAAAAAGATCCGAACGTCCGCGCGCTGAAGGAAACCGACGCCTATCCGGCGATGGCCGAGCGCGGTTACGGCTGGGAAAAACTGGTTTCCGAAATGTTCTGCGAGGAATACTGGCACGAGCGCGGGATGAAAACGGCGATTGCCCGCTTCCACAATGTTTACGGCCCGCACGGCACTTGGGATGGCGGTCGTGAAAAAGCGCCCGCCGCGCTTTGCCGCAAGGTTATCGAGGCGATCGAGACCGGCAAGAAAGACATCACCATCTGGGGCAACGGCTCACAGACGCGCAGTTTTATGTATATTGACGACTGCGTGCAGGGCATTGACAAAATCATGCACTGCGACGACCTCATCGCGACGCCCATCAATCTTGGTTCCAGCGAACTGGTTTCCATCAACGAGCTCCTGACGAAGATCGAAAAAATCGCCGGCGTGAAGATGAACCGCAAATACGACCTCAACGCGCCGCAGGGCGTGGCCGGCCGCAATTCGGACAACACGTTCATCAAGAAAGTGCTCAAGTGGGAACCCGGCACGACTTTGAACAAAGGCCTCGCCGAAACCTACGAGTGGATTTACGGCGAATATAGGAAACGCGCCGCCGGCAAGCGGGTGGGCATTGGCTGATAAACTTCGCGATTCCCGGCCAGGCCGACGCTTGGCCGGGAATTTTTTTGCGGTGTTTTGTGTCTCCGCGTGCCGCCCCATGAAAATATCCCCTGTCGAAAAACTTCTCGGCTCCATCCCGAACCGTCTCCAGCTTGCGGGCGGCTGGATTGACCAGCCGTTCGTCTCGCGCCACAACCCCAAGCCGCCCGGCTCGATGGTCGTGGTGCAGATTGAACCGGATTTTCGTCCGATGGATCGCAGTGGCATCGCCAGCGGCACGCGCCACATCGCGATGAAATTGTGGAAAGGCAAATTGCCGGCCCGGCCGCCCGAAGAACTGGTGCGCGAGCTTTACGACGCGGAAAACCAAGGCAAGGCCGAACCGAGCGGTTCGCAGGACATGATCGGGCTGATTTATCCCGGCGTGAACCGGCTGGATTATGATTTTAAAATTCACGGCGGTGTTTTCACGTCGCATATCGAATCTTGCAACAGTCCGAAAGTGGCGCGGTGGTTGAGCCAGGTTTTGCATTTGATTCCTGTTGAGCCGCGCCCGGATGGTTACTCGCCGCTTGGCATCAAAAATTTGGAGCCGAAGTGGGTTGCCAAGCTCGGCCAGTCCGGTCAGGACTGCTACGACGCAATTGTAATGATGGACGCTAAAATGCTCGGCGCGGCGCTGAATCTCACGATGAAATGTTGGGAGAAATTGCTACCACACATTGTCAAGCATCCGGCGCTGCGCGTGGATTTGCTGCCGATTTTACGGGCGTATCAAAAGCAATATCTTGGCGCGATGTATTCCGGCTGCGGCGGCGGCTATCTGATTGTCGTTTCCGAAAAGCCGGTGCCGGGAGCTTTCCAAGTCAACGTCCGTGTCGCCAAAAAATAAAATTATGAAACTAAACCCGATTAAATTCACCGCGCTGCTGCTCGGTTTGTCGCTCACGGCGGCAGTCGCACAAACGAATCATTTGCAGCTCCCGCCGATTGCGGATGGGCCGTTCAAGGCGGACTGGAATTCGCTCACTAATTACACGACGCCCGACTGGTTCCGCGACGCGAAGTTCGGCATCTGGGCGCACTGGGGGCCGCAATGCGAACCGGAACATGGCGATTGGTATGCGCGCAATATGTATATCCAAGGTCAGGGCGATTGGAAAACGCACCGCGCGGAATACGGGCATCAATCCACGAACGGGTTCAAGGATGTCATTCACCAATGGAAGGCGGCGAATTTCAATCCCGACAAACTACTCTCGTTCTACAAGGAAAACGGCGCGAAATATTTCATGGCGCTCGCGAATCACCACGATAACTTTGATTTGTTCGATTCCAAATTTCAGTCATGGAATTCCGTCGCGCTCGGCCCGCAAAAAGATTTGATCGGCGGCTGGGCCAAGGCGGCGCGCAAGAATGGGCTGCGTTTTGCCGTTAGCGTTCATTGTTCGCGGGCGTGGTCGTGGTATGAGCCGTCGCAGGGCGCGGACACCAACGGGCCGCTGGCCGGCGTGCCTTACGACGGCAAGCTGACGCAGGCCGACGGCAAAGGACTCTGGTGGGACGGTCTCGACCCGCAGGCACTTTACGCGCAGAACCACGCGCCGGGCGCGAAACTGGAATGGAGTTGGGATCCGGCCAAAGGCAGCAGCACGCCGGACGCGGCCTACATGGAAAAATTTTTCAAGCGCACACAGCAGCTTTGGGACGACTATCATCCCGACCAAATTTATTTTGACGACAGCGTGCTGCCGTTTCATGGCGTCACGGATGAAATCGGTTTGAATCTCGCCGCGCATTTTTACAACACGCGGCTCGACAAAGATGGGCGCACCGAAGCCGTGATGAACAACAAAATGCTGAATGAGATGCAACGCGAGGCGATGGTCTATGACATTGAACGCGGCAAGGCCGAGGGCATTTTGCCGCAGCCGTGGCAGACCGACACCTGCATCGGCTCGTGGCATTACAACCAGGACATTTTCAAAAAGCATGGCTACAAATCCGCCGCGTCCGTCGTGCGGATGCTCGCGGACATCGTGAGCAAAAATGGCAATCTCATGTTGAGCGTGCCGCTGCAACGCGACGGCCAGCCGGATGCGGATGAAATCAAAATCGTCAGCGAAATCGGCGCGTGGCTGAAGGTCAACGGCGAGGCGATTTACGCGACGCGCCCATGGAAAATCTTTGGCGAAGGCCCGGCCACCGTCGTCGCGGAGAAAGGCCATTTCGGCGGCCAGACTGACGTGCAGAAAAAGCCGTTCACGGCGGAAGACATCCGGTTCACGCAGTCCAAGGATGGCAAAGAGCTTTACGCCATTGTGCTGGAAATTCCGGCGGATGGCAGAGTGACCGTGAAATCGCTCGCGAGCGGTTCGGCGAACTGGCCGGGCGAGATTGGCAGCGTGCGACTGGTCGGTGGCGGCAAATTGAAATTTACCCGCGACGAAGCCGGCCTGCACGTTTCGCTGCCGGAAAAATTCGTCGGAAAAATCGCGTTCGCCTTAAAAATTCGCGCCTAAAATGTCCGCTCAAAAGCAAGTCGTGGTCAGTGGCGGGTTCGACGATCTCAAGTCGCGCGACCTGCGTTTTCTGGAAGAGGCGGCGAAACGTGGCAGTTTGACCGTGCTGTTGTGGACGGACAATGCCATCCAGCAGACCACCGGCAAGCCGCCGAAATTTCCGCTGGCGGAACGGAGTTATTTCCTGAATGCCGTCCGCTATGTCACCCGCGTCATCGAACTGGGTGGACAGGCCATGCCCGATTCGTTGCCGGAGTTACCCGGCCTGCGCCCGCAAATCTGGGCGGATGTGGTGGCGTCGGCCAATCCGGCGCGGGAAATTTTTTGCCGCGAAAACAAAATCGCCTACCGGATATTTTCTGCGGATGACTTGAGGGAATTTCCCGAGCCGCCGCCGATGCCGTCCGCGCCCGGCAAAAAGAAAGTCGTCGCCACCGGCTGCTACGACTGGTTTCACTCCGGCCACGTGCGTTTTTGCGAGGAAGCCTCGGCCTACGGCGATCTTTACGTCTGCCTTGGCAGCGACGCGAACGTGCGCTTGTTGAAGGGCGAAGGCCATCCGCTGTTGTGCGAACAGGAACGCCGTTACATCGTCGGCTCGATCAAATACGTGAAGCAGGCGCTCGTCACCACCGGCAGCGGTTGGGTGGACGCCGACCCGGAAATCCGCCGCCTGAAGCCGGATATTTATGTCGTCAACGAAGACGGCGACAAGGGCGGCAAGCGCGAATACTGCGCGGAACTAGGCATTGAGTATCTCGTGCTCAAACGCACTCCCGCGCCCGGTTTGCCCAAGCGTAGCAGCACGGATTTGCGCGGCTTCTGATTCAGTTCACGAATTTATTTTCCTTCAGCCAGAACAGGCAGTCGCCCGCCCACGGATGCGGATTCGCAAAAGGAAATTTATCTTTCAGCCCCATGCCGTGTCCGCCTTTTTCATAAATGTGTAAGGCAAAAGGAACGTGATTTTTCCGCAGCGCCTCGGCGAACAGCATCGTGTTTTCCATCGGCACGGCATTGTCCTCGAACGTGGTCCACAAAAAGCACGGCGGCGTGTTCGGGGTGACTTGCAGCTCGTTGGAAAGTAATTTCACCAAATCCGGTGAAGGGTTTTTGCCGAGCAAATTTTCACGCGAACCTTTGTGCGTGAACTCACCCATTGAAATCACGGCGTAACAGAGAATACCCAAATCCGGCCGCGAACTTTGGCGTTCCACTGCGTCTGCGGAATTCGTGTCGCCCGCGGCATAATGTGTCAGCAAAGTTGCCGCCAAATGCCCGCCCGCTGACGAACCCATGATGCCGACGCGCTTCGTATCAATCTTGTAGTCGTCTGCGTGCGTCCGCACCCAGCGCACCGCGCGCGCGGCGTCGTTGAGCATCGCCGGATGATGATAGCCGCTGGAGCCGAGCCGATATTTCAGCACGAAACAAGTCACGCCGTGCTGGTTCAGCCAGAGTGCGTAATCGTTGCCTTCGTGCGGCGCGAGATGCGCATAGCCGCCACCGGGACAAATCACCATCGCCGCGCCGGTGGCGTTTGATTGGCACAAATACGGCGTGAGTGTGGGAATGTCGTTGGACGAAGTGCCGAGCGCGCCGGGCGTGCCGTCCGGCCAGAGGGGAATGGCATTTTTCATTTCAGCCCGCGCATTTAACAAAGCGGCCAGCGCCACCGCGAGAACGAATAGTTTTTTCATGGTAAAATTAATTTTCAATTTTGACCTCGCCCGTTGCAATGTCCAGCGACCATTTGTGCGGCGCAGGCAAAGCCATCTTCCCGTCGCCAATTTTGAGCGGCATCCAGAGATAACGCGAATCGCCTAAATTATATTCGTTCCAGAGGTCGCCCATGAAAATCACACTCGTCGTTTTGGTGCCGGTGATTTTCAGCAGCATCGTGGATTGCGAGCTGTAAGTATTTATCTCCGGCGGCGCGATGTCTTTGAATTCCGACCACGGTCCGGCGAGCGATTTCGCCGTGGCATAGACATTTGGGTTCGGCGACCAGCCGGTCAGGTGCGAACCGACGCAATAATACAATCCGTTGTAATGCACCAGCGCGCCACCTTCCAAATGCTCGGGAAGGAGACAGACATCTTTTTCAATGCTCAAATAGTCGTCCGAAAGTTTGAAAATGTGAAAACCATTCGGGCGGTCTTCAGAAATTAAATACGCGCTGCCGTCGTCATCCACAAACTGGCCGATGTCGCGGCTTTCGTGGCCGAGCGGGCGGAAGTATTTCAAAAATTTATAATCACCAGCCACCGTGTCACACGTCGCCACGCCAACACTCGCGGCCTGATAACGCCAGTTATCCATGTGGAAATACATCACGAACTTTTTCGTGGGCGCGTTGTAAAAAACTTTTGGCCGTTCGAGAATCATGTGCCGCCCGAAATTCGTCGGCGCGGTCATGTTCAAAACATCCCCGCAAAATTTCCAGTCCGCCAGATTCGTCGAGGCATAACAACTGACATGGCAACTGCGCCAGTCGAGATTTTGTCCACGATCCTCGCCAAACCAATAAAACGTGTCGCCCATTTTCAAAATGCCGCTGCCGTGCGCCTGAATATGCTGACCGCGATTATCCGGCCAGAGTTCGCCGGGCGTGAATGTTCCCGCTGATTTTGCCGCGAGACAAACCAGCAAAACCGCCAACGTCAGCGCGGATTTTTTTGCGGAACAAAATGGTTTCATGCGAAGTGAGACGGAGTTTATTCATTGCGGTTACACATTCAATCTTGAAGCGCGCGTTTGACGCTGCCGCCTTGTCGCTTTAATTTCAGGGCGTGTTTGAACTTGTTTCCGATTACGCGCCCGCTGGCGACCAGCCGCAGGCGATTGAAAAACTGACCGCCGGAATCATTTCCGGCGCGAAGCATCAGACGTTGCTCGGCGTAACCGGATCGGGAAAAACTTTTACCATCGCCAATGTCATTCGGAACATCGGCAAACCGACGCTCATCATTTCGCACAATAAAACTTTGGCCGCGCAGCTTTACGCCGAGTTCAAAAGCTTTTTTCCGAACAACGCCGTCGAATACTTCGTCAGCTACTTCGACTTTTACCAGCCGGAAGCCTACATCCCGCGCACCGATACGTTCATCGAAAAAGATTCCAGCGTGAACGACGACATCGAGCGGATGCGCCTCTCGACGATGGCCTCGCTCTTCACGCGGCGCGATGTGATTGTCGTCGCTAGCGTCTCGTGCATTTATGGCATCGGCAGCAAGGAAGATTACGCCGCGCTCATTATTCCCGTCCGCGTCGGCCTCGAATTATCGCGCGAACAATTTTTGTCACGCCTCGTGGATATGCAGTATTCACGCAACGATATTGCGTTCGAGCGCGGCAATTTTCGCGTGCGCGGCGACACGGTGGAAGTTTGGCCGGCCGGTCGCGAAGACGGTTTGCGAATCGAATTTTTCGGCGATGTCATCGAAAAAATAACGCGCTTCGAGCCGTTGACGGGAAATAAAATTGAAGCGTTGCAGGCGAACACAATTTTTCCCGCGAAACAATTCGTGACGACCGGCGACAAAATGAAAAGCGCCATTCTCGCCATTCGTGAGGAACTGGGCACGCGCATCGCGGAGTTTGAACGCGATGGAAAATTGCTCGAAGCGCAGCGCATTAAAATGCGGACGGAATTTGATTTGGAGATGATGGAAGAAATGGGTTTCTGCTCCGGTATCGAAAATTATTCCCGTCACATCGCGAACCGTCCGCCCGGCTCGCGCCCGACGACGTTGTTTGATTTTTTCCCCGACGATTATTTGCTCGTGCTGGATGAATCGCACGTCACCGTTTCGCAAATCGGCGGGATGTTTGAAGGCGATAAGTCGCGCAAAACGGTTTTGGTGGATCACGGTTTTCGTTTGCCGAGCGCGCTGGACAATCGTCCGCTGAATTTTTTGGAATTTCAAGGCATGCAAAACCAGACGATTTACGCCAGCGCCACGCCCGCGCCGCGTGAACTCGGCTGGTCGCAAGGTCACGTCGCCGAACTCGTCGTGCGTCCGACCGGCTTGACCGATCCACGCGTCACCATCAAGCCGCTCAAGGGTCAGATTGACGATTTGATGGAAGAAGTTCGTAAGCGCAGCGACAAAAAAGAACGCACGCTCGTCACGACTTTGACCAAGCGCATGGCGGAGGAACTCACGGATTATCTGCGCGACATTGGTATCCGCGTTCAATATTTGCACAGCGACATTGACGCGATTGAACGCGTGGAAATTCTCCGCTCGCTGCGCAAAGGCGAATTCGATGTGCTCGTGGGCATCAATCTTTTGCGCGAAGGTTTAGATTTGCCGGAAGTTTCGCTCGTCGCGATTCTGGACGCGGACAAGGAAGGTTTTCTCCGGAGCGAAACCAGTTTGATTCAAACCGCCGGTCGCGCCGCGCGGCATTTGAATGGCGAAGTAATTTTATACGCCGACGTGATGACGCAGAGCATCCAGAAATTTCTCGCCGTCACGGAAAAACGCCGCGCGCGGCAAATCGCTTACAACACGGAACACAACATTACGCCGCGCAGCGTGAGTCGCGCCGTCGAAGAAAGTCTGGCCGTGCAGGAAGACCAGCACGCGGCGGCGATGGGTTTGCTGCGCGAGACGACGACCGACTTGGACGTGACCGAAACCATCCGCGAACTCGAAGGCGAAATGCTCAAGGCGGCGGAAGATTTGCAATTTGAAAAAGCCGCGCTGCTCCGCGACCAGATCAAGGAACTCAAGCACATGATTGACGGGACCAAACCCGAAGCGAAGCCAGTCAGTTATCGGAAATCAAAACGGGCGAGGAAATAATTAAGGCTCATCAAAACTTGCTGTCGTCGCCAATAACAGACCCGTTAGCGATGGAAAAGCAAATGTCGTCATAGTTCGTCGAACCAAGTTGATCGAATTTTCGATTACTGCTGGCAGATTTTATTCGCGCTTTATTTCCGTTGCTCTCAATAAAATAAGGTGTTCCCCAAGGGTCAAGGTCTTCACCACGCGAATTTCTTTCCTGCTGAAAGCTGGAATGAAATTGTTTTTTGGTCGGATTGTCACCAGACAAAATACGAATGACCGCAGCATTATCGCCTGAAGGATAGTTCCCGAACTCGTCACGGTAACTGTTAAGAGACGCGTGAAGATTTGCTTCGTAATAGGTCACACGTTCTTTATGCAATCGCTCAAGCACGTCGCTTTCGTTGGTGTGCAACAATTGGTTCAATTCTAATTCGGTTACATGATATACGCCGCCGCCCGGCGGAATGATGCGCAATTTTATGTTCGGTAAAGAATTAGATTCATAGCGATGACTTCGCGAGAAATGCCATTTGTTCCGAGATAAATGCAATTAGAAATTGTATCAATATATTGAGGTGTTAAGTCGGATAGTTTTGCTGGCAGTTGGCCTTGATGATCCGACGCAAAATGCTCAATCGCATTTCCAATTTTTGAAAATCGCACGGTTGTTTCGAAGTCGGCACTATGATTGTTTTTGCTGTGAGGCCAAAACAAAAAATAAAATCCAAGGCAAATCAATATGAGAATTATGAGATGCTTTGCCTTCATAGTTAGAGCGCCGTCGGCGCGACATCTTTGTAGAACCAAACCCAAACCGAATCAAGGTCTTTGCAGACGGCCACCGCCAGTTTTGGTGATGTCGCTGGCTGCGAGATTATGGAAGCATGATTAAAATGAAAACTGGGCAAAATTGTTTGATGAAAATTCTGGTCGCCGGATTTCTAGTCGCTGGTCGCTTGGAAGCTGCGGATGCGCTGGACACCCAACAAAAATCGGAACCAGCAAACTTTGCGCTCATGAGTCCACCGGCGGCGCAAACGGCCGATAGCATCGCGGTTTTGTGGGACAAGCCTGCCGGCGTCAGCGTGGAAAGCTACGACGTTTATCTGGGCAGCAATTTCGTTGCGACCACTGAACACACGGACTACACCTTGCAGGGTCTGGCCGCCGCGCACGAATATGAAATTTCCGTGCGCGCCCGTGTGGCAGACGGAAAGTTTCTGCAAAGCAGTCCCGTGCGCATCGCGACCAAGCCGCAGCCGCAAGTTTTTGACATCACAACCTACGGCGCAGTGGGCGACGGCAAAACATTGAACACACACGCGATTCAAGCGGCGATTGATGCGTGCAGCGCGGGTGGCGTCGTGCGAATTCCGGCGGGAGTATTTCTGTGCGGCGCCATTTTTCTCAAAAGCGAAATGACGTTGCACCTCGACGAAGGTGCCGTTTTGCTGGGCAGCCTCAATACCAAAGATTATACGCTCATGAAATATCGCTTTGAGGGTCGCGAAACCAACTGCTATGCGAGCTTGATCAACACGCCCGCGACGCACGGCGCGCGGTGGCGAAACATCACCATCAACGGCTCCGGCACCATCAACGCCAACGGTTCGGCGTTGCGCCAAAAAGAAAAGGCGGAGGCCGCGGGCAAGTTGGGGCGGGCGGTCTGCATCCGCGATACCGATGGCATTTATCTGCAAGGCGTCAAGGTGCGACAATCCCCGTTTTGGTGCGTGCATCTGATTTATTGCACCGGAGTCAGTGTCAACGACGTGACCATCAACACGCGCTATGACGAAGCGGGCAAAAAATATCCGGGCATTGTGAATGGCGACGGATTGGATCCCGATTCCTGTCGCGACGTCTTTATCTTCAATTGCCATATCGCCAGCGAGGACGATTGCATCGCCCTCAAATCCGGGCGCGATGCCGAGGGCCGCGCGGTGGGCATCCCGACGGAAAACGTGCGCATCAGCCATTGCCTGTTCACCCACGGTTTTGGCGTGGCGATGGGCAGCGAGATGTCCGGCGGTCTGCGCAATGTGCTGGTCGAAGATTGCGTCTTTCAAGATACGTTCAGCCTGGCGAGCGTGAAAGCCATCCGCGGCCGCGGCAACATGATTGAGAATATCACCTATCGCGACTGCACGCTGACGAACCAGAATCCGGAAGTTCACGATTCCCAATATTCACGAGGCGCAATCTATGTGGATCAGTTCTACGGCGATGCCAAATCCGATTCGCACCAAGCCAAGTCAAAAGATGAAAGCACGCCGCTCATCCGCAACGTGCTGTTTCAAAATATCACGTTGGACACGGTTGCCGGCAACGCCATCTACCTGACCGGTCTGCCCGAAAGCCCGCTGGAAAACATCCGTCTGGAAAATGTCACCGCCATTGGCAAGCACGGTTTCATCGCAAACAACATCAATGGCCTGACGCTGAATAATGTTTCCGTAGAAGCCCGCGACGGAAAGACCATGCGCTTTGACAATGTGAAATAGCAGCCTTGCGGCATAATCTTCGGCGACGCGACAAATCCAGGCCAAATCAAACTTCTTGTGAACGGCCGCCAGCGGAGCGGAATTTCAATCAGAGCGAACGGACGTTTGCTGCTACAACTTCAAATTCATTTCGCCGGATTCGCGCCCTTGACGTTCAGGCGAATCGAATAAAGCGACGTGCTCGCGGTGATGAAAAGCGTCCGGCGGTCTTGGCCGCCGAAACTCACGTTGGCCGACCAGCGCTCCGGCACGTCAATATGGTCAATCATTTTTCCCGTCGGGTCGAACACGCTCACGCCATTCGTCTGGCCGGTGGCGCAGAGATACAGGTTGCCCTCGGCGTCAATCGTCATGCCGTCGGCACCTTTGGTGCAGAAGCGGGTTTTGTTCGTCAACGCGCCGTCCGGCAGAATATCGTAGCGCCAGGTCACGTCGGCGCGGATGTCGGTAGCGTAAAGAGTTTTTCCGTCCGGCGTGCCGGTGATACCGTTAGGTTTTTTAAAATCGCTGATGACGGCGCGCAAAGTTTTCCGGTCGGCGGAAAGAAAATAAACCTTCTCGCCGGCCACGCGCACGGCGTTCGAGTCGCCCCAACTGCGCTTGTAAAATGGGTCGGTGAAATACAGCGAGCCGTTCGGCGCAATCCAGATATCATTCGGGCCGTTGAGGACTTTCTCCGAAAAATTGGTGACCAGCACCGTCACGGTCTTGTCCGGCGCAATGCTCCACAACTCATTTTTCGCCTCGGCGCACACAATGAGGTTGCCGTTCGCGTCGAACATCATGCCGTTCGCGCGACCGGCGGGTTCGAGAAAGGTGGAAAGTTTTCCGTCCGCACTCCACTCAAGGATGCGGTCGTCCGGCTGGTCGGTAAAAAAAATATTGCCGCGCGCATCGCCCGTCGGGCCTTCGGTGAACTTGAAATCGCCGGCGAGCTTTTCCAGTTTTGCGCCCGGAGCCACGACGCCGGCGTTTGCCAGCGTCGCCAGTCCGAGCAGGATTGCGCCCAGAAGAGTTTTCATGCTGGCCGTCAATGTGGCGCGGAACCCGCCGCGAGCCAACGAAAAAATCGTGCCTTGTTTTTACGGCGGAATCGGGGAAAATTCCGGTGCGTTGAATTTTTAATCCATGCCGCCCCGTTCCAAAAAACTCGTGCGTTTCTTGCAAAGCTGGATCATCAACACCCTCGCGGTGCTGGTGGCGGCGATGATTTTGCACAAGCACATCAGTTACGACAACCAGCCGCAAAACCTGCTGATTGCCGCGCTGTTGCTGGGCATTCTGAACGCCTTTGTGCGGCCCATCCTGATGCTCATTGCGTTGCCGCTGCTGATCTTCACGCTTGGCCTGTTCACGCTGGTCATCAACGCGCTGCTGCTTTACCTCGTTGGCGCGCTGCTCCAGCCGCACTTCCAAGTGGACAGCTTCGGTTACGCGTTTCTCGGCGCGCTCATCATCAGCGTCATCTCGGTGGCGTTGAATCTCCTCACCGGCAACTCCCGCGTCTCCGTGCAACGCCACCCGCCGAATCCGCCCAAAAATTCCGGCGGCGGCGACGGGCCGGTGATTGACGTGTGACAAATTTCAAATACTGGATTTCAAATGGCGAATGAATTTTATTCGCAACACGAAATTCGTCATTCGCAATTCCGGTAGGCCGCTCGTAGTGTCGGAATCCCCTGCGCGTTAAAATCCCGCTCGAAATCCGTGGTAATTTCGGCCAATGCCGCCGGCGTTTCCACTTTTTCAAATTCCTTCGCTGCGGCGAACACCTCGTTCATCTGCTGAAAATAATCCGCATCGTCCGTCCGCAGAAAAACCGTGCCGCCGGGCGCGAGCGCGCGGCGGGCGAGCACGGGAAAAGTTTCGCCGATGAGCCGGTGACGACGGTGTTTCTTCTTCGGCCACGGATCGGGAAAATAAATATGCAGCGCCGTCGCGCTGTGCGGCGGCAGCAGGTATTCCAAAAAATACGCCGATTCGATGCGGACGCCGCGCGTGTTCGTAAGGCCGAGTCGCCGGCCTTTTTTATCGAGCTTTTGAATGCGACCAAGCAGCCGCTCGACACCGATGAAATTTTTCTGTGGATTCCGCCGCGCGTATTCCGCGAGGAACGACGCGTCGCCGCAGCCCAGTTCCACTTCGAGCGGCTGGGGCTGCGGAAACATTTCCGCGAGCTTCAGCGGTTCGAGAATCGTGGCGAGTTGAATGAGCAGGCTGTCCATGTGCGGTCGGATTTTAAGTTCCGCTCGCCGCCATTCAAACAGAAATCGCAAGGTTTCGTGATTGCTTCCCATTGCCGGTCGGACAAAATTTTTGCGTGAAGCCCAAAACTTTTTTCGCGCCTGCCGTTGGCCTGCTGATTTTTTGCGCGGCATTTTCGCTGCCCGCTGCGCCGGTGTTCCGCGAATTTTTTGTTTCGCCCGCCGGCAACGACACCAATGCGGGCACTAAAAAATCTCCGTTCCAAACCCTCGCGCGCGCGCGCGACGCCGTCCGCGCCGTTAGCGAAAAAATGAATGGCGACATCGTTGTTAACCTGCGCGGCGGAAATTATCGCGTGACCGCGCCGGTGGAATTTTCAGCGGCAGATTCCGGGCGCAACGGTTTTCAAATCACTTATCGCGCTTACAAAAAAGAAATTCCCGTCATCACCGGCGGCGTGGTGGTGACGAACTGGACTTTGGATCACGGCCGGATTTTCAAAGCCCAGTTGGACTCCGATAAAAAATTGCGCGGCCTGTTTGTCAATGGCGCGCGTGCAGCGATGACGCAGCGGGAATTCAAAGGCCGGGGCGCGTGGGGCGAGTTTGTCGTGCGCGGCGACGAGCCGTGGGCCGAGACGCCGGGCAAAACTTTAGACGGGATCGAATTCGACTCGGCGCAGCTTCCGGTGCTGACGAATCCCGAAGATGTCGAGTTGCTCCAGCGCCGGACATGGAATTTTCTCGTGCTGTGCATCCGCGACGAGGCGATGGAAAATGGCGCGCGCGTTTTGAAATTGCAGCAACCCACCGGCGCGATTGCCGCGACGATGGCGTGGGACTGCAACCTCGCGCCGACGAACAAATTCACCGTCCGCAACGCGTATGAATTATTGGACGCACCCGGCCAGTTTTATTTCAACCGCGCCACACATACGCTTTACTATTTTGCGAAAGACGATGAGGACATGGCGAAGGCGGAAGTCATCGCGCCGTTGAGCGAAGGGCTGCTGCGCGTTTCGGGAAATGCGACGAATGACCGCGTGAAAAATCTCGTTTTCGCCGGCCTGACTTTTTCCTTTGACCACTGGCTGCTGGAACAAGTTGGCGATTCGCGCGGCATGGTCGGTGTGCAGAGTCTCGGTCTCTATACGCGCTTTCGCGCCGATGGTGACCATCACAAAAGCCATTACAACATTTGCGATTTGCCGCAGGCGACAGTGGAAATGTTCAACGCGCAAAACATCCGCTTCGAGCGGAATAAATTTCTGCACCTCGCCAGCGGCAGCGCGGTGAGCCTAGTCAACGACGTGGTGGATAGCGCGATTATCGGCAATGTTTTCAACGATATTTCCGGCAACGCGGTCAATGTCGGCCATCCGCAGCACTACGTCATTGGTGATGGGTTGCGGTTTCCGGCGGGCGTCGAGGGCGTCTGTGCACGCGACCAGATTTCCGACAATTTCATCCGCAAAGTTAGCCTCGACTACAAGCAGGGTGAGGCCATCAGCGGATTTTTTACGGAGGCCGTGGAAATTTCGCACAACGACATCGCGGGCGTGCCTTACGGCGGCATCGCGCTCGGCTGGTGGTGGGGCAACGCGGGGATTCCGCCGTCCACCGTGTCGCGCGATAATGTGATCGCGTTCAACAAAGTCTTCGACACGCAACGGGAACTGCCGAAGGACGGCGGCGCGATTTATGTTTTGGGCGAGCAGCCGGGCGGGCGCATCGAGGGCAATTATGTCCATTCGCTCACGCGGCTGATTTATCCCGACGACGGCTCGGCGGGCTGGACGATTGCGCGCAATGTGCTCGACCCGCAGCCCGGCGGCAAATGGCTGTTTGTCTGGACGCCGCGCATCCACGATTTGCGGATTGAAAATAATTTTACGACGACCACGAATTTGCAGAACAAGGCCACGAATAACTGCGTGCCGCAGGCGACGGTGCTGGTAAAAAAAGATTTTTCGGACGAGGCAAAAAAGATTGTTCAAGCCGCCGGCCTGGAAAAAGATTTTTGCGACCTCGCGAAGGAACCTTGATTTGCCGCATGAAAACCGATCACGTTTTCAAAGACGATGCGCTGGCATATTTGAAGCGACTGGCGACGGAGTCAGCGCAGCTCGTCGTCGCCGACCCGCCGTATTTTCACGTGCTCGGCCACGACTGGGACCGGCAATGGCGCGCGGAGGAGGACTGTTTTTTCGTGGTCGCTGGCGTGGCTGGCGGAAGCGATGCGTGTGTTGCGGGACGACGGGTTGCTTTTATTGCTTCGGATAATTGGGCAAGCGTGAGCACGTCTTTTTGCTCTTGATGTCCGAGGCGGCGCGGCGCTGGAAGTTTCACACCGGCGACGGAATTGATCCTCGTTTTGCGCAAATCGGAGCCGCCGAAATTCCACAAGTCCGCCGTGCGCGAGCCGTATGACGTGGCGAAGGTGAAGAAATATTTGCGGGACAACTGTTGCAAAAATCTGGCCGCGCGCAAACGGCATCTGGCGGCGGGAAAATTTGCGACGAACCTGTGGCGCATGCCCAGCCTCAAGGTAAATTCCAAGGAAAAATACGGGCATCCGGCGCAAAAGCCCGAACGGTTGATTGAGCGGATTGTGCTTTCATCGTCCGATCCGGGCGATTTGGTGCTGGATTTGTTTTCAGGCTCCGGCACAAACTCGCTGGTGGCGGAGCGGCATGACCGGAAGTTTTTTGGAGTCGAAAAAATGCCGGCTATCTCAAACTGGCGCGGGCGCGGCTGAAACGCAGTCCGAGGAAAAATGGTCGGGGCGGCGAGATTCGAACTCGGTCAGGCCAAATTCACGAAAGCCATGAAAACACATGGCAAACAATAGCATCAATGGTTTAAGCGGGTTTAAGCATTTTCGTTAAGATGCGGCAAAATGCAACAAAACCCTTTTAGGTTGATAGATAAAGATAGATTTCCTGGAACGATGTTCGCCCGTTTGTAGCGTGTCCACTTCCTCGGCTAGTCCGCCCCTACCATACCCCGCCCGCGAACACCGGCTGGAAGTTGGCCTCGGTAATCGACGGCTGCGGGTATGGTGAATCAGGCGATTAAGGCTTCTTTGCTTTGATGCGCTCGAAATCTTCGAAGTGTTTTTTTGCACTCGTCCGTTAAAGATTTGCTTACTATCACACCTTTTGCAATGGCGTCTTACTCGGCTTTAACGAGTGCTTTGCTTTTTCATTTTGAGGGTTTCACTATTGTAGCGTAGCGGCGGCACCAACGGCGCCCGCGCAGCCGCCTTTGAATGGTCTTCGCTCTTCGCCCATGAAATCTCGTGTTCACGCATTATCATCGTGAAGGCCAAACCCGCAGTCGACCGCAAAAGCCATGGTTTACGCACCGGCTGCAAGCCGGCCTTTCTCGATGTGGATTACGCGAACTGGCACGATGACCGCATCGCTGCCGCCAAGCGGAACGCCGCTGCTGAATCCCGCGTCGCCCGCCCACGCCGTCTGGCTCCGCGAACTCGGTGAACGTGGCCGCCGGACTGCAACAACAACTACGCGACGCCGGCGTGGTGGTGCTGTGGCAACTGTTCCACGAGATGAACGGCGGCTGTTGCTGGGTCATAGTAAATTCCCTCTGGGGAGGTTGGTGACATTGAAACAAACGATCCTTGGCGTGCTACGGATATAGTAATGGAAAGCGGTTGAATCAAAGTTTTCTGACCTATCACTCCAAGTTCCTGTTGCTTTGAAACGGCCGTGAGGTGGAATTCATATTCACCCGGCATCCGGCATTAATTGGCGATGGTTTACAGCCAGCAGGGCCAGACACACTATGCCGTTACGCTGATGGAAGCCGCCGTTAACTTGCCCGGTTAGGCAGGTTTTTACTATGCGCTAGTGCTGGCCTTGAATGAGATGGGTGAATCCATCTGGATGATGCAGGAATTGGAACAAGCAGTGGAATGCGATCCGAAGTTTGCCCTTGCTTGGTATAAGCTGGGTTTGGCCCGCAGCGGTTAGGGCGGAATCGGTGAATCCGTCTGATTCCCGCGCACCTTACGCGCTGGCCACCGTGTTGGTGCGCATGGGAAAACTCGACGAAGCCCGCAGTTCCGCCCGGCGTGCCCTCGAACTCGACTCCAATTCTGCCGCCGCCAACCTGCTCCGGCAACTTGGCGGGCAGTAATTTAAGTGGGAAAAATCGATCATTGAATGAGCGCGCTGCTTGCTGCATCGCAATTTTGGTCAGACCAATGCGTCCGGCCGATAATAAATTCATCAGATTCGCCGATTCCATTCTTGCAACCGTGGAAGATTGACCACAAATTCGACGCCACAAACCTATGGATGGAATGGTGAACCAGATCGTCAAGGTATGGCTCATGCCGGCCAGAACCGGGGGCAACTCACATCAGGTTTCCGACGTTATCTGGAAATTCACATCTGCTGCATGAGCGCCAACAACCATACCGCCGCCGCCCCGATCAACCTGACGCCGGAGCTGTTTGCGGCGGCGTTTCCATTCCACATCATCGCGGACCGGCAGCTCAAGGTGCTTCAAGCCGGCACCACCTTGCGCCGCCTCTGTGCGGAGGTCACGCCCGGCGCCGAATTGCCGCACGTTTTCCAACTACTCCAACCCGAAGCCGGGTTCACCGCAGACACCGTGCTGCAGCACCGGCAACATTTTTTTTTGCTAGAACACCGGACGACCAGGCTGCAACTACGCGGCCAGTTCGTCCTGCATCCGGAACGAGATGTGTTGATTTTTCTGGGTTCACCGTGGCTGGCTGACACCAAACAGCTCACCGAGATTCATCTGGCCGCGGATGATTTTGCCATTCATGATTCAAGTCTGGACCTGCTCCGGGCCTTGGAAATGGAGCGCGCCGAGTTGCGCGCCACGAACGAACGGTTGCAACTCCGGGAGGCCGAGCAACGCACGCTCGCCCTCATCGCCGCCCGCACCGACAATTCCGTGGCGCTCACCGATGCGGAGCGCCGGGTGGTGTGGATTAACGAAGGTTTCACCAGGCTCACCGGCTACACGCTCGAAGAGGTGGCCGGCAAAACGCCCGGCGCGGTGTTGCAAGGGCCGGAAACCAATCCCGCCACCATCCAGCACATGCGCGAGCAACTCGCCAAAAACGAGGGGTTCCGAGTCGAACTGATCAATTATTCCAAGGCCGGAAAAAAATACTGGGTCAACATTGAAGTGCGCCCCATCCGGGATACCTATGGCAAGGTCACCAATTTCATGGGGCTCGGCAGCGACATCACCGAGCGCAAGGAGGTCGAACGGTTGCTGCGCGGAAAAAACGCGCTTCAGCGCGCCATGCTCGAAGGTGCCGGCTACGCCATCATCGCCACGGACACCCAGGGCCTGATCCACACTTTCAACCCAGCCGCCGAACGCCTGCTGGGTTATGCCGCCGCCGAGTTGGTCGGCAAGCGAACACCCGAAGTTTTTCACGACGCGCAGGAAGTCGCAGCGCGTTCACAGGAACTCACCACCGAACTCGGTCGCGAAATCAAACCCGGCTTCACGACGTTCGTTGTCAAATCGGAACGCGGCCAGCCTGACCAGCGCGAATGGACTTATATCCGCAAGGACGGCGTCCGCTTCCCGGTGCTGCTGTCCATCACGACGCTGTTTGACGACCGCGGGCAGATCACCGGTTACCTTGGCATCGCCACCGACCTGACCGACCGCAAAAGCGCCGAAGAAAAACTCCGCGCCACCCTTTTGGAACTCGAACGCCTCAACCGCGTGATGATGAATCGCGAGGTGCGCGTTTTGGAACTGAAACGCGAGATCAACGAGATGTGCCTAGCCGTCGGCCAGCCACCGGCCTATGCTTCGGCACAGGAAAATCCATCCGAACCCAAAACCACAAACTGATTGATATGCAAACCACCACCTGTCACTGGAACAAGGAAACCGGCTGGCTCATGCCTGCCTTGCCGGCGGGCGCGCCCCAGCTCGTGCTTTATTTTGGCGCGACTGCACAGCTCGACGGCGACGCCTCGCCCGTGCGCGAACTCGCCGCGAAATTTCCGCAAGCCGTCGTCTGCGGCTGCAGCACCGCCGGCGAAATTCTCGGCAGCCGCGTCTATGACGATTCGGTCGTCGCCGCACTGGTGCACTTTCAGTCCACGCGCGTCCGCGCCGTTGCCGAATCCACGGCGAACAACGCCGACAGCAAAATTGTCGGCCGGCAAGCGGCGGCCAAACTGAATGCGCCCGACCTGCGCCACGTGTTGATTTTGTCCGACGGTCTGTCTGTCAATGGCACGGCGCTCGTCGCGGGTTTCCGCGAAACGCTGCCACCAGGCGTTGCCATCACCGGCGGCCTGGCCGGCGACGGCTCGCGCTTCCAAAAAACTTTCGTCGGCCTCGGCGGCGACGTGAAGCGCGACCAGATTGTCGCCATTGGTTTTTACGGCGACGCCATCGTGATTGGTTACGGCTCGCGTGGCGGCTGGGAAGGCTTTGGCCCGCGCCGCCGCATCACGCGCTCGCAAGGCAACACGCTGTTCGAACTGGATGGGCAGCCCGCACTCGCACTTTATAAACGCTACCTCGGCGAACGCGCCGCAGGTTTGCCGGCGACCGGCCTGCTGTTCCCGCTCGAATTGACGAAGGACGTCAACGACAGCGAAGGGTTGGTGCGCACCATCCTTGCCGTGGACGAGGCCAAGCAATCGCTCACGTTCGCCGGTGACATGCCCGAGGGCTGGTATGCGCGGCTGATGAAGGCCACCGCCGAACAGCTCGTGGACGGCGCAGCGGCGGCAAGCAACGCCGCCACCAGATCAAACCAGAATTCCTCGCTCGCTATTTTGGTCAGTTGCGTCGGTCGCCGGCTCGTGCTCGGCCAGCGCATCGAAGAGGAGTTGGAGGCCGTCATCCGGGCGCTGCCGGAAAAGACCCAAGCGGTCGGATTTTATTCCTACGGCGAGGCCTGCCCAGCCGGCACCGGTGATTACAGCGAGCTGCACAACCAGACCATGACCATCACCGTCATCGGCGAACGCGCGTAAATGAACCTGCTGCTTCAGCGCCAGCTGCGCAAGCATCTCGACGGTCGTCCGCTGGACGATTCGCAGTTGTGCGCGTTTCTGGACGCCGTCGCGAAAACCTACGACGAACAGGAGCAGGACAAAAAGTTTATCTCGCACACGCTGGAGGTCGCCTCGCTGGAGCTCACCGAGGCGAACGAACGTCTGCGCCGCGAGGCCGAAAGCCAGGTCCGCCGCATCAGCGATTTTTTCCAACAGACGCTTGACCAGCAGCCGAACATTATCTTCCGTTGCAAAAAGGTCGGCTCGGGATTCCAGATGACCCTAGTTCGCGGCAGCCTGCTGCAGCGGCTCGGACTTAAAGCGGAACAAGTGGAGAATCATGATGTGGAGACGCTGGTGGCGGATTCCGCAAAGCAGATTTTTTTTGAACGCGCCTGGCAGGGGGCGGCCCAGGTTTTTGAACTGAACCTAGCCTCCTCGCCGCTGGTCTTTCAAGTCCTGCTGCATCCCCTGAAAACCGACGGCCAGGTCAGCGAGCTGATTGGCATCATCTCGGACATCTCGGTGCAGAAAGCTGCGGAAGCCCGGCTGCGCCAGACCTCCGACGATCTGGCCCGGCGCGCGCAGGAATTGGAACAGAACCGCCGCGCGATGCTCAGCATGATCGAGGACCTCGACCAGTCGCACAAGAGCATCACGCGCGAGCGTGACCGCGCGAACGCCCTCGCGCAGGAGGCTGCCGCTGCGAGCCGCGCGAAGAGCGATTTTCTCGCGACGATGAGCCATGAGATCCGCACGCCAATGAACGGCGTGCTGGGCATGACGGAATTGCTCCTCAAGACCAAGCTCAATGCGCGGCAGAAGGAATTCGCCGAGGCGGTCGCGCAGAGCGCCAATGCATTGCTGCACGTCATTGACGACGTGCTCGACTTCTCCAAGATCGAGGCGGGCAAGCTAGCCATTGTTTCCGAGGAGTTCAACCTGCGCAACCTGATTGACGCGGTGCTGGAGGTGGTTTCGCACCGCGACCTGTCCAAGCAGATCGGGCTGGCGGCCATCGTGCATCACGCGGTGCCGGCACGACTGCACAGCGACCCGCAACGGCTGCGGCAGGTGCTGCTCAATCTCGTCGGCAATGCCGTCAAGTTCACCGATCAGGGCGAGGTGACGTTGCGCGTAAACGTGCTGGCGGAGGCGGAAGGCAAATTGCGGTTGCGGTTTGAAATCAAGGACACCGGCATCGGCCTCGCGGAAGAACAGATCAAGCACCTGTTCCAGCCGTTCGTGCAGACGGACCAGACGGCGTCGCGGCGGTTTGGGGGCACGGGGCTGGGTCTGGCCATCTCGCGGAAGCTGGTGGAATTGATGGGCGGCAAGATTGGCGCGCAGAGCGAGGCGGGCCAAGGCTCAACCTTCTGGTGCGAGCTGCCATTCACGGCGGCCACCGCCGCGCCCGTGCATCAAAGCCATCCGGCGCTGGCCTTCACACAGGCGCTCATCGGTGTGCATCAGCCGGCGCTGGCTGAGTCGCTGCACGAACAATTCCGGAGCTGGAAAATCAGCTGCGAGGAGGTGCGCACCGTGCAGGAGCTTTTGGAAAAAACCGAGGCGGCCATCGCCAAAAAACAGACGCTGCTGGTGCTGTGCGACGACGAGCTGATCGCCGACGGCGGCGAAAGTTTCACGGAGAAAATCGGCCAGCTCAAGGAGGCGGCGCATTTCATCCTGCTGGCCTCGCCCGCCGTCGCGGCCACACACGACGAACGGACGCTGGACCTGTTCAAGAATGTTTTGCTAAAACCCGCCAAGCAGTCGCACCTGTTCGACGCGATGGTTAGCGCGGTGGAGGGCAAGGATCCGCAAACTGCCCGGCAGAAGGGCACCAGCGACACGTTCCGCCGTCAGAATTCCTCGGAGCTTTCCAAAAATCTGGCGCAGCTCCGCATCCTGCTGGCCGAGGACCACCTCATCAACCGCAAGCTCTGCCTGCTCATGCTGGAGGAGCTTGGCACTCAGGCGGACGTCGCGGAAAATGGTGCTGAGGTCACGGCGGCCATCGCGGAAAAACAATACGACCTCATCCTGATGGATTGCAACATGCCGGTCATGGACGGCTATGAGGCGACGAAATATATTCGCCAACAGGAACGCGGCCAACGCCACAGCCGGCATATGCCGATTATTGCCCTCACCGCCAACGCGCTGATCGGCGAGCGCGAGCGCTGCCTGGCGGCCGGCATGGATGATTACCTGGCCAAACCTTTCACCGTGGCCGAACTGCGCGACGCGATGTTGCGGGCGACCGGCGAAAAGACCGCGCCGCAAGCCGTCACCAAACACATTCGCCGCCTGGATCAACTGGTCGAAGAACTGGATCGGGATTCGGTGGCAGAAATGGTGCGGGATTTCATCCAAGAGCTGCCCAGCCGGATCACCGAGCTGGAAAAATTTCTGGCCGGGGAAAATTATGAGGAAGTTGAGCGCACGGCCCATTCCCTGAAAGGCGTGAGCGCCTCGTTTGGTTTAAGCGATTTGAGCGCGCAGTTTCTGGCCACGGAAACCGCGGCGGAAGCCGGCGACCTGGCCGTGGTGAAAGGCTTGCTGCCGGCCGTGCGGCTGGCGGCCGACGGAGCGATGATTGATCTCCATGCGTGGCTGGTCAAAACCCCGAACTGAAATGCCCATGTTCAATTTTGACACCTTGCAATCGCAGCTCGACTATCTCCGCTTCATCGGCGGGGCGTCCGGGCTGGTGCTGGTTGTCACCGCCTGGCTGCTGCGGTCGGAAGAAAACCCGCGGCATTGGGGCTGGTTGGCGATATTCGGGCTCGGCCTGATGGTGAATGAATGGTTTGAGTTATTTGTTTCACACAATGTGTTACCGCCGGCCGTCTTGACCTGGCAGATTTATTTTCGGACGGTGGCCTACCTTTCGCTGGCATTTTTCGGCTATCAGCATTTGCAAGCGACCTATGGGATCGGCCGGGGCAGCCGGATTTTGATCTTGCTGTGCGCGATCGGCCTAGGCGGCACGCTGTTCGGACTAAAGGTCCTGAATCTGACGCAGCACTATTTTCTCCAACTTCCGGCGACCATCGCGGCGGCGTGGGCGTTGCGGAGGGTGGCCCGGAATTCACCCAGAAAATTGCACCACGGTTTGAGTCTTGCCGCCATCATGCTGGTCTGCCTCGGCTTTTCGGATCTGTTCGTCCCGCGCGCGGAATTTTTCCCGGCCTCGCTGGTGAATGAAGACCTCTGGCGTGCGGCGGGCATCCCGCTGAAGATTTTTCAGTCGGCCTGTCTGGCGCTGGTGGCCTTTGGCCTTTGGCTGTTTCAGCGGACGGGCCGGCCGGCACCCCGGCTGAACGGCATCGGCTGGGGCTGGTTTCTGCCGTTGCTCATCACGGTGGTGCTGCTGTTCGGCTGGGTCGTGACCGAGTGGCGCGGACAGGCCATCCAACGCGTGATGCGGGCGCAGTTGCAATTGCAGGCGACGGAGCTGGCGTATTCGGTGGATCCAAATCTGGTGCGGCAACTGCCGTTCAAGGAGACTGACCGGACCAACGCCGCCTACATCGCCATCCGCGAACAGATGATCAATTACGGCCGAGCGTTGAAGCATCGCAGCATTTACAGCATGGAATTGCGCGGCGGCGATATTAAATTCGGCCCGGAAAATCTGGCCACCAACGATCCGGAGGCTTCTGAACCGGGGACTGTTTATCGCGAGCCGCCGGCGGGCCTGCGGGAATTGTTCACCAAACCCAACACGCTCATTGTCGGGCCGTATCAGGATGAATACGGCACGTTTGTCTCCGGCTTCGCGCCGGTGCCCGATCCGCGCGACGGCTCGGTGATGATGGTGATCGGCATGGATTTGGAAGCGCACGACTTTCAGCAACACATCGTCGCTCAGCGCCTGAAACCCATCGTGCTCACCCTGGTGCTGTTTCTCGTGATGCTCGGCGGGCTGTTTCTGCACGAATCAAATTACCGGCGGATTGAAAAAGACAATCTCATCCGCGTCGAGGCCGGGGTGGTCATGCTGACGGGCCTGGCCCTGACGGCCATCATCACATTGATCATCTACGAAAATGGAACCAACGAGCACTGGCTCGCCTTTCAACAGCTTGCCATCGTGCACGCGGAAAAAGTCCGCGACGCGGTGCAGTCGCTCCAGAGCGATTTGCAGGACGCGAGCACGGCGTTGCGCGAGTTGTCTAATTTTAACGAGCGCGAATTTGAATCCATCGCGCTGCCGGTTGCCGCCAAGAACGCCATCCACACCGTCCGTTGGATTCCCCGCGAAATTGTCGGCACCAACGAAACCTTTCCCGTGCGTCAGGTCGTTCCCCGCGCCGGCAACGAAGCCATCCTCGGCCGCGATCTCGGCAAAATCGGCCTGTTCCATACCGCCTTGATGCGTATGATGCAATTGAACCTGCCCGTCGCGACCGATGTGCTGCCGGGGGATGCCAGCGAACAAGAGACCGGCGCGGTGCTGTTCTGCCCGGTGTTCACCAAAGACTCCAATGAACTGCGCGGCTTCATCGCCGGCACGCTCAACATCGGGTCGGTGTTGCGGCAGGCGGTCGCGCATTATGAAACCGGGCAATCCGATATGTCCATCAGCGTCGTGGATCTCTGCGGCCCACAGGGCCCCAAGTTGCTCGCCGCGTATCCCAAAAACGAGACGCCGGATTTGCTGCAAAAACTCGACCTCTTCCGCTCCGACCACGTCGCGTTAAAAGAAGTTTTCCCGATGTTCGTCTTTGACCAATCCTGGGCCATCATCGCCACGCCCGGGAGCAATTTTGGCGGGGCGCACCCGCTGCGACTGACGCTGTTCACGTTCGGCAGCGGTCTGCTGTTCACCACCACCATCACCTTGCTCATCCACTTTGTCCGCCGCCGCCAGGATGAATTGGAAGTTAAAGTCAGCCTGCGCACGGAAGAACTTTCCAAGGCCAAGGAATCCGCCGAGGCCGCGAACCGCGCCAAGAGTCAGTTCCTCGCCACCATCAGCCATGAAATCCGCACGCCGATGAACGGCATCCTTGGCGCGACGGATCTGTTGCAGCGCTCCCGTCTGGATCCTTCGCAACGCGAGCTGGCCGAAAGCAGCGCCCGCAGCGGCCGCGCGCTCCTGACGATCATTAACGACATCCTGGATTTCTCAAAAATCGAGTCGGGGCAGTTGCAGTTGCAGGAGGGAAATTTCCAACTGCGCCCCATCGTCAACGAAGTCATCGAAATGGTCACCCGCACCAACCCCGCCAAACGCGTTCCCATCGTGGCGGAGTTCACCGAACACCTGCCCGTGACCGTCCGGGGCGACGGCGAACGTCTGCGCCAGACGCTGCACAACCTCATCAGCAACGGCTTCAAGTTCACGGAGACCGGCGCGGTCACCGTGCGCGTGATCGCCGGCCCGCCGACAAACAAGTTCGTGCATGTGCGTTTTGAAATCATTGACACCGGTCCCGGCATCAGCGAGGCGAAACAGCGCCTGCTCTTCCAGCCTTTCCAGCAAGGCGATTCCTCGGACTCGCGGCGGTTCGGCGGCGCGGGCCTCGGCCTAGCCATCTGCCGGCGGCTGGTGGAATTGATGGGCGGCTCCATCGGCGTGCACAGTTGCGAGGGCCAAGGCTCGCTGTTCTGGTTCGAACTGGATCTCGCCCTGCCGGTGCAGGCGGACATTCGCTCGCTGCAAATTCTGGTCGCCGAAGACCACCCTATCAACCAGCGACTGCTGCTGCTCTCGCTTGCCAAGTTGGAATGTCCGGCGGAAGCGGTCGCCAGCGGCCGCGAATTGCTCGCTAAACTCCAAGACCGGCGCTGGGATGTGGTTTTGCTCTCGCCCCAGCTCGCCGACATGAGTTTGGAAAAAATCCTCCGCGAAAAAAACGACCTGAGCACACACGCCGCCGTCATCGGCCTGATTACCGGCGACGCCCCGACCGAGCGTGAAGTGTTCCACGCGGCTGGCATCAAGGTTTTTCTGGCTAAGCCCTTCAATATTTGGCAACTTCGCGATGCCATCAACGAAGCACACAGCACGGGCAAAACCACACGGTCAAAGCTATGAAACTGCTTTACGTTCATGAACGGTTCGGCTCGCTCGCCGGCGCGGAGGCCAACGCCCACATCACCGCCACCGAACTCGGCAAACG